>Ga0209246_10000259_pt1 | contig 24027 bp, 33 predicted proteins | sample LauGreSpBDMM15SN_2_FD_187560 | JGI IMG/M metagenome (GOLD analysis project Ga0209246, IMG submission 187560) | Freshwater lake microbial communities from Lake Michigan, USA - Sp13.BD.MM15.SN (SPAdes) (version 2) | ecosystem: Environmental > Aquatic > Freshwater > Lake | place: Lake Michigan...
ATTCAAAGCAATGTCCCTGTCTATTAAATTTCGAAAAGATATCAGCACTCTTCGTGATGCCGCAAATGGTAATTTTTATCTTGATGTAAAAAGCCCTAAACTTTATAAAAAAGTTAAAAGGTTTTACCAAAATGAAGGAGTTATATTTTCTGGAGAACCATTAGATGATTATGATATGTTAATGGAATATATTCTACATGATCTTGAGACTGTAGAAGTTTTATGAAAAGACACCGAGGGTATATAAAATCACTAACTCTCCTTTTTTGATATAATAAAAAAAAATGAAATTAATTAAATGAATCTACATTTAACTTATTTTGGAGATAATAATTTTTCTCCAGGTAAAAAAAGAATTCGCAGACAAGCAGAAAACTTTGGTATATTTTCTTCCATTAAAGAATATGGTGAGGATGATTTAAAGGATAATTCCTTTTGGAAAGATCATGCTCACCATATGATGCAAGAACGTATTTCTATGCCAGGAAAGTTTTATGGGTATTATGCCTGTAAACCATACTTTGTGGAAAAAGCACTAAATGAGATTGAAGAAAATGATGTTCTTCTTTATGTTGATTCTGGTTGTGAGTTGAATAAGAATGGCCTTCCAAAATTAGGGCAGTATTATCAAGAATGTTTGAATACGAATGGACTTTTCTTTTCATTAGATCTTCCCGAATGTCAATGGACAAAAATGGATACATATCGTAGAATTATGAAAGAAGATGATGAATATCTAATGACTAGACAAATCATTTCTTGTATATTTCTGTTGAGGAATAATTCAATAACCAGAGAACTAGTTGGAAAGTGGAAAGATATTTGTGTGGAAGAAGGTGGGCATTACCTTGATGATAGTCCTTCAGAACTCCCCAATGATCTTATCTTTAGAGAGAATAGGCACGATCAATCGATTTTATCTCTTTTAGTCAAAAATTATTCTAAAAAATATGACTTTACTTTTTATGAAGATGATACTTATGAAGAAATATGGCAAAAGAATGGTCTTGAAGGATTACCTGTAGGATCAGGACAGGCAAGAGTATGGAACACTTATGGGCGTGAGTTTCCTGTCTGGGCAACTCGAAATGGTCAATTAGATTTTACAAATTGTGAAGTATGAAAAAAGCACTCATTACTGGTATTACGGGACAAGATGGATCCTACCTTGCCGAACTCCTTTTGGAAAAAGGTTATGAGGTTCATGGAATCATTCGCAGATCTTCATCTATCAATACTGCTCGTATTGATCACATATATCAAAATATTAAATTACATTATGGAGACTTAACAGACTCGACTAATATAGTAAGAGTTATTCAATTGGTGCAACCAGATGAGATTTATAATCTTGGTGCTCAAAGTCATGTTAAAGTATCCTTCGAGATGCCTGAATATACTGCTGATGTTGATGCTGTGGGAACTCTTCGCATTCTTGAAGCGGTGCGTCTCTTGGGTATGGAAGACCGTGTGCGGATCTATCAGGCATCTACCAGCGAACTCTATGGACTAGTTCAGGAGACTCCACAGAAGGAGACTACACCCTTCTATCCTCGCTCTCCTTATGGTGTGGCGAAGCTCTATGGATATTGGATTGTCAAAAACTATCGTGAGGCATATGGAATGTATGCTTGTAGTGGCATTCTATTCAATCATGAATCTCCCCGTCGTGGTGAGACATTTGTAACCCGTAAGATTACTCAGGCACTTTCTAAAATTTCTGTAGGACTTCAAGATTGTTTGTATCTTGGTAATCTTAATGCAAGACGAGATTGGGGACACGCAAAAGACTTTGTAGAGGCAATGTGGTTAATGCTTCAACAAGATGAACCAGAAGACTTTGTGATTGCTACAGGTGTTCAGTATTCAGTAAAAGATTTTGTTGAAGAAGCGGCACCTTATTTTGGTATGAATATTGTGTGGTTGAATGAAGGTTTGGATACCGTTGGTTATGATAGAAATAGTAAAAAAACAGTTATTAGGGTCGATCCTAAATATTTTAGACCTGCTGAAGTAGAGACTTTGTTAGGTGATGCCTCTAAGGCAAAGGAAAAAATGGGTTGGGAACCCAAGACTTCTTTTAAACAATTAGTTGAGGATATGTGCATTTATGGACAGTGATAGTAAAATTTTTGTAGCAGGGCATCGTGGATTAGTTGGGTCAGCAATTATCCGACAATTAGAAAAACAAGGTTGTAAAAATATTGTAACTAGAAATAGAACTCAATTAGATCTTCGGATTCAAAATAATGTTGATGAGTTCTTTATAGAGGAAAGACCTGAGTATGTCTTTTTGGGAGCTGCTAAGGTAGGTGGCATTGGATACAACAAGCAAGTACCTGCAGATTTTATTCGTGAAAATTTGCAGATTCAAACTAATGTAATTGATAATGCTTATCGTAATGGATGTAAGAAACTTCTATTTCTTGGTTCTGCCTGCATTTATCCAAAATTAGCACCTGTTCCAATTAAAGAAGAGTATTTGATGACAGGTCCTTTGGAGGAAAATAACATTTCATATTCGTTGGCAAAGATTGCTGGATATATGATGTGTAAAAAATATACTGAACAGTATGGATTTCAAACTATTTCGGTTATGCCCAACAATCTTTATGGTATCAATGATAATTTTATTCTTGAACAATGTCATGTAATTCCAAGTTTCATTAATAAGTTTGCAACTGCAAAGGATAAGAATCTTCCTAATGTTAGTTGTTTTGGTGATGGAAGTCCAACTAGAGAATTTTTGTTCTCGGATGATCTTGCTGATGGTTTAATTTTCTTGATGAATAATTATTCCGATCCAGAGATCATTAATATTGGACCAAATCGTGAAGTAAGTATTAAAGAACTTTCTGAATTGGTTTCTAGGGAAGTTGGATATGATGGTGAATTGATTTGGGATATTACAAAACCAAATGGAACTCCTAGAAGAGCATTAGACACTTCTAAAATGAATGATCTTGGATGGAAAGCACCAACTTCTCTTGAGGATGGACTTAAAATTACAATCGATTGGTTCTTAAAAAATAGGAGCAATTATGTCAGAGTTTAAGTGGCCATTGATGAAAAATTCAATCTCATTTGGAGATAGAATTAGATTAGCAAAATTTGTTTTAACTTCTGATAAGTTTACTCAAGGTAAAAAAGTAGAACAATTTGAAAAATCTTGGTCTCAATGGTTGGGATGTAAATATTCTTTATTTGTAACTTCTGGAAGCACTGCAAATTTTCTTTTGATTGCTGCAATTATAGAAAAATATAATTTGCAACCAGGAGATAAAGTTTTAGTCCCTGCCTGCACTTGGGTTACAAACATTAATCCAATCATTCAGTTGGGACTGACTCCTATTTTTTGTGATATTAGTTTGGATGATTATAGTTTTGATATTTCAAACTTAAAAACAATTGCTAAAAATAATCAAGATATTAAAGTTGTATTTGTAACTCATTTATTAGGTATTCCATCTAAAGTTGAAGAATATAAAAAGATCCTCCCAAATTCTCTTTTTATTGACGATGTTTGTGAGTCTCACGGATGTTTAGATACTACTGGTGAACGTGTTGGAAAAAATAGTTTAGGTTCTACATTTAGTTTTTATTTTGGGCACCATATGTCTACTGTAGAAGGTGGGATGGTTTCTACTAATAATAAAGAACTTTATGATCTAATGAAACTTAAAAGATCTCACGGTCTTGCTAGAGTTTCTGATAGATTCGATGAGTATGCCCAACAGAATCCTGAGATACAGAAATCATTTTTATTTGTAAGTGATGGATATAACTTTAGGAATACTGAGTTTGGTGCAGTTCTTGGATTATCTCAGTTGAAAAGGTTGGATGCGTTTATTCAAAATCGTAGAAAGACCTATGATAAGTTTATTAAAATTGTAAATGCTAATGAAAATTTTTATCCAATAGTCTATAATAGTGGTAATAGTTGTTTTTGCTTCCCCTTTATTTGCAAAACCAAAGAGATAAAAGAAAAAATGATTCAACTTTTTCAAAAATATAAAATTGAATACCGTCCAGTTGTTGGGGGTAATCTGTTGAAACAACCTTATCTTAAGGAATATGCTATTACTGGAAAAATAAAAAACTTTAATGCCGATTTAATTCACGAAAATGGTGTGTATATTGGTAATAATCAATTTGTATCTAATAATGATATGAAATTACTTGCAAAAATTGTAGGAGAAATCTAATGAATAAGTTTGGAAATCTGATCGACGAGTGCATCAAAGAGACTATAGATGAAGTTCTTTCATGTAGAGAAATTCCTGATGTAGAGTATATTGAAACTGATAATCTTGGAGAAGTTGTAGAAAAACTTTCTATTCTTCATACCCGTATGTGGATGTTGGAAGATGCAATTCAGGAGGCAAAGACTGATGCTGAAGTTGCTGACCTAAAGCGTAAGATTGACATTTGCTTCAAAGTAAAACGACCTCGTTTGGTGCAGGCAGTTAATCTTCTTGTTGATAATGCAATATCACAAAGTAAATCTTTAAGAGAAGATTCTGTAAAACTTTATAAAGGTATTTGATTATGGACGAAGTTGTTATCTTACAAATGAATCATTTTGGTTCATTGCATAATGGGAAAACAATATTTTTTTCTCATATGGAAAGACTTCCAAAAATTTTTGATGAAATTTCTTCCTCTTACTATAAAAGTAAATTCTTCATTATCCACTAAAGTAAATAATTTTTTACCGGGAGAAAGCAATCATGCACCCATGCTATCTTATGACTATGAAATTTATGAACAGTTATATTCTAAATTGCCCATTGTTGTATTAGAATCTTTTGAACAATTGTATGATATTGATTTATTGAATATAAAAATACAAGAGCAGAGAGAAAAAAAATATGATAAAAATTTATTAAATTTTAACTATTGGAAAAATAAAATTCTAAATTTAGAAAAAGAATTGATTAATTAAATTTATGAAATATATTCATCATCATCTTGGATTGGGAGATCATATTATTTGTAATGGTATGGTTAGATATTTTTATAAAAAATATAAAAATATAGTATTATTTTGTTACACGCATAATTATGAAAATGTTCATTATATGTATCGTGATTTGAACAATTTAGATATTATAAATTTTGATAGTGAAAGAGATGTAGATATATTTGTTGATAATAATAAAATAGTGAGGGATAATTTAATTAAACCTACATTTAGCACTTTGGATTCTCGTTTTAGTGGGATGACCTTCGATGAATCTTTTTATTGTCAAGTTGGATTAAATTTTAATGTTCGTTTTGACGACTTTTATTTTGTTAGAGACATTAAAAAAGAAAACAAAGTTTGTGAAAAATTAAATCCAAATGGAGAAAAATATATTTTTGTTTTAGATGATCCAAAAAGAGATTACAATATAGACATGAATAAAATTACAAAAAAATATAAAGTGATTTATAATGATTTGGAATTTAGAATGTTTGATTATATTAAATTTTTGGAAAACGCAGAAGAAATACATACAATGCAAACCGGGTTTTTAGACTTAATAAATTCTTATAAAATGGAAAAACCAAAAATTTACAGGCATAATTATATTAGAAATTATCCAGAATCTATTTACTCAAAAGGATTGAATGCAATAATTGAAGTAGATTGAAATTAAGTGCATATATAAGGTGTGATTTAAGTTTTTTTTGTATATTGAAATTATGGAACACATTTATCAACAACCACAATTTGGTGAGGATTGGTTTACCTATCCTGAATTTTATAGTCAAATAGTAGATAGATTTTCATCTGGCAGCAAATTTGTTGAAGTAGGATCTTGGAAAGGAAAATCTTCCGCATATATGGCAGTAGAAATTGCTAATTCAGGTAAAGATATTGAATTTTACTGTGTTGATCATTTTTTGGGAGATGAGGGAGCAGGGTGGAATTCTGATTTGTATGAAATATTTACAAACAATATGAAACCAGTTGAAGCATATTACAAAGTTTTAAATATGCCTTCACTAGATGCTGTAGAAAAATTCGAAGATGGAAGTTTAGATTTTGTTTTTATTGATGCATCTCATGATTATGAAAATGTTAAAAAAGATATTATTGCTTGGAAACCAAAAGTAAAAAGTGGTGGTATTCTTGCTGGGCATGATTATAACAATTTCCACCCAGGAACTATTAAAGCGGTCGATGAGTGCTTATCCGGTTATGATATGAAAAATTTTAAGGCAGATCCTAATCCCCCATATTCAACATATCATTGTTGGATATATGAAAATATTTAATTCTATTGATGGAAGTTATGAAAAAAATACTGTATGCTTTGAAAACTACAAAAAAATATGAAAGTAGGAGAAAATGTCAATCAGAAACTTGGTTATCTGGAATAGAGGATTATATTTATTACTCAGATCATGAAGATTTGGAGAATAATGTAATTTTTACAAGTCATGATGATACCTATCAAGGTTTGATGGAAAAATCTTTATATTTTTATAATAACCTTGGAAATATTTTTTTAAATGAATCTGGTAAAAGTATACTTGATTCATATGAATGGATTTTTATTGGAGATGATGATACCTTTGTAAATACAAAAAAAATTGAAAACTTGCTATTAACTTGTGATGATAATTGTGCTTACGGTTATCTTATGAGCCAAGAAAAAGATTCAAGAAATATGGTATGGCGTGATTTCTCACATGTGTGGAGGTTAGGTGAAAATTATTTTTCTGGCGGAGGTGGAATTTTAGTTTCAACAAAAAGTTTAAAAAAAGTTAATGAATTTGTAGATTATGGTATAAACACTGCATTTGAAGACTGTACAATATCATTAAATCTTTCTCGCAATGGTATAAACTTAATTGATTGTGAATTTTTTCACTCTACAGTTCCAGAATATTTTGGACAAACTGATGAAGATATTGTAAATAATATCACCTATCATCATATTTCTGAAGACAGAATGTATACACTATATGAATATTTAAAATGATTAGTTATGAAAATTATCATTCCAATGTCTGGTATGAGCAGCAGATTTTCTACTGCTGGATACACTATACCAAAATATCTCATTGAGGTGGATGGTAAAAAAGTTATAGAGCACATTGTAAATTTATATCCAGAAGATTCTGAGTTTGTTTTTATTATTAATGATAAACATAAAGAAGAAACTGACATTCTTAATATTTTAGATAAGTTAGTAAAAAAGAAAACAATAGTTACAATACCCAGACATAAGAAAGGTCCTGTTTTTACTGTTTTGGAATTTAATGATCTAATTAATGACAACGAGCAAGTCATCGTCAACTACTGTGATTTTTCAATGTACTGGGATTACAAGCACTTTAAGGAGTTTGTTGATGAAACTAACTGTGATGGGTGTGTAGTTTGCTACACAGGATTTCATCCACATATGTTGGGTAGTGATAACTATGCTTTCTGTAAAACCGATGAAAATAACAAAATATTAGAAATACGTGAGAAGCAACCTTTTACAGATGATAAAATGTCTGAGTTTGCCTCTACTGGATCTTACTATTTTAAGAAAGGAAGTTACATCAAGAAATATTTTAAACAGTTGATAGATGAAGATCTTAATATCAATGGTGAGTATTATGTAAGTCTTGTTTATAATCTTTTAATTCATACTGGTTTAGACAATAGGGTTTATGAAGTTCCTTACATGCTTCAGTGGGGAACTCCATTTGATCTTGATGTTTACAATAGTTGGTCAGATTATTATTGCAAAGCACTCAAGGGACAAAAGGAAGTTCGACTTAAAAACTGCACTCTCGCACTTCCAATGGCTGGAGAAGGTAGTCGATTCTCTAAGGAAGGATATGATCAACCAAAACCATTCATTTGGGTAAATGGTAAGAATATGGTTGAGCAAGCAGTTCGCTGCTTACCTAAGACCGATGATATTATCTACGCTTGTTTGAAAGGTCACAAATCTCCTGGACAAAATACTGTATGGATTGATAAAGTATTGGAGGGTCAAGCATGTACAACTGAACGAATAGTTAATGTATGCGATCCAGAATTATCTATTTTAGTTTCTGCTTGTGATAATGGTGTCTTTTATGATGCGGATAAGTTTTTAGAGTTAGTTAATGATGATACAAATGATATTATTGTTTGGACTTATAGAAACAATTATACGAGTCATCTACAACCAGAGGCATATTCTTGGGTTAATTGTGATAATGATGGAAATGTAAGTCGAGTTGATGTTAAGAAGTTTACAGGAACTGACCCAGTAAAAGAGTTTGCGATTACTGGAACAATGTTTTTCCGTTCAAGAGAGATCTTTCTTCGTTCTTTAGAATCATTATATAAAAATGATAATAGAACAAATGGTGAGTTTTATGTAGATAGTATAATAAATGAAGCAATAAGTTTGGGATATAAAGTCAAAAACTTTGAAATAGATAATTATATTTGTTGGGGAACTCCTAACGACTTAAAAACTTATGAATATTGGCAAAGATTTTTTGATAAAGTTAAATGGCATCCCTATGAATACGCAAAAGATTATTTTACCAATTGAATACTGGAACTCTGGAAGAACAAGACTTATAAAAGACAAAGATGAAAATGGTAGAGATATTGAAGTTGCATATTTCTTTTCCTGTCAGTTCACCGGTCTTTCAAATCATTATCCACAACCACTAATCTATTCACATCAAACTCATAAACTTCATCTTCCAACCAAGGAAATGTTTATGTCCCTTGGTCGTGGAACCGTTTATGAGAAAATGATGGAATATGATGTAGAGCATCCATTTCACTTCAAGAACTTTTGTTCAGTTCCAGTATTTTACTTTGTGTATAATATGGCAAATTATTACCATTTCATCTATGATACCTTGCCATATCTATATTCATACTTCGATGAGAAGAAAATTAATCCAGATCTAAAACTTCTTGTAAGTCCACCAGAGGGTAAAGACAATTTGTATCCTTTCGTCTGGGAGTGCCTGGAACTCATAGGAATAGGTCCAAAGGATGTGGTGTTTCTAAACCAAGAAACTCTATATAACACGGTTGTAGTGGGTTCATCGTTAACTCACAATGGTCTTTCAAATACTCCCCCACATTCAAGAGTCTTTGATATCATCAATCGTATGAAGGGTGAATGTCAAGGACCAGAAAAGATATACATCTCACGTAGAACTTGGTTGCACAATAACTTTGAAAATATCGGCACTAACTATACTGAACGTCGTCGTTGTATGAATGAAGATGAAGTTGCAGAACTTTTTAAGTCCCATGGATATGAGGAGGTCTTCTGTGAAAATATGACGATGAAAGATAAGATTGGTTTGTTTAATTCGGCAAAGTATGTTGCTGGTCCTATTGGTGGTGGTATGTGTAATGTAATCTTCTCACCACCAGAAACAAAAGTCATTTCAATTAATAGCCCTTTATTTTTTGATATCAATACTCGTTTTGAATACTCAATGATGCATACTCAACTTTATCATTTTAATGATACTGAGTTTATAGAAAAAATAGAAGAAACTATTGAGAGTGACGGTTCTCTTTCTATTTCTGGTGGTTTAAACTCACCTTGGGTGGTTGATCTAAATAAACTAAAAACATTTATTAACTATGTCTGAAATACTGGAACTAGCAAGAGAGATTAGTGATTATACTATTTGTGGTGAGGGTAATGTTTCTGTAAGAGTGGATGAAAATGCTTTTTTAATTAAATCAAGTGGAACAAGTCTCCATACTTTATCCGAAGAAGATTTGACTTTGTGTAATACTAATGGAGCACAGATAGAACTTTTACATAAAAAACCAAGTATTGAAACTTCTTTTCATGCTTGGATTATGAAAACCTTCCCAGAATTAAATTTTATTGCTCATACGCATCCATCACACACTACAAAAATTCTTTGTTCAGAATCTATTTACGAATTTGCTGAACATAGATGGTTTCCAGATCAAATCGTTAGAAACGGAACAAAGTCTTGTGTAGTTCCCTATGCTCCACCTGGAGAATCAATTTTAAAATTAGTTAAGGAGCATGTATCTTGGTTTGTTGATCACGAAGGATTTTTTCCTAAGTTGATTTTACTGCAGAATCATGGTATAATAACAGCATCTGCATCCAAAAAAAACTGTGCTGCTGCAACTTTAATGTGTGAAAAATCTGCTGATATTTTTGTGGGAGCAAAGTTATTGGGAGGAGTTAAATTTCTTACAAAACAAGAAGTTGCCGATGTTGATACTTGTCCAAATGAAAACTATAGGAGAAATATGTACCAATGAAAGTAATTTATGTTGATATTGATGAAACTATTTGTCATCGAGAAACTTCTGTGGATTTTGGAACAACTCATGATTATAGCAAAGCAAAACCTATTATAGAAAACATAGAGAAGATTAACAAACTATATAATCAAGGTCATACGATAGTTTATTGGACTGCTCGTGGTAGTAGGAAACAAATTGACTGGACCGATCTAACCACAAAGCAACTTTCTGAATGGGGTGCTAAGTATCATGAGTTGCGGGTAGATAAACCATTTTATGATTTGTTTATTGAAGATAAGTCGTTGAGGATTGAAGAACTGTGATTATTATTTCACATCGTGGTAACATTCGTGGACCAATTCCTGATAAAGAAAATCGTCCAAGTTATATCGACTGTGCGATTGGAAATGGATATCATGTGGAAATTGATGTTCGTTCAATTAATGGTGAGTTGTGGTTGGGTCATGATGAACCACAATATAAAATAGATCATAACTGGTTGGATAAGCGTAGGCACTATCTTTGGTTGCATTGTAAAAATCTTGAAGCAGCAAAAGAATGTTGGGTGTATCATTCTTTTTGCCATACTAAGGATCCGTTTACTTATACAACAACTGGAAAGATCTGGTTGCACGATCTTTCTTTGAATATTGATGACAATATAATTATTCCATTAATATCTTTAGATGACACTGTTAGAAAGGTAAATGGATCTCCTTATGCTATTTGTACTGATTATCCACATAATATATACTGTAGTTTAATATAACATAAAATGGAACATATTTATCAACAACCACAATTTGGAGAAGATTGGTTCACTTATCCTGAATTTTATAAACAAATGGTGGAAAGATTTTCATCTGGCAGTAAGTTTGTAGAAGTTGGATGTTGGAAAGGAAAATCCTCATCTTATATGGCAGTAGAAATTGCTAATTCTGCTAAAGATATAGAATTTTATTGTGTGGATACTTGGGATGGAAGTAAAGAGCATTTAAATGGAGATTTTGATTTGAACAGTCTTTACGAGATATTTACAAATAATATGAGTTCTGTTAAAGAATTTTATATTCCAATTAAAATGACATCAATTGAAGCATCGAAAACATTTGAAGATAATAGTTTAGATTTTGTTTTCTTGGATGCTTCTCATGAATATGAGGATGTTAAAGAAGATATACTTCACTGGTTGCCTAAAATAAAATCTGGTGGTATTTTTGCAGGTCATGATTATGCTCCTTCATGTGGTGTTTATAATGCTGTGAACGAATCTCTTCATAACGTTTCTTCATCTCCGAAAGAAATATGTTGGATTTATAATGTTGTTTAATTATTATGATTACTAAAAAATATATTAGACAACATTTGGGATTAGGAGATCATATAATTTGTAATGGTCTTGTTAGATACTTTTGTGAAAAGCACATTGATGTCGTACTTTTTTGTTCTAGCATATTCTATGAAAATGTTAAGTATATGTTTAGAGATTTAAAAAATTTAGAAGTAATATTTTTTGAATATCAACCTGGAATTTATGAATTTACTTTTGATGATGGAAAAAAAGTTCAATATGATAATTTAGCGGATGTTGAAATACTTAATTTTCTGCAAAGGAATGGGGTAAATTTTGAGGAAGATGTAATCAATATTGGATTTGATGGTCTAGGTAAATTCAATACAAGATTTGATTTAGCATTTTATAAAATGCATGGATTTGATCCATCTTTCAGAATAGATAATTTTTATTGTGAACGTAATGATGAGCATGAAGATTTTGTTTTTCAACATTTAAATCCTAAAAACGAAAAATATATTTTTGTGGTAGATGATGATAAACATCATTTTGGACCATTAGTAATCGACGAGAGTATTCTTCCTAAAGATTATAAAATTATCAAGTATGATAAAACTTTGAATTACGATGATAGTCGATTTTTAATGTTTAATTATAGAAAAATTTTAGAGAACGCTGAAGAAGTGCATATGATTCAATCTGCATTTTCTGAGTTTGTAAATTCAATTAGGTTGAAAAAACCTAAGATATATCTTCATTTATATCTCAGAGATTATACAGACGGACTTCCTATTTTGACTAAAAATAAAATTAATATTTTAAAATAACCTCATTATTATGAGAGATATATACACTAAACACTATATGAATATTTGAAATGATTAGTATTGTAACGGGAACATTAAATCGTGCTGGATTACTTCCAAATCTAATTAAAAATACAGTTTTATCTGATAGTAGATTGGAACTTGTATTGGTTGATGGGGGAAGTTCTGATGGTACAATTGAATATATTAATGAATTAAATCACCCACAAATTAAACTGATTGAAGTTGGATGTAGAAGTTCTTATCCACACTTTATGAATCTTGGTATTAAGAATTCTTCTTATGACATTATTTGTCAGTGGAATGATGATGTCCTTTTAGTTAATGGTTGGGATGAGGTCATTTTAGAAATTGAAGATGAATATGATTTTTATTTGTTTAATTGGAAGTACGGATCATTGGAGAATATAAAGGACCAAAATTGGATAAATGGTTTTGACCAAAAAGACGGATGGTGTTTATATAATGATGCTAAAGTTGGTGGACAAATAGTAATGAATTATGGATTATATCGTAAAAAAATCTTTAAAGAAATAGGAATGTATAATCCAGATTATCAGTACTATTGTGCTGATGGTGATATGTCTTACCGTGCATATCGTTTTGGATATAGGGATAAAGATTTAAAACATATAAAAGTATGTTCTATTCCAGCACAAAAAGTGGCAAATTCATATCCTGGAGATAATGAACTATACAATAAAAATATGAATTTGTATCAACAAAAAATACTTCCAGAAATTATTGAACTATTATGAAAGTATTATCTTTTTGTTTATTTGATAGTAGTAAATATAAAACTCAGCATGACTTTGGTAATATTGAAAAGTATGTTTTGGGTGCGGTTAAAAATGCTTTGATAAAAGATGATTATTTTCCAGATTGGGAAATGAGAGTGTATTGTGACAATGATCTTAGTAGTGATAACATTAGAAAATTGGAAAAACTAAATGTTAATGTTATTAATATAGAAGATCAAAATGATGGTATATACTATCCAAAGTATGAAAATGCTAATACAGTTTATGGTATGTTTTGGAGATTTTTACCTGCCTCAGATTTAAATGTAGAATATTTTGTTTCTAGAGATTGTGATTCTCGTTTTTCTGAAAGAGAAGTTTGTGCTGTAAATGAATGGGTTGAATCTGGTAAACCATTTCATATTATACGGGATCATCCAGGAGGTCATGCCTGGGTTATTAATGGTGGAATGTGGGGATGTGTTGGTGGATTTATTGAGAACATAGATCGATCTATTGAAGATTTTTTGAATACAACAAATTGGTCTCATCAACAAGCTGCCGATCAAAAATTTTTAGAGCAATGTATATACTCAGTTGTTAAAGATCATGCTTTAATTCATGATGAATATTTTAATTATGAGGAAACTGCAGTTCCAATAAAAAGAGATAGAAAATTGGATGATTTTGCCTTCATAGGAGAACCATTTGATGAAAATGATATACCATCAGGTAATCACCGTGATATGATCAAACAACGTTATATGTGATTTTATGAAAAAACAGTATAATTTAGTTGGTGGTGGATTTAATCATTATGATAATGGTAACAAGGCATCTTCAATTTACAAACACGAATCTAAGTTTATTGAATGGGTAGATTATCTCTTGTAGAAATCTTTGATCTACTGCACGATCTGTAACCCAAGAACTTGTTTGAATATAGTGATCTATCTTTTCTTTAATATTTTCAATAAATCCTCCTTTTGCTCCCCACATTCCGGCACTAATTTCCCAGGCGTGTCCTCCAGGATGATCTCTGATAATATGAAAGTCTTTACCAGAAGCAACCCATTCTTCTACTGCTACCACATCTCTTTCAAAGATACGAGAATCACAATCTCTAGAAATAAAATATTCCACTCCTTCTTCTGATGCAGGTGCAAAACGCCACATAGCATTACATACATTCTGATCGACTTTAGTATTAATTAAAACAACATTATTTGCTTCCAGTTGCTCTAATATATAATTAGGTACAGAGTTATTATGATAAACTCTCATTTGCCAATCGGGATAAAATTTTTCTCTAACTTCAGAGTTTTTAATTGCTCCTATTGTATATTTGGGATTATCCCCGTATAATGAGAATGAAATGACTTTCATAATAACACAAAATCTTTATTATATATGAGAATATTCTAACATGATTTTTACTAAAAACTTTATTGAATTAAAAAATGAAGATATTATCCATTCATTAAATACTGATGGATATTTTTCTGTCGAAAATGCTCTCACAGAAGATTTTATTTCTAGTATTGAATCGGATGTTGCTGATCATAGATTTTTAACCAATTCTAATATTTTAAGTGGTGGGTACACAATCTCACAATATTTTTTAGTGAATATGCTTGCCTGCTCTCGGGCATTTTTTAGTTATTGCACTAACTCGAAAGTGCTTGATATTTGTGAGGGTTTGATTGGAGACCTGTTTAGATTAAAAGCACTTCGATATTATGAGAGTTATGTCAGTACTAGAATGCAGTGGCATACTGATAGTAAAACAAGCGCAGGGTTTGCACCTATACCAGGGTTAATCTTTATTGCTTATATTACGGATGTTTTTGATGGTGAGTTTCAATATGTAAGAGGATCGCACGAATGGTCTTCCGATAAAATGCAAAATGATTTTTCGGAAAATTTTAATTCGAGAGACGTTCAAAGTTTTAAAATGCCAAAAGGTTCTGTGATTATTTACAATACTCATGGCATTCATAGGGCAAAACCATCTAATTCTTCCAACTTCGTAAGGAAAAGTTTGTTTTTTCAGGTAGATGGGAATGATAATTCTGAACCACTTATAATCAATCCATCTTTTATGACTGAGTTTGGTGAGAGAGTTAAAATGTATTTGGGATTTGGTAGAAAAGCATCTAACACTCCCTTCCCACATACCGACGAAACAACCATTCCAAATTTTGAGTTAAAGAACTTGGTTTCTAGAATTGGATATAATAGAGTAAGGTCTATTCTTTGATAATATATGAAAAATAAAAAACAGTATAATTTAGTTGGAAGTGGGTGGAACCATTATGATAATGGCAATAAGGGATCTTCAATTTACAAACAGGAATCTAAGTTTATTGAATGGGTAGATTATGGTGCAGACGAAACATTTTATGTAGATCATGCAATCAGTCTAGCATTTGATGATGAATATAGTCTTAAGAAATATGCCTGGTTATTAGAATCTGCAAATATCTATCCAGAGATCATTCAAGATGTGAAGCGCAATTATCTGCATTATGTGAGAGTATATGATGCAATTTTTACGCACAATCAAGAACTTCTAAATCTTCATCCAAAGTTTAAGTTTGCTCCTCTTCAAGGAAGTTGGATTCCGGAACCAAAACTTTATGAGAAGAGTAAATTAGTTTCTATGATTTGTTCCAATAAATCTATGTGTGCTGGACACAATCATAGATTGTCATGGGCACAAAAACTTCAAGATAAAGTTGATTTTTATGGTCGTGGATTTAATGAGATTGAAAATAAAGAAGAAGGTTTAGCAGACTATATGTTCTCGGTTGCAATTGAGAATGCAAGTTATGAAACCTACTTTACAGAAAAGGTTCAAGATTGTTTCGCAACCGGAACAATTCCAATTTATTATGGAGCACCGGATATTGGAAAGTTCTTTAATCCAAAAGGAATTATCACTTTAGATGATGACTTTGATGTTGATCTATTGACTTCGGAAATATATTATGATAGACTTGATGCAGTAAAGGAAAATTTAAAAATTGTAAAAGATCTTTTAATCAATGAAGATTATATCTACCAAATTTATTTAAAATCGGAGTAATTTAAAAATGCTATTAAATTTTAGAACTATTGTTCGCAAATATAGCATGAATGTTAAAGGTATCATTCATGTTGGTGCTCATAGGGGTCAAGAGATTGAAGATTATATTAGTTGCGGTGTGCAGGATATCATTCTTTTTGAACCATTAAGTTTGAATTTTAAAATTCTGGAAAAAAATGTTGGCAACTCTAATGCAAATATTTCTGGTCATCAAGTTGCATTAGGAAATGAAGAAAAAATGGTCACCATGTATTTGAGTGATAATGAGCAGATGAGTAGTTCTATTCTTAAACCAAAATTGCATCTAACTAATCATCCAACAGTAAAATTTAATGGAACCGAAGAAGTTGAAATGAAAAGACTTGATAGTTTTTCTGAAGAAACTCAAGGATTTAATTTCATTAACATGGATGTTCAGGGATATGAATTAGAAGTTTTGAAGGGTGGATCTGAAACTTTGAAACATGTTGATTACGTTTACTGTGAAGTGAATCGAGATGAAGTCTATGAGAATAATGCTTATATTGAAGAACTCGATGAGTTTCTTTCTGAATATGAAATGGATAGGGTAGAGACTGATTGGTCTGGTGGTATTTGGGGTGATGCCCTTTATGTGAGAAAAAAATAATGGCAATAGGTTATAATCGGTTAGGTTCAAATGGAAGACTTGGAAATCAAATGTTCCAATATGCAGGACTTCGTGGTATTGCTGCACATAAAGGATATGATTGGGTAATTCCACCTTTTGATGGATATGGCGATTCCAATTATGGATTATTTGATTGTTTTAAAATGTCTTCTGTAAAAGAGGAAAACTTTGGATATATTCGGGGGCAGAGTATTCAATCCGGATGCTTCCATTTTAGTCAAGAATTTTTTGATAATTGTCCCGACAATATAAATCTTCATGATTATTTTACTACTGAAAAGTATTTCAAAAATATTGAAGATTTAATCAGAAATGATTTTGAATTTAAAGATGAGATTTTAAATCCATGTAAAGAAGTATTTGATGATTTAAAAAATCCAATATTCTTGCATGTAAGACGTAGTGATTATATTAGTAGTCAGGTACATCATCCTTTGTGCTCTCTTCAATATTATGAAAATGCATTAAAATATTTTGATGAATCATCTCCAGTGTTAGTATTTTCTGATGATATTGAATGGTGTAAAGGACAAGATTTATTCTCTTCTGATAGATTCATGCTATCTGAATACCAAGAAAAATACCCTCAAAAGTCTGATACAAATGATGGAAAACAAAATGCATTAATTCCTTATTTTGACCTTTGTATGATGACTCTTTGCACTGGTGGTATTGTCGCAAATAGTACTTTAAGTTGGTGGGGTGCATGGTTAATCAAAAATCCAACTCAATCAATTATTGCACCTGATCCTTGGTTTGGTCCTGGATATAACCATTACATTATGGATGATTTATTATCAAAAAATTGGATTAAAGTTGAATCATGAACTTAACATTTTTAATGCCCTGTAGAATTGAGTCTGAAGATAGACTCAAAAATATCATAACTTCAATTAGTTATTTACTTTATCATTTTCCAGAATGTAAAATTATAGTTAAAGAACATGATATTCAATCAATCTTTGAAGAAAAGGCACTTCCTTATATTACACAGTTGTTTGGAAAAAAACCACAAAATTTAACTCATATTTTTGAATATGATTCTGATAGTTTCTTTCATAAGACTCGTATTTTAAATGATCTGTTACTAGAATCAAAAACTGAAATTGTTTATAATTATGATGTGGATCATCTTCTTCCAATAAGTAGTTATCACACTGCATATAATATGATCTCTCAACAAGGATTTGATGCTGTCTATTGCTATGGAGTTGGTGTTTATCAATGGTTAGTCGATTATCCTGTTGAAATGTTTGATAAATTTTTAAAATCTAAATTTGATTTAAACGTTCTTCAACCTGGATGTAATATTTGTCCATCTGTTATGGGATTGGGGCAAATGATTCGAAGGCAATCTGAAATTAATTCTTATATGTGGAATGAGAACTTTATGGCTTGGGGTCCTGAAGATTGCGAATTCCTTTATAGGATTCAAGTTATGGGATGTAAGGTTGGCAGAGTCAACGATATGTGCTATCATTTAAATCATGAGAGAACATTTAATTCTCATTATCATAATCCAAAGTGGCAATATAATATGGATATGTGGAATCAAATTAGAACATGGGATAAGGAAACTCTTGTTAAATATTATGAAGAACAAAATTATGTAAAAAATCGGAGGAATCAATTAAATGTTAGCATTTAATTATTTGGGGCAACTTGGAAGATTTGGAAATCAAATGTTTCAATATGCATCCCTTAAGGGGATTGCTAGGAACCGTGGTATAAACTATTGTATTCCAAATAATTTAGATTCTATAGAATTATTTCGATCTTTTAAATTAGAAACCTTAAGATCTGAAAATATAGGTCTCTTGGATAATGGATATGCACCAGTTGCAGAAGAAAAATGTTTTCATTTTGATGAGATATTTTTCAATATGTGCCCCGATGAAATTAGTATTTTTGGATTTTTTCAATCTGAAAAATATTTCAAGCACATTGAAAATGAAATTCGTGTAGACTTTTCATTTAAAGATGAAATTCTAGAACCTTGCAAAGAAATGATTGATTCGGTTGGTCAAGCAATATCTCTTCATGTTCGCAGAACTGATTATTTGCATGATACAAATCACACAGTTTTAGATTTGGATTATTATATTCGAGCACTTTCTATGTTCGATAGTAATTTACCAGTTATTGTATTTTCGGATGATCCTGAATGGTGTAAAGAGCAAGAATTATTTTGTGATGATAGGTTTATGATTTCTGAATCTGAAAATAATTATATTGATATGTGTTTAATGAGTCTATGTGATAATCACATTATTGCAAATTCATCTTTTAGTTGGTGGGGTGCTTGGTTATCCAAATCTGATAATGTTATTGCCCCAGTTAAATGGTTTGGTAAGGGAAATATATATAAAGAAACGAAAGATTTAATTCCTAATAGATGGAGAAAAATTTAATGACAAAATCATTAGTAACTGGCGGAGCAGGATTTATTGGTTCCAATCTTGTTGATCGTCTTCTAAACCTGGGACATGAAGTTGTTGTAATTGATAATGAATATTCCGATGTTCATGAACAGTTTTATTGGAATGATAAAGCAGACAATCATGTATTAGATATTCGTGATTATAAAAACACTCGTCCTCTTTATAATGGGGTGGATTGTGTGTTTCATCTTGCAGCAGAAGCAAGAATACAACCTGCAATTGAAAATCCAATAGAAGCGGTTAGTATTAATTCTGTTGGAACTTGCACAGTTCTTCAATGTGCAAGAGAAGCGGGAGTAAAAAGAGTCATGTATTCTTCCACTTCATCTGCTTACGGAATGAATGTTCCTCCAAATATTGAAACTCAACTAGATGATTGTTTAAATCCATATTCAGTATCAAAGGTAAATGGTGAAAAACTATGTAAGATGTATACTGATCTTTATGGACTTAATACTATTATTTTTAGATATTTTAATATTTATGGGGAACGTCAACCATTAAGAGGTCAGTACGCCCCAGCAATTGGAATTTTTCTTCGCCAAAGAGCAGCAGGGGAAAAATTAACAATTGTTGGAGATGGAAATCAAAGTAGAGATTTTACTTATGTTGGTGATGTTTGTCGTGCAAACATTCTTGCCGCTACAACAGAAGTTGATAATGAAGCATTCGGTCAGGTTTATAATGTTGGAACAGGAAATAACTATTCTATTAATCAAATTACTAGAATGATTTCTAATAATGTTGTAAATATTGCTCCTCGTCCCGGTGAAGCAAGAGTGAGTCTTGCAAATAATCAAAAACTTCGTAAAACTTTTGGTTGGGAACCAACTATGAAACTTGAAGATTGGATTAATGGACAAAAATAAAGCGGCATATAAACTTAAGAATATTGCTCCTGTATATTATCTAAATCTCGATGGACAACCAGAAAGGCGACAATATATGGAAGAGCAGTTTAAGTACTGGGAGATAGAAAATTACACTCGTATCTCTGCCTATGATGGAAGAGAAGATGATCTGAGTGATATTATCAAAGGACGCTATCCTGATAATATGACAACCGGTGAGATTGGATGTACTACTTCACACCTTAAAGCACTTCGGCACTGGATAGAAACCTCTGACAGTCCTTATGCTATTATTATGGAAGATGATGTAGATTTACAACTCGTCAGATTTTGGGACTTCACCTGGTCTGATTTTGCCTCAAAGGTTCCTTATGATTATGATGTAATTCAACTTGCGATTATATGTACCGGAGATTTACATGTAAAACTTCATAAGAGATTTGTAAATGATTTTTCGACTGCCGCTTATATGATTACTCGCCATCATGCCGAAAAACTTTTGAAGCATCATGTGCGTGATGATAAGTATAAGTTGGATAATGGAGTTAAACCCAGAGCGGTTGCCGATGATTTAATTTATAACTCCGGTAATACCTTTTCAATTCCATTGTTCCTTTATAAGATTGAATTAGGTTCTTCTATACATCCAGAACACATTGATGTCTTTCATCGCCAAAGTCATGATGGTCTTCTTAAATTTTGGGAGGTGCAGGGGTGTGATTTAAAAATTGATGATATAATGAATTATGATCCATATCTGGGAAGAATAACGGAACCCTCTCCAAGACCTTCTTAACCAAGCAATTGACATCATATCCAAATTATGATATGATAAATAGGTTCTTGAGGTTCCTGAAAAATCTCTATTAACATTTCACAATAAAAAATTTATGTTTATTCGTTCTTTAATTGCTAGCACTGTTGCTCTGACTGCGGTTGCTCCTGCATTTGCTGCTCCTGCCTTATCAGATGTACAACCAACTGACTGGGCATATGGAGCAATCCAAAACCTCAATGCTCGTTATGGATGCCTTGTTGGTTATCCTAATGGCACCCTGAAGCCTGCTGCTGATGCTACTCGTAGTGAAGTATTTGCTCTGACAAATCACTGCCTTGATAACATCACTCAATTTTACACACAAGCAGACGCACAACTTGCTGCATCTCTTCGTGCCCAGATTGGAGCTACCAATAAGCGTGTAACCACTTTAGAAGTTGCTGCTGTAACTGCGACACAACGTCGTCAGTTAGGTGTTGGTAACTATGGTGGTATTGCCTTTTCTGGTAATGCTGCTAACTATCCAGGTGTAACACCATTGGATAATCGTGTATATGAGTCAGGTGTAACACTTCAAGGTCGTTTAAGGGCAGTAGAACTGGGTAATCAGTATGCTGTTTCTGCTCGCCCTTATGTAACCTTTACTTCCACTCCTAACTATGTAAGTGGTGGTGTATTCGGTGGTGGTCTTGCTACTCTGGATATTCCTCTCTCACGTAGGACTCTTGCCGATGGAACTAAAGTGTCTGCTGCTAACCTCTACGTTGGTGCTGGCGGTCAGGTGGGTGGCAATCAGAGTGCTGGTGTCGGTGTAGTTGGTGCTGAAGTATCAGTAGCAAAGAACATTGTTCTATTTGCTGATGCCAAAATCCCCTTTGCCGAAACTGGTGCAGAAACCTTTGGTTCTGTAAGGGCTGGTCGTGCCACTTATAACTACGGCAGTGGTCAAGGTTACAATGTAACGGGAACTGTTGGTGTAGGCATCAAGTTCTAATTTTGGTATGACAGTTACAACCGAAGACGGCAACAGACAAAATCTGTTTGCTGTCGAACCTAAAATGTACATTACGGAGAAAGACATGGAAGAACACGAACAAGAAACTTATGCTCAACGCGCAGAAAAATTAAATGGAAAATTGGCTATGCTGGGATTTTTAGCAGCAGTAGTCTCCTATTTGGTGACTGGAAAACTCTTTTTTGGAGTATTCTGAAACCCTAACCCAATTATCCTATACAAAAAGACTCTGTTCTATATAAGAATGGAGTCTTTCCTCTTTTTATGCCAAAAAATCAATTGACCAAAGACGAACTTAAGTGCTGGGTATTAAAATTAAAACAAAGTTTATACGAAGAAAAAATAACCCAGTATTCATCAGACCCCAAAACATTAGCAAATGTATATTTAGATAAAGTTCTAGAAAAAATCAACGAATTCAGATACTAAATATGTACTACACAGAAACTTTATTATTTTTTTGTGTGAGTATTTGCCTTATAGTTATAAAAATTGGTTACTTTAACGGAGACAAAAAATGAAAATTGACTTATATAAATTCTTTTAGTATAACCTTATCAACCAAGAGGAACAAACAAAGGACCTGAATCTCCAACAGACCGTTAAAACATATAACGATATTGTAATAAGATGTTATAAAGTTATGTATCAATATATTATCGAGTAACTGATTTCTTAACTAATGTGGTTCCTTCCACAACTCTTGTTGTGGTTTGGGTCGGACTTTTTATTAATACATCATAAAAATATTTTCCAGGTTTAATTGCGGCACTCACAGTTGCCGCAATTGAAATATTAACTTTACCTGTCGTTCTATCATTTCCAAATCCAACAACAAAATCTACAGTTTTAGATGATGACTCATATCTTTTCAGTTGGGCACATCCATAATATCCGGTTAGATTTAAAGGTAAATCTGTTAAATCATCTTCTAAAACAAAAGTTTGTTCAAAATCTGTTCCGGTATGAATGACAAGATTGGATGTATATACTGTCATTTATGTTTTTAATTATTTAGTTTTAAAAACATCCAGTTGAAATACCTGCTCTGACCAGAACATTACCTTCAACACCAATAGTTTTTGAAGCATTTGGTCTCACTAATAAGACATCATAAACATATCTTCCTGGTTTAATTGTTGTAGTGACCGTGCTTGCCATAGATATTCTTATTTTTCCATTTGGACGGTCTATAAAAGAGACTCCAAATCCAACATGGGAAAAACTTTCTGGGGATTTTCTCATAAAACAACTTGCACCAAAACCTGTAAGATTTACTGGTAATCCACTAGTTTGTTAGTTCAAAATTCTCAATAAAATCGGCACTAGTATTGATAACAAGATTTCTTACATATACTGACATTTAAGTGATAAGACTTTATGAAGTTATTTATCAATACCCCTTGACATTTATTCAAAATCTCTATAGAATAGGTTTGTTGCTTTTGAAGACAAGTTATATCAATAATACTCAGAGCTCTTAAGGACCAAACCGTAGATTCTTTCAGACTCACTCATATAAAAAGTTCCGCCAATATTTGTATTGTAATAATCATTACTGAATAAAACATTACGATTAAACTGTTCATAAGTTTCATAATAACTCATAGATTTCTTATGGGGACAAAGATATAATATTTCTCTTAAGAACTTATCTGGACCTAATAACTTAACATCTTCTTTGAGTTCATCACAAGATCCAAAATAATTCATCCAATCACTTTTTTGAGTTTTTCTTCTACCAGTCTTTCTGTCCTTTTGTCTTGTCCAGAAATGTTTTTTACCAATATATTTTTTATTATTTGTTAAATTTGTAATAATATAAACAAAGCCTTCCATCTTATTTGGAATTTCTATAAAATCTTCTCCGTTATATTTCCAGGACATTTTAAAATTTTATATAATTTATTTAGATCTCCTTTCACAAAATCTAAAACCTGCTATAATAGAAGAGACCAAAATTCACACTATGACGACTTTAGAACAAACCTTAAGAACCTCTCATGACTGGGCAGTGAATCGTATAAATATTTTGAATAAAAAAAATAATAATGCAGATGCAGAAGCAATTCGTTCAGAATTTAATGAATGGATG
>Ga0209246_10000261_pt1 | contig 23794 bp, 29 predicted proteins | sample LauGreSpBDMM15SN_2_FD_187560 | JGI IMG/M metagenome (GOLD analysis project Ga0209246, IMG submission 187560) | Freshwater lake microbial communities from Lake Michigan, USA - Sp13.BD.MM15.SN (SPAdes) (version 2) | ecosystem: Environmental > Aquatic > Freshwater > Lake | place: Lake Michigan...
TAAACATACATATTAACTCCATCATTACCACCCCATAACCAAGTTGGTTGACCAGCTTGACCAGACCAATAAAAATTTAAATCACCACCATCACTTCTTCTTGGATAAGCTCTACCTGAAGATGTTATATATAAAGAATCATTAGTAAATTGAGAAATATTCATACTGGTCAAAGCACCTGCTAAGTCAGCTAATCTTGCAGAGTCTACTCTTACTCCATATGTACCTGAGCCATTCCATCCCATTAATGTAGGATATTGTGCTGTCCATGCTGTAGTTGAATTAGTTTGATTTACACTTGTTCCACTTGGAGATAAGCCACTAGACGCATCAAAAATAACATGACTATTACCATAGTTTTTCCAACTTAATAATCCTATAACATTATTAATTACAGTGCTATCATTCCAGTTAGATTGGATTCTGCTAGGCACACCTCCTAATCCAGCTAAAGTATATTCAGGAACATTTAGCGTACTTCCAACTAAAGTTGAAGGACCTGAATTTCCTGTAGTAGTTAATGAACCTAATATAGCACTAGTTCCTGAAGTTCCACTCACACCCTGCAACCCAGAAGTTCCATTAGATCCATTGGTTCCATTTGTACCATTTGTTCCAGAAGTACCACTAGTACCTGAAGTACCATTTCCACCAGATGTACCATTTGTACCACTAGTTCCAGTTGTCCCACTAGTTCCAGTTGTACCTGATGTACCCTTTTCTCCTGATGTACCATTTGTACCAGATGTACCATTTGTACCTGATGTACCTGTAGTACCAGAGGTTCCTGTTGTACCAGATGTCCCTGTTGTACCATTAGTTCCAGAAGTACCTGCATTACCAGAAGTACCGTTTGTGCCTGATGTTCCTGTTGTACCACTAGTACCTTTAGCACCAGATGTACCATTAGATCCACTTATTCCACTAGATCCATTACCCCCACTAGCTCCAGCTAAGTTAACTGTCCAAGAACTAAATGTTCCTGAGCCAACTGTAGTGGTAGGAGTATCAAAAGATAAGGCTCCATTTATAGCGTTGTAAGATATAATTAAAGAATCTTGGTAGTGAGTAGCATCGTATACAATACGAATAACTTGAGCTGCTGTATAAGCAAGTCCTGTTGCTACTGTTATAGCACCATTATTACCAAGAGTAAATGCAGTTGTTGAAGTTGTTTGATATCTATCACCGTTTATTCCACTTGTACCAGATATACCGCTAGTGCCATTTGCACCAGTTGTACCATTGGTTCCAGATGTACCAGCTGTACCACTAGTGCCATTTGCACCAGTTGTTCCATTAGAACCATTTGCACCAGTTGTTCCATTTGTACCAGATGTGCCAGTTGTTCCACTAGTACCAGTTGTACCAGATGTTCCAACAGTACCACTAGTTCCAGTAGTACCAGTTGTTCCGCTAGTTCCTGTTGTACCTGTTGTTCCACTAGTACCTGTTGTTCCACTAGTGCCTGTTGTACCACTTGTTCCATTAGAACCATTTGTTCCACTTGTCCCATTAGATCCATCAGTTCCTGATGTACCGTTTGTTCCAGAAGTACCAGATGTGCCAGTTGTACCTGATGTACCACTAGAGCCATTTGTTCCACTAGTTCCATTTGTACCACTTGTACCAGAAGATCCATTAGTACCAGCAGTTCCATTTGTACCACTTGTACCACTAGTACCTACTGTACCACTAGTACCTGCTGTACCAGATGTTCCATTTACTCCAGCAGTTCCAGATGTACCTCGTGTACCATTTACACCAGAAGTACCAGCTGTACCACTTGTTCCTGTTGTACCAGAAGAACCACTTGATCCGTTAGATCCACTTGTACCACTAGATGCACTTGTACCACTTGTACCTGTTGTGCCACTAGTTCCAGTTGATCCAGAAGTTCCTGTAGTACCTGTTGTACCAGATGATCCAGAAGTACCAGATGATCCAGCACCACCAGATGCACCAGCCAAGTTTACACTCCATGAAGAAAATGTACCACTACCATTAGTTGTAGTTACATTTACAGATAAGGCTCCTGTTCCGCTGTTATATGAAATAACAGGACCAGTCATATCATTACCTACGCTGTTTGCTATAATAGCACTTTGTCCAATCGTATAAGATAAACCTAATCCAACTGTAAGGTTTTGTGTACCTGTACCAATTGTTAAGTTAGTAGAAGACGTTGTTGCATATATATTACCAGAGATACCAGATGTACCTGCTGTTCCATTTATTCCAGATGTACCTACAGTTCCTGAAGATGCAGAAGTTCCACTTGATGCACTTGTTCCAGAAGTTCCTGTTGTTCCAGAAGATCCTGTTGATCCACTTGTACCACTAGTACCATTTGTACCAGAAGTACCAGTTGTTCCACTTGTTCCATTAGCTCCTGATGTACCACTTGACGCACTTGTTCCTGAACTACCAGATGTACCAGATTGTCCTGAAGAAGCTGAAGTACCACTAGATGCAGAAGTACCACTAGTACCTGTAGAACCTGAAGTTCCATTTGTTCCTGAAGTTCCTGTTGTACCACTTGTTCCAGCTGTACCACTTGATCCAGATGTTGCACTAGTACCGTTAGTTCCACTAGTACCACTTGTACCTTTAGCACCACTAGTTCCACTAGAACCAGAAGAAGCTGAAGTTCCAGAACTACCAGAAGTACCATTTGTTCCACTTGTACCTGTAGTGCCTGATGTACCTGTAGTTCCTGTTGATCCAGATGTACCAGATGTACCGTTTGTACCACTTGTTCCAGTAGTACCACTTGTACCTGACCTACCACTTGTTCCACTTGTACCAGTTGATCCACTAGTAGCACTTGTACCTGATGAAGCACTAGTGCCACTTGTACCAGCTGTTCCACTAGTTCCTGATGATCCACTTGTTGCAGATGTACCAGATGAACCTGAAGAACCTGATGTACCAGAAGTTCCAGCAGAACCAGAAGTTCCACTAGACCCATCACCACCTGCTGCTCCTTGTAAATTTACAATCCATGCAGTGAATGTACCAGATCCTACTGTTGTAGAAGGTGTGTCAAAAGACAATGCACCTGTACCAGCATTATATGTTAGTAGAGTGCTCACTTGATATTCAGTGGCACTATGAGAAATAATTATTGATTGTCCAGGAGTGTATGCTAAGTTTAATCCTACAGTAAGGTATCCTGAACTACCTAATGTTAAAGAATCTGCAGATGTAGTAAAATATCTATCACCTGATAAACCAGAAGATCCTGTTGTACCAGAAGAACCATTAGTTCCAGATGTTCCAGCTGTACCAGAAGATCCACTCGTACCTGAGGAACCGTTTGTTCCACTTGTACCTTGTCTACCACTAGATCCACTAGTAGCAGAAGTACCAGATTTACCAGAAGTACCAGTTGTACCATTTGATCCACTTGTACCAGAAGTACCTGCTGTACCTGTAGTTCCTGTAGAACCACTTGTGCCAGAAGTTCCACTTGTACCATTTTCACCAGAAGTACCTGTTGTACCTGCTGTTCCATAAGTTTGACCTGAAGAACCAGAAGTACCAGACGTACCATTACCCACTTCACCTAACTTTGCATCTATCTTTTCAATAGCAAGTGTTAGGCAATCATGAGTTTGAATTCCTGTTTCAGGAAGGTTAGGTCCACTATAATCTACACAATTTGAATTAATCTCTGGAATACAACCACTTGATTGATATCCTCCACAGTTCATTCCTGGTAAACAAGCCATTTATTGTTGGTTTAAATATATTAAGAAGGAATGTACATGATATAGTAACAAGCTTTTACAGGCTGTATATTAGCGTGAGCTGTTCCACCACCTATAGCAGTATTATTTATAGATACTCCTGAAGATGTAGCACCACTCAATCCATAAGTTGCAACATCAGGAGAGTTGATACCTATATAACCATTTGTTTGACTATTGTCATTTGCTCTTGCCATTACATGTGTAGCATCGATTGTTGTTCCAGTTGTTGTACCCTGACTACCACCAAATAATAAGTGAGTATGTGTAGGATCAGTTAATGTATTAATGTGTGTATGTGCAGGAAGTTGAGACTCTGTAAGAGTTATTGTATTAGCTCCACCACTATCACCAATTGCATAATTTGGATTACCTGTATAAGAAGGATTAACTGTAGAATCTAATGCTCCACCAGGAACACTAACAATAGCACCTACAGCAACTCTTCCTCTTTTATCAGGAGTACCGTTTAATCCATTACATAAATATATATCAGTAAATCCAGGACCAGCTAAACCAGCACCAGTAACATCAAAATTAGCTAATGTACCATAATATTCTACAGCACTATATGGAACCATTCTGCTACCGTATTGTGTACTAGGAACAATACTATCTAAATAAGCTTGTATTAATGTATTTAAATCAGCTAGTTTAACATAGTTTGTATCTACATCTAAAGTCAATGCTGTTAAATTTGTTTCTACTGTACATAGCTTTGTAATAACCGCTTGTACAATATCATGAATGCCAGAAGTTGATGTAACTCCAGTTAAACATCCCACTGTAAGAGGAGCATCAATAGTATTAATTTGTGACTGTGCACTAAGAGCTTCAACTTGCAATGCACAAGCTGCTTTTACCAATGCTGTTAATACATCTATTAATGTAGGAGTTCCCTCAGGAAGAAATGATGAAACAAGAGTACAATACGCTGTTGGATCAATAGTAATGTCAATTCCAGTACCAGTTAAAAAAGAAACAACATTATTAATAAGAATTGTCTCAACAGACAATAACGTATCTCCTGTTGCAATACCTAAAGGAACAGAGCCTATTCCTGTATATCTAACACATTTATCAGATGTAATTTCAACACATCCATTATAACAATTATTACAAGACATTTTTATTTTTTTTTATTTATGAATTAAAACTTTAACTCTACTTGCTATCATCTTTACAGTGTATCTAATTGCATAATCTGGATTACAAAACTTATAAGTTAATATTCTTTTGTAATTTAAAAGATCACCAATAGCAGTTCCTGGCAGTTGATAGTTCAGAGCAAATACAATATTATTATATTGATCATTAGCTAACTCAGTTAGCTTACAATCAATCTCACTCAAAAGAGTAGGTATAGTTGTACACTCTATACAATTAGTCAATCTTGGCTGCAACATATTTAATAAGGTTTGTAACTTGTTGTGCAGCATAATTACATGCTGAACATAAGCCATTAATTAATTGACATCCACATCCCACCTTAGCCCCACAGTTTCTACAGTTTGCCATATTATCTAAAATTATTAATGTAGTTATTACCAGAACAACCACAATTACTTCTTATAAAATTATTTAACATTCTATTTGCTTGTACATATAACTTATTAGCAGTATCTACAGCACAGTTATTAGCAGCAGCAATAGATCCAGAAATCATGAAATAGATGCTAGTTAAATCAACTTTAGATTGAGTTCTAATAGCTAAATCACATTCCATCATATCTAGTTTCATAAAAGCATTATCAAACTTTTCCTGAATTAATTCAGTACGCATGATGGTTTTATTTACAAAATATGTATAAGCTGGTGCAACAGTATATGTTAAATTGTATACACCATCTGGTAAAGGTAATAAAGGTTCTCCTACAACACTAAGTCCTAGAGATGCAGAGTTGAATATATTAAAGTCATTTACATTAAAAGGAAGGGATACAGGATCAAAGCCTGGCATAGTAATAGTAATAGTTGCAGCAGTTACTACTGGAGGATCTGTATCATATGTTGATGCATCAGCAATTCCTAAAGTCAATGTATTGTAAGTAGGTATTACTAGTATATCTAAAGTCATGTTATTTAAAATAAAAATGCCAGAGGATTTGAGAATTAATCCTCTCACCCTCTGGCATAGGTTATATGATATCTACCTTTTTCCTTATGGGATTAAAGTAGTTGTTGTTGAAGTACTAGGCCAAATAGTAGTTGTAGTACTAGTTGTAGAAGTAATTGTACCACTCTCATTCAACACTGTACCCAAAGCTGCTTCTAAAACAGTTTCGATTGCAGAAGTGTATCCTGTAGGGATAGCTAAAATTACTGTACTGTCCTCTTTGATATAATCACCCCAAACATAAGCAGATTTATCATACTCATTAAATTTGATGTAATATGTATCATAAGTTGTACCATCAGTTACCCAAGACTCAAAGTTCTCGTTATAACCAACCATTCTGTAAAGATGCTTTAAGTAACCAGCTTGGTAACTATAGAAATTCTTTTCTAATTGTTGAATTTCTGCAGAAGTTCCAGATACATAAGAAGCACGTTGAGTGATAACAGGCTCAGCAACAAGATTACAATTGTCAAATACAATGAAATCTGCAGTTGTAGCTGGACCAGAATAAACGAATGTACGGAAGTACATACGATCATACTCCCAAGGGAAAGCTGCAACATCACATGGCTGACCATATTTAGTTAAAGGCTTACCAGAGATAACTAACTTAGCATTTGCATCATCTCCAATACGTTGGAATTGATAGAAAGTACTGAAAGAAATGTTGTCTGGGTTGTTACCTGGAGCTTTTGCTAAGAATTTAGCAATTGCTTGATCGATAAATGCAGGTACATCAACATCAGCACAAGGATCACCACCACATGCTAGACATGGAGCAACCACTGTAATACTACGAGTGAAACCATTGAAGTACAAAGTGTCAATGTAGCTAGAATGTGCACGCAAAGTGAACGTTACAGTATCACCAGCTTTAACATTAAAGTTACCAACTTGAGTTACTTGGTTAGCAGCAACTGGATTACCAGAAACTGTATACCATGCAGTAACATTAGAAGCAGAGATCTTATCAGATCTTTTGCTACCTTGTAAATAAGTGTTTACTCTACCTTGAGCTACGTAAAAGTATGGATAATCAGTAATATTACCAGCGTTAGCCACTGTGTAAATACTAGTGAAAATTCCAAATTGACCAGCGGTCAAATTCTGAGTTGATCCAGTGCTAGGTAAGGTATTGCCTACTGGTACAACAAAGAGGGAGGTTAGGGAAAAATCTGCCATTTTGTTTTATTTTTAAATTGTAAAAGTTATTCGTTTGTCTGTATTCTATACATTGAGCTTTGAACAGCAGACTGGTTTTCTGTATACATTGCAAGGTTTTGAACTGTCAAATCTAAAAGCTCATCTTCTAAATATGTTTCAAGTTCACAGTCTTGATCAAAAGACTCTTCACCATCAAACATTACATAACCAGTCTTGTTAATGTACACTGGGTATCTCATATAAGAAACATATATATCTTTTGGTGTAAATGTACCATCTGTAAATATAGATATCTCATCTGAGGATATGAAATTAAAAGTCTCTTGATATTCAAAAGAAGGCCTGTAATGTACATTTGTCAAAATGAATTGCAAATCACCATGCTTAGCCATATCTCTATTAATCCATATCTTTCTATCTATACATGGTCCTTTATCTGCTAATACATAACTATCAATGTAGAACATGTATTTTGGATCAAGTAGATGTATATTAGCAAACCACTGATGTAATTCATCATTCTTAAGTGTTAACTTAAGTGGTTGGTGATTATAAGTTACCACCAAACTTTGTAAGTCTTCATAACGTTTCTTAAACGCATCAAGACCCATTCCTGACACAGTACTAAAACCATCAACCTTTTGCTTTATAAGCTTAATCTGAGCCTCATTCAAAGCTAGGATTTTGTCTTCTAGGTTGATTTGCTGATGCTCATTAGTTGATAGTTTATTTAGTTTCTGATCAATCTTATATAATAAACTATCTACTGGGATCATATTGCAGCTAATTTTTTAGTTTTCAATTTGCCTTCTAATGTCAATAACTCATCTTGGTTATCTTCATCAGCAAGGAATTTAATTAATGCGTCTTCATCTACAGCAATCTCATACTCACCTTCGTAGATTCTACCATTAGGTTTAACTCTATAAACTGAGTGTGTAATTGCTTGTTTAATAAGATCTCTAATATGGAGTAATTGCTCTTTCATATCAGCAAACCTATTGAACACTTCTACTGTAGAAAGACCAGAGTATTTACCATTTTTGAATTCAGTTTGTTTCAAGATGTTATCCACTTGATTATAAACTACTTCTTCTTTAGTATCTTCTGTTACAGGTAAGCCTAAAAGTCTTGCAACTTTTTTCTTCTTCTCAGGAGTCATTGAATCAAACTTAGAGATTGCTTTGTTAATCAATTGTTTCTTTTTAAATACAATTGCATTTTCAATCTCATCATCAACAACATAAAACTGAGTGTCAGCAGCAAATTCACCACGCTCCCAAGCTTGGTAGCTAGAAGCTATTGTAGGATGTACTCTTAACCATGCAAAAGCTAATTCTTGAAAAGGGATATCTAAATCATAATAGTTATCACCATCCATTAACTTTACTGGTTGTACGTGCAGTTGATCATCTGTAGAAGTTGATAAACCATAGTTCCAAAACTTTGATCTTGGTCCTAAGTCAATGTCACCTAACATTTGTTCTAACTTTGCTCGTAATGCAGTTACTCTTTCTGTTTCTAATTGTCTTTCTAAAGGATCACTAATACGTCTAATATAAGAAGCATTAGCATCAAGACCTGTTCTGTATTGTCCATCAAGTTCCTTGTAAGGATATTTGAATACACCAGTTCCAGGGATTCTTGTCATTCCTTTAGCAGCAAGCCCACCTTGCATTGTTTGTAACTGAGAATTATTGTACTCCTTCTTAATAGTGGAGATTTTTCCTGTCTTACCCATAATATGTAGTTGTTGTTTGGTTTGTTTGCAAATGGTCCCCATCGAAGGGAATGCAATTAAGAATTTCTTAATCCATCCATTTGTGTTTGAGAAGACTCCCCCACTTGGAGGAGTGGGGGGGGATTCTTCTCGGTTATTTTTGTTTCCAGTGGAAACAGGCCTATGATACTGAGATCATAGGGGGTAGATTAGAATTGTGGTATTTCCTCAATCAACACAGTTCTAGATAAATCTTCAATGAAAACATCACAACGATCTTTCATCCAAATTTCATATCCAGGGAATTTGTTCGCAGAACTCATACCTTGAGACTTAGCAAAGCCTAAGTGGTGACGAGTACCATCGATATAACCCCAAGTCATAGAAGGTGCACCCTTCATACGTACTTCACGAATGTTGTTAATCATAGAACCATCAGACATTGGAGATACATCAAACACCATAAATACTGGAGTTGATTTCTTGTTCTGTCCGAATTCTAAGTTTGTTTGTGGAAGGTCTAATTCTTTTAAGTGAATTAACTCAACACGACCAGTCTCACGTGTAACCATTGCATCGAATGCAAAGTTGTAAGTGATGTGTTGACCTTCTCCTTGCATATAACGATTACCGCTATCTGCCATGAAAGTTAAACCTGAGTTTAATGCATCATTCTTCAAAGCTTGTTGGAATACATCGAATCCAGCTTCATTAGTGTACATTTTAACTCTACGATCCTTAACGTCCACACGTCTGTAGAATAAGTCACCAAACACTGAACGAATCAAGTTTGCAGTGAACTCACCACGGTTGTATTGAACTAAGTTACCGTTATTTCTCATTCTGTGGTAAACACCAGCAGAAGTTCTTTTTAATTCTTGCTTAGAACCGTTAGTCTTCACAGTACCAGGCTTAGCCCAGATCATACGCTTAACTTTCAATTCTAACATAGATTTACGCATCCAGAACTCAATGAATGGTTCCCACTTAACATCATTACGAGTTAAAGGTAATTGGTTACGTCTTTGAGGAGCATAAACCAAGATATCCAAAGCTTTACCAGAAGCATCAACCATCATCTTATCATCAGCCCACTCAGTGATCTTGTGCTCATAACCATATGCAGAACCTAATGATTCAAACATTGTGATTTGCTCACCTAAACGAGGAAGACCTAATAAGTCTTGATCGAATTCACCGATAGCAGCATCAACTAATTCTAACTCAATACCAATCTGTAAGAAGGTAGAAGTTACGAAATCAACTGTAGGGTTATCAGTGATCAAAGTGAATGAATACAAATATCCCATGTTCCATGGTTGAGGATCTTTGATTACATAGAAACGAGGTCCATATTGACGAGTACCAACAGAAACAATCGCATTCTTAGAAAACTCATTAGTATCTAATACTAATTGGAATTCTTGACCATCAATACCAGGCTTAGTTAAGTCTAGAGTTGTTGTAGGAATGTCAATGATTTTTGGAAACTTGTAAGGAACCTGTACTTGCCACTTCCATGCATCGCTGTTATTATCGATGTAATATGGAGTAGACTTGTTAATCATGTCTAGAAAGTCATTACTGTAAAGAGAGCTTTGCGTATACAAACTGATAATTTTCTTATCGTAGTCAGCAGGCTCAGTTGAGTGAAAACTTTCCAAGTGGTTCGAATCTGTCAACTTACCTACAGCACGCTTGTCCATTGAAGCTACTCTAGCATAAGTAAAACCAGTTAAACCTGGAATTGTTTGAATTGCCATTTTTGTTATTTTTTTAAATGTTTATTTATAAATTATTGAAACCAAGATGATGCACTGGCAGGTTTAGAAGATTTTGTAGAAGTCTTAGAAGCCTGTCTAGCAACCTCACCAAATAACTCATTTGACTTTTTGGTGATGCCACTCTTTTGAATCGTAGATAATGTAGGATCTTTTTCTAGTATTTTTAATAATAGAGCAATCTTCACCTTCTTCTCATGATTCTCAGGACGTTTTAATTCCAGGATAGTTTTATCAAAATCAGTTAATGTTTCACCTGAATTTGTTTTATACTTATCTGTAACTAAGAAATCTTGTAGTTCACCTGCCAATTTTGGGTTAAGAGGAATACCATCAAACTCTTTAGCTTTTAGCTTATCCTGTAAAACTTGGTTTACATTCGTAGCATATTGTTGCTTGTATTGAGCTTGTTGTTGTAATTGAGCCTCTTTTTGTTGCTCCATTTGCTGAAGCTTTGCTGATTCTTTTTTAATCAGCACCTTATGATGTTTAGTTGCAACGCTTTCTAAATCACCATAATTTTTAAGTCTTTCTATTTCTGTTGTAACATCTTCAGGATCATATCCTTGGTCTGTTAACGCTTGTTGTATAACTGCTGTCTGATTTGATTCTTGTGTAAGATCCATATCAGAGAAGTTTTGTATTGCAGTAAATGCTTGGAAGTATTCTTTTGGATCAACTCCCTTTACAAAAATTGCATCAAATGCTTGTTTGTAATCTTCACCAAATTGACCAATGAAATTATCAACCACTTCAATTGCTCCTTTCTTTTTCTCAGCATTGAACTTTTCAAGGAATGCTTCAGGAGTATCTATGATTGTTTCTTCATCATCATCATCTTGAGAGAAAACACCTAATTTCAAAAGATCTCTTGATAATGCAGTGAACTGGTTTATACCAGCTTCTTCTTCACCATCTTCAGCAACATCAGCTTTAGCAGCTTCTGTTGTTTTCTTAACAGGTTGATCTTCAGTATCTTCTTCATCATCTTCTCCTAAAAGAAAATCTTGAATTGATTTAGAAGCATCTTCTTTTTCTTTAGGTTCGTCATCACCTTCTTCACTAGTAGTTTTAGCAGCTGGTTTAGCACCAGGTACTTTTTTTGCTGCAGGGGCTGCAGGCTCATCGATATCTTTAATATCATCAGGGTTGCTTGTAGCAGTATCAGAAGCAAATAAATCGCTCAATAATTCTTGATTCCCCATCCCCATTTCCATTGTGTCTTGTATACTAAAGTTTCCAAGACTTGGACTATCTAGGTTATTCTCCATATGTAGTTAATTTAAAATTGGTTTTTCTAATGTAAAAGTATATTAACTTAAGTTAATAGCAAAGAGGTAGAACACTATATAGATCATTATTTAATATAATATAGCATTAACTTTTTTTACTCTAATCAAGTTTGTTTGTAAATGTATCATTTATAAGCCTAAAACTTCTTATTGGGGCAAGATCTGTAAGCGTAACTTGTTGAACTTCAACTCCCCACTTCTTTGCCTCCACCCTAACTTTTTTAGTAAGAGTGTTATCTATTTCTGAATCTGTGCATTCTTCTAAAGTCATAGACATAATGACGTTTTTTATAATACTTGATGCCATATCTGACAGAGCATCTTGTGCATCCCACACTTCTAATAGAAAGATTTTTACATCTCCTATCTTATATTTGATAACTCCTTTAACAACAATGTTCTGTTTGTCCTTGGTATACAACGATTGTGCATCAAGACTTAATGTAGTGGTGACAATATGTTGATCTATCACCTCATCAAAGAAAGGAATCTTAAAATGAAGGCCAGGACCAATTACTTTTTTAAATCTTCCAAATCTCAATAATACTGCTGCTTCATAATCCCTTATTATATAAAAGGGGATGATTTGTCCCCACCATTCAAGTAGTACATCAATGAGTTTGTCAAACATAATTATTTGGTTTTCTTAGCTCTTCCCTTTGCGTTCTCTCTAGCAACAGCTAAATCATTTGCTTGGTTTTCTCTAGCCACCTTTAATTTCTCCATCTCTATCTTCATCTTATCAGAAGCTTGTTTGTTCTGAGCTTGTATTTGACTCATCTTTATATCATAATCTTTAGATGCTTTCATTTGATCATTAGCTAACTTATTAGTTTCCAATACATCAGGTGTTCCACTTATATCAACATCAGATAGAGGACCACTCTTAGACTCAGCAGCAATCATTGCTATCTGAACCTTATTGATTCTATCAAGTTCATTTTGATAGTCATCATGAGCTTGCTGTGCCTGTTGTGCTTGTTGAGCTGCTTGTATCTGAGCCTGAGCTTGTTCTTGTTGTTGTTGGATTTGTTGTTGCTGTTGTTGCATTTGTTGATCCTGCATTTGCTCTTGTCTTTCTTTAAGTGTCTTGAACACTCTCTTCATTTGACGTACAGAGTTTGTGCTGTAAAGCTCAATAATATCATATAAGCTTCCACCATTTTGGATAACAGCTTGAGATAAACCTCTAATTTCATTAAACATTTGTTTATCTTCTGGTCTATTAGTTAAGAACACTTTAAGATCTCTAAATCTAATATCTGAACCATTCACTTGTACAAATGCAGATTCACCTTGAGAAGTGATGTAAGAAATAGTAGACTGAGGTTTAGAACTTTCTGTATATAAAGCAGCATCAATGATTGCTTGGTATAATTGTCCTAATACATATTCATGTGCTACAAACAAAGGTTCTGTTTGAGAATATGATTGTGTAATAGCAGCATTAGTTCCTGTAGCTGATTCACTAGCTGATACAGATCCCATTCTTTGCTTAGACATACCTATAAGTTCCCAACACTCATTCTTTAACTGAATAGCAAGATTATATCTAGCTTGTATCTCACCTGTTCTTGTTAAGTCTACGTTCTTAGCTACAGATGTATTTGTAACTGGAGCTTTTGTATTCTCAGGGCTATCATCATCAAACATGATACCTCTTTCTCTTGCTTCTAATTCCCATACATCAATATCATCTTGAGCATCACCATCCTTAACTCTTGGTACTCTTCTAATATTTACAGAAGCAACATTACCAATCTCCTTCTCAAGTAGTCTGAACAATTGGTTCATACATACATTGTATAGAGTTTGGAAAGGCTTCATCATATCTACTAAGCTCTTAGCCTCTGTATTCTTAACCTCATGTACTAATCCAATGATTGGACAATACGGAAGTAATTTATATGGTTTGATATGGTAGATGTCTGGACCAATCTTGATACCTTGATACCACTGGTTAATCCATCCCCACTCTAATGACTCTTGTGTAGGCATTGTTCCACTCTTATAGTTTTCATCTACAAGCATAGATTGTTCATTGCCCATCTCATCTAAATAGATTAACTTACCTATCTTCTTCTTAGAAATCCAATAGCTTCTTACCACTACATATTTGTAACCAAATGAGCTTACGTTATTTGTAAGTCCTAAGAAATCTTTAAGTCCATCATCGTTCTCTTTCATCTCAGATTCAATCATCATTCTAGTTTGTAGAACAAGAGGATCGAATGTATCATATTGTACTGAATCCTGGCCTGGTGTAGCGTCTGGATTACCAAGATTGGATTCTCTTACATTAATAAGACCATAGTCTTGTAATGAGCTTCTTAAGTGGTCTATCTCGTCTTTAGTAATATCAGGAACACTCTCAATAATTTCAGATAGTTCCATAACTTGTACAGTTCCTGCAGCATATGCTCCTTGTGCACGACCAGTTACATCAGATGTATACTTTCTATCAGGAGTTGTTAAGAACCAAGTGTTCTTAGGATTGGCTACCTCTATGTTAAATCCTGTCTTAGAGTTGTCCTCATATATATGATAGAACTCTCTAGCAGAAATTAATAAATCTCTAAATGCATCTTCTGATTTTTCTTTAACAACAAACTCAGCCTTTTGTGCTGTAAGAACATGGTTAGCCCATTTCTCTGCAACAGATGTGTAAGAATCTATTTCATCCTTCACTTCCTCCATTGTCATTTGTTGTAACTCTTCATCAGGAATCTCTTCTCCTTGTAATGCTGCTTTCTCTTGTATCTTTTGTCTAGCTTGGTTCATTACAAATTCCTGTAATATACCTGTCTTGAATTCAAGCTCTTCAGCTCTACTGTCATCATCGAAAGCTTTTACACGAAAAGCATCAGGTCTTTTGCTAATCTCTCCTACTAACTCATTGATTGGAGTTGTTAGGATGGAATAATGTTTTACATAAGATGGCAATCCAAGATCTGCTGTAAGCATTTCTGTAAAGCTCTTAACAGCTGGCTCTTGATAAAAATCCTCTGTACGTAAAATGCCCTTAACTAGGTCATAGTTTTTTACAAAGGTGTCTCTATTCTTTACATACTCAGCATAAGCTTTGTTTGCAAAATAGTCCATTGTATTTTTAACCCAGCTCTCATCTTGCTTTTCTTTATCAGTTTTAAATTGATCTGGGAATATGTTAAGGTAGGCATACCTAATTGTTGCATCTTTTGTATATCTTATAATTGCCATTATGAAAACAATTTATTTCGTTTAATTTTTGAATGTCCATTCATGCCAATTGCTTTGGGATCAGCAAATAACACTCTTCCTGTTTTTTTCTTTGAGTGCAAGGAAGCCACTCTACTATCACCTGATCCACCAATCTTTCCCATGATTGGGTCCATCTTCATTGCTTGTGCGATAGCTAATTCTGCAGCAATGATTCTATCGAAGTTACCTGAGTCATTATATTGTATCACTTCTTCAAGTAGTACAGGATCAAAAATCTTAGTGACCCCTAACACTTCTCTTGTAACATTACCTAGTTCATCTGTCTCTTTATATACAGAATCTTCCATATACTTCTTTAAACAGGTGTGAAGGTAGTTAATTATCTTCTGACTTGAACGATGAATACCAAATTCTCTTTTAACTGTACTATTTGGAACAATCTCCATAAGCCATTGAGGTTGTTTCTCTAGGTAATGAGCATCTCCTTTTGCTTTCATATGTTCGATAAATGATATATCATCATTCTCACATAAGGTTCTAGCATTGTAATACTTGATAAGTAGACGAGCTTGTTCTTCCCAAGTTTCTTTCTTATCAGGTCGTGCACAATAACTAGCAACAAACATATCTTGATACTTCTCTCCTGTAAGATCATGCATTCGTTTATATATATAAACAGATCCTAATGAGGAACTATATGCTGATTGTCCTTGTCTATAAGGATCGACTCCTGCTGTGTATAATCCATAAGGAGGGTTTTCTACAGGGAATTCATATATAATTATAGGAGCATCTTTTGTATCACTGTTCTTTAATGGAAAGTTTGATATAGGAAGCTTGTCTGTAAACTCATGCTTAATTACACCATCATCATTAAATAACACAACTGGTGTACCTGTACGCTCTTGTTGTAAAAGCCTAATCTTTTGCCTCTTAGCTATTTCAATATCAAAGATGTTTGTATCCTCGTTCAAGAATATATCATCCACTTCCTGAGGGTAGTACATCTTCTCTTTCAAATAGGCTATTCTATCTCCAGCTTTCTTAAGTCTATTTAGATTATCATTTGTTAATTTGGTAGCTTTCTCTTCATTAGAGACTAGCATCTTTACATTGTGTAGTTCTGATTTGGCTGGCTCATTTAAGAAAGCTCCTAATGTAGAATCTTCTTTAGCTTCCATCCTATACTTATGTCCAATAAACAACCCATGAACCCTAGTTGTATCTTTCTCATTATTATATGTAAGGAAGTTGAAGTTGTCTACATCGAACATTAAGCTCTTTGCATCCATAAATTTCTTCATATCACCACCTGTACCAGTAAGAATTGGACTACATCCCCAACCATAAGGAGTTGTGAAACCTGGAATAGCAGCTTGTAAGCCTCTGAGAAAATTTCCTTTACCGATCTCATCTATAATTAATTTACGTGGTTTTGTACCTGCAATTGCCTCTTCATTATTACCTTCATCTAGGTTACGAATAAGAATGGAAGAGAATGGAATCCTTTCTCCTCCTTTAGTTTTGACACCTAATGTAACTTGATTCTTCCAGTTATCTTCAATTCTTTGGAATCTCCAATACTCAGGAAGGAAGTTCAAGCCTTTATCTATCTTATCTGTAATAAGTTTAATATCTGGTGCGTTCAGACCAGCAATAATATTCTGGCTGTTCTCATCAAACGTTGCACCCCATGAAACATAAGAAGCTTCTATAACGGACTTGGCTAAACGTCTAATACCTAGAATGACTAAGCCCTTCTTTTCATTCTGTGCTCTGTCAATTTCGTTTGTTATTACCCACTCATTGTCCCTAAGGAAGGGGTTGGCATATTTCTGTGAAATCCTGCCACGCTCATCAATTACATCCACCTCTGTATGCCACATATTTAAGTGCCAATATAGGAAAGGGTTTATATAAACTCCTCCCATCATAGCACCATTCTTACATAAATCTTCATGGAATTCAAAAAACTCATCATACTCCTGAGACTGAGGGTCTGGAATACGCTTCTGGTTAATGAACCAATCACTATAGTCTATACTCTGTATTGTAGTTTCCATCTATTTTCTGTTTGAAAGAAACTTAGCAGCAGCACCACTTAGTTCTCCTTTACCTCTCACCTCCACTTTTGATTCTTCTTTCTCTCTCATTGAATCCACTGTACGTAGAATCTCTGCATAATCCTTAAGTGCTTGTGTGAGATCTTTTCTCTGGGCTTCCTTATTTGCTATACAAATAGGAATAGCTCCACCTGTCTTGGTTTCTTTATAAGCCATTCTATCAGCAAGAGCTGAGAAAGGGTTGGCTTGTATATATTCCTTTAATTCCTGAAGTTTCATTTCTAGAAACTCTAGTTCATACTCTATTAATAGTGCTTTTTTAGTAGTCGCCATCTGAGTCCTCCTCTTTTAGAATGTTATCTAGGTCCATACCATCTTTAATAATCTTATCTAGTTCAGAATCATCTGTATGTGGAACGTCCATTTCAAGCTCAGACTTATATTTGTCCAAAGCAAATGCTAGTTCCTTATCTGTTATCCCCCATATATCTCCATAATCTGAAAGAGCTGTAGCTAAATGTCTTCCTAATCCGTAGGTTGGGAAGTCTTTATGTAGTTCTTGCAATATATGAAGAGACTGTTGGTAGTTGTTCTTCTTATTCATTACACTAAGTCGTTTATATCCTCATCGGATAGTTTAGTATTCACGTCTATGATTATATCAGTGGCATCATCCTTCTCCATATAATCAAAGTTCTCTTTATGTTCATCATTCATATACTCCGTTGTAAACGATATAGCAAGTTGATCCACTCCCTCGCCTGCCACACCAGCCAAATCAATATAGTCTACACCATTGTTATACAATGATACAAGCACGTCAATTAGGTTGTCTAAAGGAATCATCTTAATGTGCACTTCTTTATTTTCCATCGATTGCATTTTTTATTTCGTGTTCTTTATCAAGAGAATCTATTACAGGTAACCATTTTGGAACTTTCAAAGGACATTCACATGAAAGACATCTCACCTTAGCAGACAACGTACATCCACAATCTGTGCAATGGTCATCTGGTCTAGATGTACTGTGATTCTTTGAATGCTTAGAACACCCATTACATATTTCCATTCTATAAGCAGCCACTTCCTCAATAAGAGGTTTCATATCTGCTGAAGGGAATAGGTTGTTCTTCCACCCCTCGTACACTTGGGAGAAATTAATCTTCATATGTAGTTCTTTGTTTTAATAGATGTATCGTAGCTATAGTCTTTTCTAATGTAACTGCACTAGATTTTTTCTTCTGTTCAGACGTGACCTCATCAGCAATAATCTTTTCTAATATGTCTTTCTTTACAGACAGAGCCTCTATTCTCTTAGAAGCTTTCTTCTTATTAAAGAAGAATTTACCAAATCCAGAAATCTCCAGGCTATTGTTTAAATCTGTAGCCTCGTTTGCTGACTGGAACTGGTGGTTAATGATTGCCTCAATAGTCTTTTCACTTGTAAGGATTTTCACTGCCAACGTCCTAATAAGGAAATCCTTTACGGAGATTGATATTGGCTTATCCATTGTCTATAGTTATCTGTAATACAATGGTCTTTTCAAAATCTAGAATAATCAAGGGGTTCACCTTCACCTTTGTACCGTCTTTAACAAACACACCTTGTTTCTTTAACTTAGAGATGATGTTATTGATGGTGGCAGGGGAGCTTTTATACCTTTCACAAAACTCTTCCCTTACATTGGCATAACTTATATTCCCTTTAATGGCAGCGAAGGATATTAATTGTATCTCCCTCTCTGTAAGCTTCAAATTATTAATAGCAGACAAGACACTGTAATACTTCTCTGCAACTGTATAGCTGCTCGAAACAGTTTTTTTAAGTCTTTGTACTATTGTCTTGTTCTTTTCCATATATAATTAAAGCAAAGATAGGTGTAATATATTGATCTTCAAATAACAAGGAAGGTTATTTATATATGTTATTGCTATATTATGCAACTATTTAATTGAACATTATATATAAGCTTCTATATACTACCCCACCCACACTCCCCAAAGTTAGGGATTAGGATGTGATATAAACAAATCTATTTTCCAAATGTGGATAACTTGTATGACAGGAGATTATAATTATGGTACAACACTATATTATAAAACATATAACATCCCTTATAAAGAACATATTATATGCAATTGCGTATTATAAGGGACATTATGTAAAGCTACAGCTTGACTATAGGGGAAGAATAGTAAAGCGTTAGCTTGACCAAAGCTGTTACCCATCTATATATAAGTGTAACAAATGTCCAGTTTATTGTATTAAAAACTGGACAAACCTAGTTGTCTACACTAACAATTTGGAAAAATTCATGCAGCTTTTTGCGTTAACGCAGTGGGTATCAGACTGTTATGGCGAATGTTCCACGTGGAACTATTTCTTGTGGAACAGGGAAAATAATTTTTTTCTAAATTATGGGGCCTGTTATATAGATGGGAGGGGAGGGTACTACCAATTAAAACCCTCCCTATCATCAGCAATGTGGGGGTATCCCCCCTATGTTGCACAATCAACCAACCAAAGCGTGCAGGTCATAAGCACAAACAAAAACCACCAATCTTATGGGTACAATTACTCAAAAACCAAAAACAGGTAAAGCTCCTGCAAAAGCTCAATTGTTTTCTATTAGAAAACAAGGTAATGTTAATGCTGCAGAGCGTGACATCTTGGGTTCATTTCGTGACTATCTAAATGAATCTATCTCTCAATCATTGAGTGAGAATGTTCGTGATGCTGAAGACACAAAGTGTGTAACAATTCGTTTGAATTATGAAGACACTGATGAAACAGGCGAGTATGGCTTGTTGTGTTTTAGTAAAGGATTAAGTAAATCCATTCGTAATGGTAGAATGACTGTTGGTCAAATGTTAGATTATCCTGTTCAAAGACAATTAATCTTCCAAGACCTTGAGAACAAAGAGCCATTGATTGATAAGGAAACAGGCGAACAAGTTGTGAAGTTTGTTATTGCTCGTCCTGAAGGTGGAAGTCGTATCAATGTTAAGATTGAAGAGAAGAAACCTAATCTTGAAGCTGAAGCTTGGTAGTGAATAATAAGAAAGGGGATAAAACCCCTTTCTTTTCATATACAGGTGGGTGTAGGGGTAAGGGGTTGTGGGAATATATACACAATACTATTACATATTTGTATGTAAATGAATGGGTGTGTAACATAACTATGGATTAATAACATTAACTAACAAGCTATAAAACCTATCTATCAATAGATATATATAGCATTAAATAACAATTATATGGAAGGAGAAGTTATACTCACTATTAGAGTTGAGAATAAAGACATAGAGCATATTATATATAATCCTAAACATATTCCTAATAATGGAGAGTCTATTTGTTTTGTTTATGATAAAGAAGACAATGATATACCTGATTCTTATGTTGTAGACTTTGTAGACTATGAATATCATATATATGACAATAGCGTTCATATTCTTATTCTTGCTATTTAATATATAATGCACCATTTCTATTTCCCAAGGATAGACATATATAATAAGAGCTGAATAAGCCATGATATAAACGCATTGAGTGATTCAATGGTTATATATGAGTGCAGAGGGATTGAATGGTAGCCAATGTAAGTTAGCTATTATATCATACATACAACCTAATATGGATATAATAGTTCGTTGGTGATTTAGGTTTAACTTATCAGGGAACGTATGCTCTGATATTTGTAGATATAGAATAATCTTCAGCTTCAACCTGCTAAACGGTACAGAGAGGGTAACTCAGTCCTTTCACCTTTTTTGTTGCATATGAATACATTAGAATATATAAGCTGAGGCAACATTAGGCTATATATTCGTTCTTTACACATTATTAACCAATCATTTAACACATTATGAACTTAATTAAACACATTGCTAACTTATTAGCTCTATGGACAATACCATTTGTATTTGTCCTATTCTTTATGATGATTACAGGCTTTGGCTTTACATACAGCCAAGCTATTAACTCTGAGGTATTTATAATCATGAACACTATCTATTCTATATCTATGCTTATAGCATATATGGTATTAGGTGGTGAAGATGACTTTGACAACATTAAAATATTTAAAACCAATTAGTTATGGAGAATTGTACACATTGCAAGCCTACAAATAGTAGGTATGCTACAGTTGGGAAGACTTATTACATTCTACGTGATCATACATTATTATGTTATAGACATTGGTATCAAGCTAATAGACCTGATTATATTATATCAGGAGAGCACAGTACATTACCAAACCGTCTTAAAGAACTAATAAAAACTAGACAATCATGAACGAACTACCAGAGTTTATAACCATACAATATTAACACAACACATTACTAATCAATTAATTACACCACTTATGAAACATTTTACTTTAATTATGGCTGTATTATTAGCCATTGTAACAACATTTATCATTGTCACTATACCTATTATAACAGAGTTTAGTGGTAATAACCTTGGATTATTATGTATGCTATCAGTTATGGGCTATCTTGGTTCATATATGTACTTTGATATATATACAGATAGTTTGAAGAAAGAAGCATTTATGGCTGGTTATGATGCTGGTTCAACAGACCAATATATATAGCATTATGCAAGAAACTTATATATCTATAGATGAGGTAGTAGACAGAATACTATCTCATCCTGATGTAAAACAAACAGGAAGAGCACACAATATGCTCTTACAATTAGGAACTAAACAAGATAATAGTGTTGACTCACGTAAACCGAGACAGCACATTATTAAATCTAAACAACAAAAACGTTAGTTATGTATATATTAGCAAAATTACTATTTGCATCATATCAGCCTGAAGAACTCACGCAAGATATGATGTTCAAGAATGACCAAGGTAAGATATATTCTATTGCTTGGACAAGATTGACACTTAAAGATGTTATTGAGGCATATGGTTATCCAGTTGCACCAGTGATTGTCTCTATTACAGCTAATCCAGATGATAAGGCTGATATTATAGCCACATCAGATATGATTGGTTGGTGGGACGATGGTCCTCAAGCTGATGAGCTCAGAGATGTAACAACAGATGACTTCAATCGTATACTAGAGGAAGATGATGGTATATTAGAGATTGAGATGGATATATTTGATGAAGATCATTTAGTTCCTGTCATATATAGTGATAAAGTTACAATCAGAGTGGTTATGGATGATGAGTATAACTATGATGAAGAAGAATATGATGATACAGAATGGTTAAATGATCACCCTAAGGACAAGAGTGATAATGATCCAGAATAATATTAAATCAATTAATTATGACACAGCTAACAAAAGCAGAACGTAAGAAGTTCTATAAGAAGCTAATGAAAATAGTTTGTGCTGATCCACATGTAAGTCATGGATTCTGCTATTATCTTGAAGCAGCTGCAAAAGCATCTGGTGAAGATATAGAAGAATTGTATGGAGATTACATATTTGATTGTGATTTTATACAATTTGAATTAACTGAACTATTTAGAATTAAACCTAAAAGTAAACAGTCTTATTCTTATTGGTTTGGACAAAATAAAGAAGGATGGCAAACACGCATTAACAAATTATATAATATTATTCAATCAATGTAACATGGAAAGCATTAAAATACAATCAAGCACAGTTCCTGAAGAACAGCTTACATATGAAGAATGGGCTAAACAACTCAGAGTTGGTATATTATGGAATAGTAATAAACTAACAGATAAAGCAAGTCAAATGATGAGCTTATGGGATGAGCAGACTATTTCTAAATATATAAAGAAATTAAAGGTGGGTTAGTTATGTGTGGGCTCCTCAGGTGATTCTGGGGAGCTTTTTTTAACAAGAAATCATAAACAAACATAGAAATCATGACAAAAAACACTTACCTAAATGCTCATGAGAAGCATAGAGTTAGACAATTCCTATTAACCAAGTTCAAATTTGAACAGGTGGTAGGATTGCCTGGACCAGACTTCAATAGTTATATTGATGATCTATTACAGTATGGTGCTAAACAGTTCGAGTTGTATGAATATTCACCAAGTGTATTAGTAAGGCAGTTAGCAATAGCTAGACATCCTATCAATATGCACATTGGAGATATATTACAAGCAGACAATAATAGAAGTAAAACATTATTTGATTTAGACTTCTGTGTCACAGCAACTTCATGTAAAGCACATATTAAAAAGTTTACTAATAACTTCATTATGACATTTTCTAGGAGAGACAGATATGACAATCCTATTAATGTATTCTTAAAAGCAAAAGAACAAACAATTGATAAACTGATCACATTGTTTGAACCTATTAAACATTCTATAGTAGAAACAAAAGAAGGAGATTCTTATATATACGTAGAATACTTTGACACATCTTGTATGTGTTGTATCGCAAAAATCAATTAATCAAATATTAAATCAAACACAATGGCAACATTAAGATTCTGGACTCCAAAAGAAGAGTCAAATTTATTAAAAGTAGTTAAAGATGCAGTATCAAACAGTAAAGGTATTAGAACTTTTGCTGAGCAGTCAGGTAGAACTGTTAGCGGTGTTAGTTTTAAGTTTTACACTCTTACAGGAAACTTAGATGTACCTAAGAGAAAGAAATTAGACACAGCTATAAAATTAAAAAACAAAACATCTATAGAAAAGAAATTAAATACATCTACGAATAAAGGTATAGATTTACCAAGTGG
>Ga0209246_10000262_pt1 | contig 23758 bp, 29 predicted proteins | sample LauGreSpBDMM15SN_2_FD_187560 | JGI IMG/M metagenome (GOLD analysis project Ga0209246, IMG submission 187560) | Freshwater lake microbial communities from Lake Michigan, USA - Sp13.BD.MM15.SN (SPAdes) (version 2) | ecosystem: Environmental > Aquatic > Freshwater > Lake | place: Lake Michigan...
ATTTAAAAACACAGTATTTCTCGTCATAAATCCACGGTTTCGAGCCGTTAGAAGGGTTTTTGTGCCGAATAGGCTTGCCCTGTACCCTGAGCCTGCTGCTGCATGCCATACAAATCAGCCTGGCTAAAACTACTTGAATGGGTAGGCCTGAGCACAGGCTGTGAGCTGGGTAATGGTGAAGGCCTGCTGGGGGCCACCGATCTTTGCTGTGGGGGTACAGGACTTTTAGCTGGGGGTGGCTTGGGGGTTGGTGGTTTTGGCTTTGGGGCTGGGGGTGGTTTAGGTATGGCCTTCTTAGGCTTGAACTTTTTCGGCTTGGGGTTAGCTGCAGCCTGAGCTTTTTGAGCTGCAGCTTGTTTGGCCTGGGTCATTACAGCAGACCATACGTTGTCAGATATCAGCCTCCAAAGTGCTAGCTGATCCTCAGGGTTGGCGATTTCCATAAATCTCATCTTTGGTCTCCTTTTCCTACATTTATTTATCCGTTGTCATAAATAAATGCATGCGAATATTTGAGATTGAAAAGCCCAAAACGCCCGAGCAATTGAGACTTGATCAATTACGTGTCACTAGCAAACGCGCCAGTGATGCTCTAAAAGCTGAGCGTCACAGACAAAAGGCCCAACGTGCTCAGCAGGCCCTGCAAAAACTGCGTATGCCGACTAAAGCTAAGAACTCAACTATCAAAACGATTAAAACTGTTTAGTCAAAAGAAAGCCAGCAAGCTATTAACCTGCTGGCTCTTTGTTGGCACTGGATTAAGACTTCGCAGGCAACTTCAATGTAGGACGACTACTGGCTGCAGAGTCTTTGGCAAAGCCTGCTTTGACCTGCCCCATCACTGCATCAATACGTTTGTCCAATTCACCAGAGTCAACAGCTGAGCGGATCACTTGCAAGGACGCAATGACGTCAGCAATGTTGTCAGTTTCGATAGCGTTCTTACCTTCGACTATTTCCAATGTGCGTGCGCCATAGCGGACGGTGATGCAAAGCTTACCCGTGTCATCTGTCCACCACCAAGGTTTTAACTTCTTGGGGACTTCAACCTTGCGGCTCTGTCCTGTTGCCTCGTCCTTGACAGTGCGAACTCTTACTGGAGAAAACTCAGTGCCCGACTGCTGCGCCTTTGCTAACTGGATTTGCTCAGTCAACTTGGTGCTGAGTTTTTGACGTCTAGCATGCTGAGGGCTCGAGCCCTTTTCACGCTTGGCTTGAACTAATTTCAACGCGCTTAAACCTGACATAACTACTCCTTGTTTGTGTTTCAGGAATAGTTAATTTATTGTCGAACCATGGCGCTGAGCAACCGAAAAGATTGGTAACCCGACAGCCTGGAAGGACTCATACCAATCAAGCATTGGATCTCAATGCGTACAATTAGAAAAGTAATCCATCGCTCTTCTTTCCTCATCTGTAATTCTCTGCCTATGCAGCATTTCATCATGTACAGCATCAATCGAAACAGGCGTGTAACGCTTTAGCTGCTTTGGACTTAAATGCCAGTACTTGTTCAAGGTTGCATCATGCAATGACAACTCCAGTTCTTGCTTCAAGTCTGGACCCAATCGTGACCTAAAGAAGACAGCATCATGAACACGTGCAATCGGAACGTGTCCGCTCTGACAGGCAACCGCACAAATCAAGTCCATAGCTTGCGTTTCCGCATGCTGATAAAAGTAAGCCAAGACCTTTGACTTGCTGACTCTTCCACTTGCTGTTTGCAGGCAATCTAATGCCAACAGCTCAGCACGGTTTTTCTTTACTAATCCGAAGATGAAATCATCTAGAGCGCGTTGCTCTTCAATGAACGCCTTGACTGTCGGATCAGCTAGAAATCGATCTCTCTCAGATTGGCCCTTAAGTATGTCTACAAGAGCTGGGTTCTTCCATGCACCGCTGCTATCATTCCAGCCGCTACCAGTGCTCTTAGCGCCAAAGCTAATTGCAGTTAGTGCCTGCTTGATCAAGCCTAATTGAAAGTCATCAGATAAGCCTGTGTTACCTGCGAAGGTGAAGTAACGAACTGTTGCCAAGAAATCTGCTTTGTCTTCGAGGTACAAAGTTGTTGCGGGGAAATAAACGCGAACATCTGCGTCTGTATTCGCTTGCAACAGAAGGTCTCTGGCATAACCCATTTTCCAAGCAACCACGCTACTTCGCATGTCGTACTCCCAGCAACTACCGAGCATTGCCCGCCTAAGTTCTTTGTGAACGTTTTGAACGCTAAGGCCTTCGTAATAAGTACGCCCAAACGGACTAAGCTTGATGCGCTGCGGAAATATTGCTCCATTTATAGATGAAACCGCTAAGACAAGCTTTGCTTGGTTCAAGATTTGCAGTCGCTTTTCCTTAGAACCGAACTCTGCACCTGCGCCCAACCAATGAACAAAGGCCTTCAATGATTCAATGTCAACTGGAACGAAGTCAAATCCAGCTTCAGAACCTGAAAGTGAACAGGGATTTAGCTCTGGATACAAATGCTGGAAAACTGCACGACTATCAGTTTCCTCACCTGTTAAGTAGCAATCAAGCTCTCTATCGGTCCTAATCTGAGAGATAGCGGCGCTACTCACGGTCATCCGATCATCCATTGTGGCCAAGCGACTGAGTTTGACTGTTGAATACTCGCCGGTAAATTTACTGCCTTTCTCTACTGTTTCTACTAGTTCCAACTCATTATCTTTGAGCCATTTATGCAATCGAAGCTTTTGCGGACCGATCCTTCCACCTTTGTTTGCCAAGTCATGCAAAGGAATTGAATACAAGCCAAGCTTTCTTTGGGCAGGTGCGATTCCACGCTGCACAGCACTAAGCAAGAGCCCCTCTAGTGCTGTTACATATTTAGCAAGCGCTCTTGACGCCGAATTCGCTGGCGATGGAAATGCTTGGCGCAACTTAGTTAGCACTTGGACGTCGGTGGTCAGCTTAATCATGGAGCATCTTCGTAATCATTGAAAATCAATGTATTTAGCTAGTTTCATTAGATTAAAAAAGTAACACACATATAGTAAAAATTAACAGCCATCAAGGCCAGACATGTAGGGCAAGTAGTGAATCGGTACAGACTTTGGCGGAATCAACTTCTCATGAGGTACGTCTAGATATCTAGTATGCAGTGAATCTTATTTTTATGATATTCTTGAATTTATCCATACAATTTACTTGTTAAGAATATGAAAGTCCACTTCCTAGCTCCTCACCCCTTGTTTGGACGGAAAACAGCGCCCCTCCCCTTAAAAGAGCAAGAGCGAAGTCCCTACTACTGGTGGTGGGCCTATCTGAGACGATCTGAAGCCTACAGAAAGTGCTGTGAGAAAGGCGGGAAAGGTCCACTTGCCAAGATATATGCAGACTTTGGAGATGTCAGGGAAGATGACTTTCGGAAATGGTGGACTACGGGTGACCATGGTGCTCAGCTGTTTGCCGAGCAGCGACAAGCGGTCAAATTTGGACAACTAAAAGATGCAGCTGAGTGGCATTCTGACTGGACTGCTGACAGGGCCTTGGTAATTGCCATCCCGTTGAACATGAACAAACGTCTGATCAAAACAGGCATTGCCAAACTGCTTGATTCAAATATTCAATCACGTCGTGGAAGAAAAGCTTTGAGAGATGCAGATAGTTCAGCCCTTTATCCATTGGCTAGAAACTACACTGTACAGAACCTAAAGACAGCGTTGGCTGTTTACGACATTTGGCACATGGGAAAGGTCAACCCAGAAGAAAAGCTTTACCTTTGGGAAATCGGCGTCAAGGTTGGTCTAAATCGACTATCGGTCAAGGATGCCAAGTCGATCGATAAACATGCACGCTATGAAGCTCGAAACAGATTAAACGCAACAGTACTTAGATATACAAAAGAAGCACAAAAGATCATCAAAGGTGTTGAAAAAGGCGAATTTCCTGCTCTGTAAATTTTATCCGTCTTATCTACCACTCATAAATACCCCGCGCAAGTAAATTTATAAAGAGACAAAACCATGCCGATTATTAAACTCGATCAACAAACAAAAAATGTCAATATTTCAGAATGCTCAATTGAGCACACACTGATCTTTAAGTACTTCGACGATTTACCAGAAAAGCAGCGAGACGAAGAGTTCAAGCGAGCACTACAAATTGGAGTGATTGCGCTTATGGAAGATCGTTTTGCAGCTTTTCTATCAAGAACAGAAGGTGAATTAGGCACGCAACTCGAATCGCTCAAACTAATTTATGAACGAAATGTTAAGGCAAAAGAGAAAACAACCGAGTCAGGCACTAGCGCAGAGCCTGAAATTTATAAAGAGATACAAAATTACCTAGAGCGAGCTGGCTTTGCTGATGACGATGTAGTCATGACTGGCGCTTCAGTTGGCGCGATTCCGCGCAACAAGACTGGTGACATTGTTCTTAAAGTCAATGGGGATGAGAAAAAGAAGATTGCAGTTGAAGTTAAGTTTGATCAGTCTCTAGCACTTGGTGAATTTGATGGAACAGACAGTCTGGGCCGCCCACGTGATACCGCAATAAGCCAAATGATTGAGTCAATGGCAAATCGCGAAGCTCAGCTAGCAGTAATTGTTTTTGATCAAAGTCGCTCATCAGATGGGCTCAAGAACATGGTTAACGGCATAGCTTGGATTCCAAGTGTTGGATTCGTAGTCATCATCGATGACGTACGCCAAGACTACTCCAACTTGTTTATTGCCCTTGATTTGGCACGCAGCATGTTGATGAGCACACTGCAAGTGGTTGATCAAAATATTTTTGAAAGTCTTCTTGGAAGAATGTCAAAAGATCTTTCATCCATTTTAGAAACTGAAAAGCTTCTCAAGGAGAACCATGCAAATCTCAAGAAGATTGCCATGTCAATTCGTAAGCACGCAATGCTAGTTGGATTCACGCAGAAGATACTCAAAGACTTCATTACCAATGGCAGTGTCAGCAACCAAGAGTTACTTAAGCTCTACCACGGACATGGACTCAGAGAAGAGTTTGCTGCAATCACTAAAGATGTGGAAGCGATGTTTCCTGCTTTAGCAAATGAAACTTGAATTTAATTTAAGAGTTGTTATTTACTAATGAAGTTGATTTTGTTTTTGTTGACTACTAATTCAGCATTGAAAAAAATATTCTTCATTTCCGAAATCGTCATCATCCTGAATAACACCTTTTAAAGATGTGGTTTGCAGAGCACCGAATATTTCTGACAATTGATCTGTGGTCTCAAGAAATTTAATTAAATCTCTAGATGTATGAATATTGTCCTTCGGTAGATCAATTTCTCCAAAAGAAGAAATTATTTTTACAAACTGATCTAAATCAAGCTCATTGAGATTGATGGTGAATTTTGATTTGACTACTGTTTCACGACTTATAGTGAGTTCCATACATAACCTTCGAGTGTGATCATTTTCTAGGTCTATCATTTTAAGCATCAATACTCACTAGGTAGCATGATGACCCAGTGCTCAGTATCCCAACAGGCGTAAAGTGAAATTTGGTCTAAGGGCAAGTCTGTATATGGAATTTCTTGTCTAGCCAATTCATTGCAATTTCCGTCTTCGTAGACCATGACAGCTTTAGTACGTTTGACTGAGGTCTTCACAACTACAAACCATTCCGCTGTACCAATTTCAACCAAATGGCTTGCAATCGCGTCCATTAACCAAAAACATGCAGCCTGCTCTGCCAAATATTTGGTGCCCTCAGTCAGCAAGTGTCTGCGACTAATTCGATAGTATTTTGCCGTGCCAGTAAATTGATTCAATTGGTTTGGATCAAATTTTTTCATTGCTGCGCCCTTCTTTGATTGAATGACTACAGTTTTGTTTCAGACGAGCAGATGGACAACCGACATTTGGTAACCCGATAACTTGTCGGGATACCGAGTAAAAATCACCATGGTGATTTGTTAAGTACTTCACCTAAAAATCCGTAGCGAGGAAATTAAGACCTGGAGGACCCATTCGGACTACAGATAGAAACCACACTGCTCATATAAATTTCAGTAACTACTAACAAAATTCAGCGCGTTAAAAAGCCCTATAGCGCTTTGATTCGCATGCCGGAGTACTTTGAGAGCTGAGAGCCCAGATCAGCGCTTGTAGGGCTTGCTATTCAATCTGCTCTGGTTATCCACAGAGCGTGTGAGATATCCACAAAAAATCACGAAAAAGTTAGCTTTTAATAGATTTCTAAGTTTGATCGTTGAAATCATTGATGAAAAGAACCGCTAAAAAGTTATGCACAGCCAGTTCATTTCGCCCTGCTTCCGCTCTGAAACCCGACAGTTTGGACGGACTTAGGTTGTCCAGATAAATATATGAAAACACAATGCAATTAACGCAAACACATGATTCAGGAGATAACAGCATGGCACAAGCAAAGACACTGACAACTGCAGAAATTGAGCGCTTGTTAGCGCATATCAATACACGCAAGTACGCAGCTCGCAACAGATCAATGATGCTGCTCACACACTGGGCAGGTTTGCGCATTGGCGAAGTAGCTTGCCTGCGCTGGAGCGACGTCACAACCACAGATGGTCAGATTAAAGACGAGATCCGCTTACTACCCGACATGACAAAAGGCCGTCATGCGCGTACTGTGTTTGTCAGCGCCAAGTTGAAAGCAGAATTGCAATCCTATGCTGAGCAAGCAAAGTGCGTGGATCGCAGCTACCCATTCTTTGCTAGCCAAAAGAGCATACGGGCAGGCTTCAACGCCAACAGCTTGGCACAAACTTTTGCTCTACTTTATGAAGGCGCTGGACTGGAAGGTGCTAGCAGCCACAGCGGACGCAGAACATTTTTAACAAACCTTGCCAACAAAGGCACAGCAATACACATTTTGAAAACGCTGGCTGGTCACCGAAGCATTAGCACTACCGCTGCCTACTTGTACAGCAGCCCAAGTCAATTGAAGGCAGCTGTTGAGTTGGTTTGATTTCAATTACGGCAGTTCAGATTTAACCTGTACAAACGATCAGCCCAGCAGGCTCAGGGGCTGAGCCTCTCGGGGCTCAAAGTATGGTTTTGTGACTGAACCTAACCTGCCAACATGATCCTGCCCTTTCTGCTCTCTGCCACTTTTTGGCTGCCCCTTGGGGGCGTTTACACGCATCTCGCCCTGCTGACGCCCGTGTTTAAACAGCAATTCACGTTTAAACCCTCTGAAAGCCAGGCTCTGAATATTCGAATGGACTACGGATATTCACCAGAACCTCAAAGACTCAGCCGAAGAGAAAAAATTGCTCTTAAACTGACACAAATTACAAAAACTATTAACAAAGACTAACCATGGCAGAAATAGAACGCTACTACGCCTACCAAACCTTGTTCTCTAGCCGCAAGGCTGTGCCCAAGATGGAATTCTTGAAGAAGTTGGAGATTTCTCCAGCCACTTTTAAACGCGACCTGGCCATGCTGCGCGATCGTTTAAACACCCCCATCTTGTACGACCGCGATTTAGGCGGCTACCGACTAGAAAACCCAGACGCCTTTCAGCAACTTCCTGGCCTGTGGTTTAGCCAGGAAGAAGCTCTGGCCCTCATGACCATTCAAACCATGATTGGTCAGCTCGAGCCTGGCTTGTTGGGCCCCAAGCTCAAGCCTTTGCAAACTCGCCTCAACAAAATTCTGGAAACGCAAGGCGCAGATGCCAACGTGTTGTCGCAAAGAATTCGCGTGGTGCATGCCGGCAAACGTCGCATGCCTTTGAAGTCGTTTGAGTTGGTGGCCAAGGCTACTGTCGATCGAAAGCAAGTTGAAATCGTTCACCTCAACAGGCAATCGGGCGAGTCAGTGAAGCGCATTATTTCGCCGCAGCAACTGATTCATTACCGAGACAACTGGTATGTGGATGCTTGGTGTCATTTGCGTGGCGGCGTTCGAAGCTTTTCGATTGATGCCATTGAGCATTGCTTGTTGTTGGAGCATGATGCTAAAGACATTGATCGCGAGCAGTTGCTTAAAACCATGCAGAGCGGTTACGGCATTTTTGGCGGCCAAGCCAAAGCGTGGGCTGAGTTGAAGTTCACGCCTGAGCGTGCGCGCTGGGTGCAGCATGAAGAGTGGCACCCCGACCAAAAGGGCACTTTGCACAAGGATGGCAGCTACACCCTTGAGGTGCCCTTCTCCGATGAACGCGAGCTAATTGGCGACATTTTGCGCATAGGCCCCGACGTGAAGGTACTGGGCCCAGCGCCATTGGTGAAGCAAATGAAAGACGCACTGCAGAAAATGCAGAAGCAGTACGCTTGAAGAAATAATTGGGGTCAGTTAATCCTGCCCAAACACCGCACCCAGCCCAGTAGCCACAGATCCCATGCGAGTGCTGCCGTCTGAGCTAAAACATCCCTGCTGAATAAACACTGAGCCATCAGACCCCACCGTGGTTAAACCCATGGTGGTGTAGGACGTGCCGTTGGTTGAAATGGTGAGGCTGTCAGAGATTTTGTGAACGGTGTCGCCAGAATCAGAAACTGCAAAACTACCCAAAATTTGCCAAATAGACATGGTGTGCTCCTTAGAAAAAACCTTTGATGCCATGACTATGGCTCACCATGAGCTCACCAAATGAGCCACATAAAATTAATTTCAAATTAACTCTAATGACCAGAGGACACCTCACCCCAAAAACCCACCCTAAGCCTGCACAATAGTCCTAACTCCGAGTGAGTAAAAAAATTACGTGTCAGAACTTGTTTGTGTGTAAAATCACAAACATTGATCCAAAGTTCACAAACGTATGTCAAATTTTGAGTATGCTTTCCCTTCAATTCGTGGCATCCAGGCTAGCCGCGAGTACTACATCTCTATGTGCCCTCTTAGGCTGATTCCTAAGATTTTTTTGTTCGATGAAGAAGAACTTACGCCCGAATTACGAGCTCAAAGAACTCTAAACCGGAGTCGAATTCCCGAAATGTCTCGGTACATTCTTGAAAACAAAACCGACTACGTTTTTTCTGCAATCACAGCTTCTATTAACGGAAACGTTAGATTTAGCCCAATCGGTTCTAAAGGAGCAGACGATCGCCTCGGCATTCTTCATGTAGACATGAAGAACCAATTCATCATCAATGATGGTCAACACAGGCGCGCTGCTATTGAACAAGCAATTAAAGAAGACTCAAGTCTCAGCGATGAAACTATTGCAGTAGTTTTCTTTGTTGACCAAGGACTTGCAAGAAGTCAGCAAATGTTCGCAGATTTGAATAGATATGCAATCCGAGCTTCGAAGTCACTTGGTATTCTTTACGATCAAAGGAATGACGCTGCAAAAGTTGGCAAATTAGTTGCCCTTAAGAGTGAAGCTTTTAAAGGGATGGTTGAACTTGAAAGAAACTCTCTTTCTGAAAGATCTCGAAAACTTTTCACACTAAGTGCACTTTGCTCTGCAACATCAGATTTTTTAGGCATGCGGGAATTCAAAACACCAGATGAAGCTGCAAATGAAGCCATTAAGTTTTGGGATGAATTAGCTAAACATATTCCAGAATGGCAACTTGTAAGAAGATCAAAAATGACTGCCGGTGAGATCAGAAGGGATTTTGTACATTCACATGGAGTGCTGCTTCAAGCTTTTGGAAGAGTTGGAGCTAGTCTGCAAAGTGAAAAAAAATCTAATTACGGCTCTCTCTCAAATCTCAAAAAAATTAACTGGGCGCGATCCAATGCACGAGATTGGGAAGGACGAGTGATGATAGGTGGAAGGCTAACTAAAGCCACAAACAGTGTTGTACTTGCATCTGCTTTTATAAAAAAACAGTTAAGCATTCAACTAAGTCCCGATGAAATTCGAGCAGAAGCAGCTTTCGCAAAAACTGGCAAAAGAAAGTAAAAAATGGAATTAGAAGAAAAAATTGAAATTGCGATTGCGAATATTGCAACACTCTACCTAGAAGACAACTTACCATGGATTGTTGGTTATAGCGGTGGGAAAGACTCCACTGCAGTGCTTCAATTGGTTTGGAGTGCAGTAGAGACAATTCCAATTGAAAAGAGAACCAAAAAGATTCACGTTATTTCAACTGACACATTAGTTGAAAACCCTATAGTTGCTGAGTGGGTTAAGGTGAGTCTAAAGAATGTAACATTTTCCTCACTTACGCAGAAAATGGGAATTGAGGCTCACAGACTGGTACCAAAAATTGAAGACAGATTTTGGGTAAATCTTATTGGTAAGGGATACCCTGCTCCACGTCCAAAATTTAGATGGTGTACCAGTAGACTAAAAATCAATGCATCTACGGAGTTCATCCGAACAGTAGCCTCACAAACAGGCGAAGCAATTTTGTTTTTAGGTACAAGATCATCTGAAAGCCAAGCCAGGAAGAAGGTAATGGCTAAGCACGCCGGTAGCACACGTGAATTATTAAGTAGGAATTCTGATCCAAGGCTTGATCGAGTATGGATTTACCCTCCAATAGGCGATTGGTCTACTGACGATGTTTGGGAGTATCTGGGAACAACTCAAAACCCGTGGGGTCATTCGAATAAACAACTTTTCGAGATGTATAGAGGTGCAACTCAAGATGCTGAATGCCCCCTAGTCGTTGATACAAGTACTCCAAGCTGTGGCGATAGCAGATTTGGATGTTTTGTTTGTACCTTAGTTGATAAGGACAAATCTATGAACGCCATGATACAAAACAATGATGATAAAAAATGGATGATTCCATTAGCTGAATTTAGAGAAAAGAAGCTCAATACAACAGATGATTTTCCAAATCGTGATTTCCGTAGGCTTGATAAAAATCTGAGTTATTTCCAACGTAAAGATGGACCTAGTCTTATTCATGGACCATACAAACAACATTACCGAGAAGAACTACTTAAAGAACTATTGGTTGCTCAAACCAAAATAAGGTCGGATCCAGTAACTGGGATCGAATCATTCGAACTAATTACTCCTGAAGAACTTGAAGAAATTAGAAGAATTTGGGTCGATGAAAAGCATGAAATTGAAGACTCCTTACCAAGAATTTATAAAGAAGCTACTGGTAAGAAATACCCTGCACAAAGCGTTGACGAAAGTCAGATTTTCAAACCTGAAGATTTGGAAATTCTTAAGGATTTAAGCAAGAGCGATGACGATCCGGACAACATTCATTACCAAATGATTAGAGAAATGCTGCATGTGGAACAAACTTATCGGGGGGCGTATAGGAGACATGGAATATTCGAAACCCTTGAGAAGACGGTAAGACAACATGCATTTTTAAATAAAGAAGATGCACTAGCTTTCAAACTTATTCAAGCAAATTCGGGATCAGAGGAACAGCCAGGTGAAGAACTTTCAGAAACTGATTTGGTAATTGATAATTCACAATCTACAAAGCTTGTCTGATGATACTTACAAAACTAGCATTACATAATTTCGGCATCTATGGCGGTAAGCATGAAATTGATCTGACCGTTCAAAAGGATAAGCCGATAATATTGGTAGGCGCCCTTAATGGCTCTGGCAAGACAACGCTTTTAGAAAGCATTCAATTTGCTTTGTTTGGAAAAAATGCAAAATTTATTCCAAAAACAAAAACAGCATATCTTGATTTTCTTAAAGACTCAATCAATAGAAAAAATCTAGATACTTCAGCATCAGTTGCTGTAACTTTTGAAACTAAAAAAGGGAGTCGGATAAGTTCATATGAAGTTGTCCGCACTTGGTCTCTGAATTCAAAAAAAATTCAGCTGGACACGGTACAAGTTTTTAAGGATGGCGAACTAGATGAAGAGTTGTCTGATCGCTGGCCTGAGCTTTCTGAAAACTTTTTTCCAAGTCAACTTTCAGATCTATTCTTTTTTGATGGTGAACGTATTGAGACACTTGCGCAGCAAGATAGATGCAGCGAACTGATTCGCACTGGCTTAAATTCATTACTGGGTTTAGATTTAGTTTCAGATTTATCGCGAACACTTGTTACGCTAGAACGAAAAATTAAACTAGACAATAGTGGTCGTAATGAAAAAGAAATCTACGATCAGCTCAAGAAAAAATCTGATGAACTCCAAATTAAGAGACAAGAACTTTCAAAAGAAATTGAAGAAAGTTATTCTGAGCGAGAATTGTTGCAAGCTAATTTAGAAGTAGCGAATGATTCTTTAATTCGCGAAGGCGGAGATCTTTTTAAAAATAGAGATGATCTGAAGGCTAAACAGGATTTTTTGAATCGTGAAATTTCTAGAATACGCAATGAATTAGTGGATTTGGCAAGCACCGTACTTCCCCTAACATTGCTTGAAGAAAATATAAAAACAATTGAAGAATTATCTCTATCAAGTCTTTCATCTACTCAAAGAGAAGCTGTATCAGACGCAATATACAACTTTAGCCTATGCGTACTAAAAGAAGTGAAGCAAAGAGAATTCACCGATGTGCAAATCAAAGTACTCCAAAACATTCATTCTTCATATCTGGAAATATCAAAAAACGAATCAAAGAATCCGGAAATACATTGCTCGCGCGAGTCGCTTTACAAATATAGAACGGCAATAAATTCACTTCAATCGAGTGGAATGACTTCGCTTGTAGAACTGACAAACATAAAAAATCAACTTGAATTAATTGAAAAGCAAATATCTGCCATTCCTGCTGAGGGCAAAGTTGCAAATTTCATTGAACAAGTGTCCACCTTCGAAAGCAAGTTAAATCAATTGAACATTCGAATTGAGGCATTGGCACTCAACTCAAACAATATCGATAAAGAAATAGCTGCTAACGAATTAAAAATTGAAGAAACAATTAATGCCATAAGTAGTAGCAATGCTGAAGAACTGTTATTCAAAAATATGAAAGAACAACTTTCTAGGGGTAAACAAACTTTAGCAACATTTGAAGAAAAAATTAGAAATAAGCACGTATCAAATCTAGAAAAAGTTATCAAAGAATGTTTTGATTCACTTCTTAGAAAAAAAGGATTCTTGCAATCCATCTCAATTTCAAAACGTGACTATCAAATGACCATCAATATTGTTGGCGGTGAAACTGTGCCGTCTTCTAAACTTTCTGCAGGAGAAAGGCAATTATTGGCTGTAGCTGTCTTATGGGCATTAGCAAAATTATCTGGCAGGCAACTGCCAACAGTAATTGACACACCGCTGGGACGACTCGATAGTAAACATAGAAAATTCTTTGTTGAAAACTACTTCCCGCAAGCTGGACATCAAGTAATTTTGCTATCAACAGACGAAGAGATAGTTGGCAACTACTACAAATCTTTAAAAAATTCTGTTTCCAAGGAATACATAGTTGAATACAACGAAGATGAGCAATCTTCATTCGTCTCAAGTGGCTATTTCAATTAAAAAATAGGTTAGAAAATGATTGATACAGTGCGCGTTTCCGAAAAAGGGAAAACTCAACTAATAACTTTGAAAAGAAGAACTGGAATTCAAAATTGGAACGTTCTGTGTAGGTGGGCTTTTTGTATTTCTTTGAAAGAAAAAAAAGAGCCTCCAAACGAAGAGATCCCATCAGATAGCAGCATAGAAATGACCTGGAAAACTTTCACAGGTGGTGACGAAGAACTTTATTTGGCTTTGCTAAAGCAACGAGCATTCACTGCGGGCATCAATGATGGACGTGATGAAATAAACAAATATTTTCGATTGCACTTGCATAGAGGAATTTCCTATATGACAAGCAATAACAAGCTTGTAAAAATTGAAGATTTAATTCGAATTGGTACGAATTAAATATCTTTGTAAAGTTGCAATGATGAGTTAGCCCCCTGAATGACAGTCCCGTCGGTATTCCTTAAACTAACAACTAGGAATACGACTATGGATATGACTATGTCATCAATAAGACCTAACCGGGTGGAAGTGGTCACCAGTGTTCAGCGCCGCAGGCGCTGGACTCCGGAGCAAAAGCTTGAAATCGTCAAACAAACCAATGAACCAGGCAGTTCTGTTTCTTTGGTAGCCCGCCAACATGGATTAACTGCAGCCCAGTTGTTTCAGTGGCGCAAAGCTTATTTGGAAGGTTCTTTGGTTGCAGTGGGCGCCAATGAAACCGTTGTCCCGGCCTCTGAACTTCAAGAGGCCATGAGACGAATTAAACAACTTGAAGGTGCGCTTGGCCGCAAGACTCTGGAGAACGAGATTCTCAAGGAGGCTGTGGACTTTGCCAAAGCAAAAAAGTGGATTGCGCGCTCGCCTGTATTGCCCGGGGACGAGCAATAAGGGCGGTGTGCATGGCACTTGGCGTATCCCGCAGCAACGTATTGACCAAGAAAACTCGAACCTCCGAATGGACTGATTTGAGAAAGTCACCACCAAGAACTGATGACTCAGACCTCAAGGATGCCATTGCCTGCGTGGTTAAAGATCGAGCCACCTATGGCTATCGAAGAGTCTGGGCCAGGCTGAAGATCGACGGCCGGCAGATTAACCATAAGCGGGTTTACAGGGTTATGCGCGATGAGGGCTGGCTGCTGTTTAGACAAGGTCAAAGGCCTTTGGACACCAGAAAGCATGAAGGCACAGTGGCAGTAAAGGAAAGCGACACGCGCTGGTGCTCTGATGGATTAGAACTGTCTTGCGACAACGGAGAACGCGTCAGGGTGGCATTTGCATTGGACTGCTGCGATAGAGAAGTCATGAGTTGGGTTGCCACCACCAAAGGCATTGATGCTGGACTGGTTGGCGACTTGATGATGCAAGCTGTGGAGAAACGATTCGGATCAAACGGCAAACCGTCAAAACCGATTGAGTGGCTGACTGATAACGGCAGTTGCTACACAGCAGCAGAGACAAGAAGCTTTGCCAAAGAACTAGGCTTAAAACCTGTGACCACACCTGTTACAAGCCCTCAAAGTAACGGCATGGCTGAGAGCTTTGTGAAGACCCTGAAGCGGGACTACGCCAAGCTGGCTAATCGGCCTGATTCAAAAACTGTGATGGCCCAACTGAAAGATTGGTTCGATGACTACAATTCGTATCACCCGCATAGCGCATTGGGCTACTTGCCGCCAACGCTGTTCAGGGAGAAACGATCGGTAACTTAAACATACCGGCGGTACTGGAATACAGGGTCAAGACCACTGGATTTCAATCGCTACTAGATTGACTTCTGTAGTGTTTTTGTTTGGCAGTTGAACCTTACTGCCTTGATAAAAAATATTCACATTGTCTAAATCTTTACTCTGTATTTTTAGTGGAGCTTCACCATAAAGAGTTTGTGGTTCATTTGCCTTAAGACTCACAATACTCAATTTGTTTGTCTTGTCTTTGACACAAACTACAAGATCTTTCATTGCGACAAGATAGACATAGTTGCCAACTTTAGTTGCGTTTTGAACTGATAGATTGGGCGGGTTTTCTGACCATACACAATCGTTAGACAGTGATTCAATTTTGTTGGCTTGGGTTTGGGCTACGGGTATTGAGTCTGGCTTTGATGGCGTGGTCGAATTTGCTGTTTCAGTAAATTTGTCCAATTGACTAAATTGTGGGCTTGCGATTGTTTTATCTGCGTTAGATTTATTTGTGTAAATCGGATAAACCACAAAGGCAATAGCAATACAGATTGCCGAAATAGCAATTGAGTACAACAAAGTTTTAGACGTATTGGTTCGTTCAAGGTTTTGTTGGGCTTGCAAGTGTTGCGCTGACTCCTCAAGTAAAGTCTCAACGACTTCTGTGTCGTTGTGTGATTGAGTCTTAGTTTTTTCAATCAATCTGTCAAATTCAGTTTGCCCACCTAAAGAATTAAGTAGTTTCTTGCCTACGTAGTATTTGATGGAAGCTGAATAGAAATAGCTCTCGCCACCTTGTTCAAGTTCCAATAACTGAGCATTGGAAAGGCTGTTGTTGCGTGCCACTGTATAGAGATCACTGCCTGCAGACTCTCTTGCATCCCTCAAGCAATCAGCGTCTGCGTCTGTCCAAATCGGCTTCAAATCAGTATTAGACATTTTGGATAAAGGATTTAAATTATCAAACATTGTAAACAAGTTTACAATTGACTGGATTATCAGGCATTTAAAATACGAAAATATGCTAATTTGAAGTAAAAAATGGTTGACAAAGAGAATTTGAAATCTGAAGTTCTGTCAGCTGCCCGAACACTTTTTATGTCTAACGGATATGAAAACGTCGGAATGCGTGATGTTGCCAAGGCTGTGGGACGACAACCAACGCAGGTCTATCGCCTTAAATTATCAAAATCAGACATCCTTGCTGAATTGATACTTGAACTGAATGCGCAGCAGATTGAGAGATTGCCGCTAATAACTTCAAAAATAACAAAAGGTACTTTGCAAGAGAAAGTCGGTAAGTACTTATTAAAAATGTATGAATTTGATATTGAGCACCTGGCTCTGAGACAAGTGGGTGCTGCGCACGGGTGGAGTTGGTCTAGTGAGTACGAAATGAAAAACTTTGATCAAGTGAGTCGTCTCATTGCACCAATAGCGAAATGGATCAAGGAAGCTGAATTAGATGATGTGAATGCCAGATGCCTTGGTATTTTTTCTTTGTATTACGTCGGTTTACGTGGCGCAGTAATTGGAAAGTCTTCAGCGATCGGCTGCTTAAAAATGATCCAGTCTAGCTTGACCTTTTACTGTCGCTGAACTGCAATCAATTAGGTACACGTTAGTCAAATAAAGTTTGGGGTCTTGAAGGATGTTTTCAGGCACTTCGTCTTTGCCGCGACAGTGGGCACTGGGTGACGTCACAATTTAGTGTACAAAGTCAAAACTAATTGATGTGACTCAAGAAGACAACACAAAATTTCATGCTCCACTTTCGACCCCTACTTAAATCAGATCAGTCAACACTTTGGCACTGGCTACATGTGGCACTTTGGGATCCGCCGCCGGCACCGCTGCGCCCGCTCAACACATTAGAGAATCCAGGTGTGCGCATCTATGCTGAAGACTGGGGTGAGGCAACAGACGTAGGCGTAGTAGCCGTCGTTGATGGGCAAGACGCTGGGGCGTGTTGGATGCGTCTTGTCACTGGTGGTCGAGGCTTAGCGTTTGTCGATGAAACCACCCCACAGTTGGGCATTGCATTGGAGCCACAATATCAGCACAGAGGTTTCGGTAAACCGCTCATGCAAGCCGCTTTGGCAGCAGCTTGGCAACACGGCTTCAGACAAGTTTCACTTACTGTTCATCCGGAGAACCCAGCGATTGCGATGTATGAAGCGTGTGGGTTCTGCAAACAGGGTCTTCGGGGCACTTACCATCTCATGCTTGTCGAGCGTTCTGCCTGATCACATCACTCAATTTGCCGACCGTTGAATGACATCCAAAACTGAGCCATTTTGAAGAGAATTTGCATCCAAATTTGAGCCACCCCAATCGCAGATCCCGCTCGATTTTTAAACACGTAATGAGTGATTAAAAGTTAGAACTTTTGAATAAAGTTTGTGACCTTGCCTTTTAAATTGAAGATCGCTTTTCTCGCGGCTACGCAAAAACCGTTGGCGGGTTCGGTTTCGGCGGGGCTACCGTGCTACTGTGTTCAAGTGGGGATCAGATGTCGTGTTGCACGACAGTTGGTGGTGATTGTGTTCTTTGGAAGCGGAGATTCTTAAAGATTTAGTTGTGCATTAACTGAAGTGCGAATGTTTTGGCACCGCGCAACATCATTTCAATCGCCACAGAAACCAGCACCAAGCCCATTAATCGCTCAACTGCCACCACCAAACGGTTGCCAATGACACGCAGAATGCGCTCGGCTGACACCAGCACAACTGCGCTGATGATCATGGTGACGCAAAGTGCACCTATCCACTCCATGCGCTTGTCGGGCTGCTGTGATACCAAAAGCAGCACGGTTGCTAAAGCTGAAGGACCCGCTATGGCAGGGATGGCTAAAGGCACGATCAATGGTTCCGTCACGACGTCGTCTATCTCAACACCTTGCGATGGAAAGACCATGCGTAATGCAATCAAAAACAAGATCACACCGCCCCCAATTTGCAGAGAAAGTTCGCTTAAATTCATCACTCGTAGAAAGCCTTCACCCACAAACATGAAGGTAAGTAGCAAACCAAATGCAATCAAAATCTCGCGCAGGATAACTTTGGGGCGGCGCTCAGGGGGAACATGTTTAAGTGCGTTGGCAAAAACAGGAATATTGCCTACAGGGTCAGTAATTAGCAGCAGCAAAATCGTTGCCGACAGAAATGTGTAATTCATCATGGGGTGCCTGACAAGAAATTCATTCAGATCAGACAAGTATGGCACTGGTTCTTGGACCCGCAAATATCTTTTACCTTACCTGTTGTCGTATTTGTTTTTCAGTACTTTTGAACAAAGTTTGAGGTCTAGAAGGATGTTGAATGATGTATCTTCACATTGAATTGCTTCTTACAACACTTTCCCCATACTCAAGCGAGGCTCAACTGAGTAGCCAATAGACTTGTAGAAAGCGGCAGTTGCTTCATTTGTAGCAAGCAGTTGTAGGTTGATTTTCATACAACCTAATTCAGCAAGTGCTTTTTCAGCGTGATGAACGAGTGAGCTGCCCAAACCACTGAGTCGTTTGTTTGGATCTACTGCGACAGAATACAACCAACCACGGTGTCCATCGTAGCCCGCCATAATCGTTCCGACGATTTCTGTATTTTCAACTGCGACAAAAAACAAACCATCTTTGGTAGCTATCTTTTTTGAAATAGCCAAGTTCGGTTCGTTGTGAGCAGTTTCATATCCAAATACATTTCTCCATAATTCAACTACTTGATCTCGGTCAGTGGCATCTTCATATTGGCGGATTCTTGGCATAACTTTCCCCTGTTTGAGGGATACATAATAGCTGTTAGATCTTTTGAAAAAAGTTTGGGGTTTTGCGAAGTTGCCCTTTAAAAGAAAAAACTATGCGTAAACATCGTTGAGGCAGGTTTGGTTTTGGCGGGGCTACCGTGCTACTGGTTTGAGCTGGTTGTGAGGTGGCGTGTTACACGCACCCATTACTTACAAAAAAGCGCCACTAGTTGGCGCTTTTTAAAGATTGTTTTATTGAGTAACTCAATAAGACAGACTCAAGTTTAAATTGGCAATTGACGTACCAAATTGCTTCTAACCCAACTGCTCAAACCACTGGCAGTTCCCTTTGCTTGCCATGCTTGGTAAGCAGGGTCTGCATACAAAGCATCAGTGCATTTGCCATAGGCTTCATAGCTCTCGTAGCGGCTAGTAAATACCAAGTTGCCAATTTCTCCTGCAGACACCGCCCAAATTGAGACATCAGCGCCATGCTTTCGCCAGAGGGCTGCGCTTTCTGCCACCAATTCCATTAACTTTGCCATCTCTGCACCCGGGTTAGGTTTGAAAACCACTTGAGAAATCATTTGAGCCATTTTGAGCCCCTTAAGTTAGTTGAGCGCATTTCGAAATGAAATGCGAGATTTCATTAGGCCCCAGTATTTTTGAAATTGATATAGGTAGTTGAATGGCATTCAAGGATGATGGCAGAACAAAGGTGCAATCAAGCACCCTTGTCGAATAGAGAATATTTAATGAGCAAACGATTGGGTTCAATTGTTAGAACTTTTGAATAAATTTTGGGATCTTGGACCTTGGGTAAACTACTTTCACATAAGCTGAAAAATAGATCTCTATGCAAATGAGCCCTGTCATTGCTGTTCATATGACCGCGTCATTGATTGCTTTGGTCATTGGTCCTATTGCGATGTGGGCTCGTTTAGGTCAAACAAAAAGACCTTGGATTCACAGAGCGATTGGCTATGGCTGGGTCTCAATGATGATCGTATCTGCCGTCTCAGCCATATTCATTAGAGACTATGGCTTGCCTAATTTCTTGGGCTATACCCCAATTCATTTGTTAATTCCGTACACCGTGTTTTGGCTTGTGTATGCTTTTAGAGCCTTGGCAATGAAAGAGATTGAAAAGCACCGCAAAGCAATGATTGGTTTGTATTTGGGAGCTTGTATTGGAGCTGGTGCCTTTACTTTGCTGCCAACTCGCTATCTAGGTGGGATTGTTTGGTCTTATTTTGGGCTGATTAATTAGAAACTTTTAAACTGAAGATTCTCAAAACTTTGTAACGAAGTTTGGGGTCTAGAAGGATTTCATTCATTTTTACCCCCTGCGTACAAATCGTTCTGTCAGGTTCGGTTTCGGCGGGTCTACCGTGCTCGTGGGGCTTTAATATTGTTCTAAATTTATCCTAAGGATGATTAGATGAGTGATTTGAAATTAACTATTCGCAGGGCGGTGCCTGATGATGCGGCAGCTTATGCGCTCATTTTGGGTGATGATTCCGTATTTCCAGGAACGCTTCAATTGCCATATCCAACAGAACCACTATGGAAAGAGCGACTAACAGCAAAGGCAAATGAAGGTGATATTCATTTGGTAGCTGAATCAGACAATGAAATAGTTGCGCACGCAATGTTATTTGGAGTGCAGCAGATGAGGAGAAGACACGCTTGTGTTCTCGGTATCTCCGTGATTGGATACGCACAGGGCAAAGGTGTTGGCTCGGCGTTGATGAAGGCACTGATTGATTACGCTGACAATTGGACAACATTTCTACGCATTGAACTAACCGTATATGCCGACAATACCAACGCTATTACGCTTTACAAGAAGTTTGGATTTGAGCAAGAAGGCGTGCTTCGCAATTATTCGCTGAGAAATGGACGCTTTGATGATGTGATTACGATGGCTCGTTTCAATAAAAATCAAGCTGTTGTTCAGTGAAAGCAAAGTAGTAGTTGTCTATTGAAATCATTGAAGTTATTAATTTGGCTCAGCTGATCTGACATCTTTTGAGTGATTCTCTAAACATTTGAACAAATTATGGGGTCTAGAAGGATGCAGGGGGCAGCGTTGTGCCAACAATTCAAGATTCCTTGACCTACTCAAATGAATGCCTCAAACTCACGGCAATACTTGATAGCTGTTCATCCTTTTATGACCAATTCAAATCGCCATTCAATTAAAACTTTTGCCAAGTTGCTCCTTGCTGGAATTCTGATAGCAGGGCTGATTGTTGTCGCTGCCCAAGACTTGGTGCCACATATGTCATACACCAAGTTGTTTGCTTATATCTTCATTGGACTAGCCGCTTTGGCAGTGAATCTTGTTGGATTGAGCGTGATTTATCTCAACGTTTATCAGTGGGTCTTACGCAAGGGTGGAACAGATACAGCTTGGTTTTGGTTCAATAGTGAGCCCAAAGGCTTGATGGCTTTAAGAGATAAGTTAAGCAAGGATTGATCCTTTGATTCTCACTACGTTTGAATAAAGTTTGGGACCTTGACGTGCTTGCCTGTTCACGCTTTAGTGAGATTTAACTGATGACCAAATACTTGATTTCATTTCCCAGTTCAGCCATGGACCATATTCCGTTAGAGGATTTTCCAGCCGTTTCCGAAGCAGCGCATGAAGTGGTGCGCGAAGCAAAGAAGGCGGGCGTTTGGGTGTTTGGTGGCGGCATCAATGAACAAGTACCTCCCTTGATGGTTGCGGGCGATGGCAGTACTTCCCAAGATACATATCCTCAAACCAAAGTGTTTGATGGAGGGTTTTCCGTATTGGAAGTACCTACCAGAGAAGAAGCCATTGAATGGGCAAGAAAGATTGCAGTTTCTTGCCGTTGTAAGCAGGAATTGAGAGAGTTTCAATTTGATCCAGAATCTTGAAACTGTTTTCAGATTCTCACTAGGACCAATAATCGGCAACGCACTTTTCATCTGAGATTTGCTTGCCGGTTTCTGGAAGTCGCATATCTTTAAAACTTTTGAATAAAGTTTGGGGTCTTTAGAAGTTGTCCTTTAAAAAGACAAACGATGCGTAAAAATCGTTGAGTCAGCTCAATTTCAAAAGTTAGATGCAAAATGCACAAGTTGACTTTTTGTAAGCTAACCCAACCAAGGACGCGACATGATTGAACGCAAAGTAGCCATCATCACGGGTTCTGGCACCGGCGTCGGTGCAGCGACCGCACTTCTTCTTTCCAAACAGGGCTACAACGTCTTGATCAACTACTCACGCAGTGAGACAGAGGCCCAAGCATCTCAGGCAGACTGCCAAGCCGCAGGCGCTGATACCTTGTTGATGCAAGGCGATGTCGCTCAAGATGCCGACTGCAAGGCTTTAACACAAGCCGCCTTCGATAAATGGGGTCGCATTGATGCACTTGTAAACAATGCTGGGATCAGCACCTTCACCGGTGCCGCTAACTGGGATGTTCTGGACATGGACACCTTTTCACGCATTTACGCGGTGAACACGGTGGGAGCTTTTCAGATGGTGCGGGCTTGTACACCACACCTCAAAATACAAAAAGGCTCCGTTGTCAACGTGTCTTCGATCGCCGGCTCTCTGGGCATAGGTTCTTCGGTGCCCTATATCGCGTCCAAAGGTGCATTAAATTCAATGACTCTCTACCTCGCACGCGCATTAGCGCCAGATATCAGAGTGAACGCGGTTTGCCCAGGCCTGATTACATCGCGCTGGTTTGTCGATGGATTAGGTCAAGATGGCTTCGAAAAAGTCAAGGCCATGGCCGAGTCCATCGCACCCTTGCAGCGTGCCAGTTCACCCGAAGATGTGGCCGAAGCCATCGTTTGGCTGACCACAGGCGCTCGCAGCATGACCGGTGAACTGTTATTGCTTGATGGCGGGGTTCACTTGGGTAACTCCAAGGCTCAAGTACCCAGTAAACCCGCGTGAGCAAGCTCCCCCAAACTGACGCCGCTCCTGCCACTGCCAGCAGGTGAAAACTATCAATTTGTCAAGAGAAATAGAGTTGAGATGAGCCATGGTATCTAGCGAGGGGCATAGTGACTGACCCTCTGGTTATTGTTGAGAACTTGAATCAAAATCCTACAAACTTCAATGGAGTGAGTATGATTCTCCCGCAAGTCATTAAACCTGTAGTCACCCATCTCAGCCATCAAGATCGACTCTTGGCGTTTTATAAATGGGTTGGAATGCCTTTAAAACCCAAGGCAACGGTATTGCTGGTGCATGGTTTGGGTGAGCATATGGGGCGATACACACATGTTGCCAATTTTTTACAAGCAGCTGGCTACGCAGTATTTGGCTATGACAACCATGGTCATGGCATGTCGTCTGGCGAGAAAGGCAGCCTGATTGCAGACAACCAATTGGTCGACGACCTTCGCTTTGTCATTGAATATGTTCGTCGGCAGAACCCAGGTCCACTGGTTTTGGTAGGACATAGCATGGGGGGATTGATTGCGGCTGAAACTGCAATTCAAAATAAACAAGGTATTGATTTGTTGGTCATGACCTCGCCCGCCTTGGGCGCAGATACGAATCCTGTACAAAAATTACTGCTCTTTTTATTGCCTGCGCTGCTTCCCAACGTGCGTGTAGACAATGGTGTGAAAAGTCAATGGCTTGCCCGAGACGAAAGGGTGGTAAAAGAATATAAAAATGATCATTTGGTGCATCGAAAAATATCCGCCCGCTTGGCTTCTTGGATACTCAGAACTGGCGAAAAAGTAGTGAGAGAAGCTGAATCTTGGCAGGTTCCTACCTTGCTTTTGTATTCGGGCAACGACAAATTGGTTCGTTCAAAATCGAGTGATTTATTTTCCGAGAAAGCACCTTCTCATCTGGTGGAGGCGCATTGTTTTAAAGAGATGTACCACGAAATTTTGAACGATCCCGAAAAGGAAAAGGTATTCACAATTTTGAATCAGTGGTTAGCTGCGAACTTGAAGTAAATGCAAACTTTAGGCTTGCCCTTTAAAAGGGCAACCTGTGCGCACAAATCGTTGCAAGTCTACAAAACCACCCTCTCAATTTTC
>Ga0209246_10000265_pt1 | contig 23584 bp, 38 predicted proteins | sample LauGreSpBDMM15SN_2_FD_187560 | JGI IMG/M metagenome (GOLD analysis project Ga0209246, IMG submission 187560) | Freshwater lake microbial communities from Lake Michigan, USA - Sp13.BD.MM15.SN (SPAdes) (version 2) | ecosystem: Environmental > Aquatic > Freshwater > Lake | place: Lake Michigan...
TGCTCCAGTGGCAGAAGAAAAAGAAGATCCACCGTTTGACGGTCCTTACAAAAAGCCAGGCGACAACAAAGATCAGTTTGGCAATACTGTAAAAAATCCTGCTCGCCACGCTGCCAAGAAAGGTATGGCTGCTGCCATTGCTAAAGCAAAGAAAGCTGGTGCAACTGCTGAGACTATGGTTAACTTTGGGTCTGGCGAAATGTCATTAGGTGAAGCAATTACTAAAGCCGGAATGGATGTTGAAGAGTTTTTCGAAGGCACTGGCAAACAAAATGAAGTAGTTGAGTTTGTTAAATCAATGTACGACGAAACTACTGGAAATTTCCCTAAAGGTGAAACTGGCGTACTATTAGCAGTTGAAAAACAATTCGGCGAAGACGCAGCCCACATAGCCCACAAAGTTATCAGCGAACTATCTCATGTTTATGAATCAAATCGCCTACGACAACTTGCAGGATTAGATGAACAGTTTCCTATGATGGATCCGCAGGCTATGATGCAACAACAAATGGGTGCTATGAAATCTAAAATGCCAAACTTAGATCCCGCTGCTATGATGAAAAGCCAACAGGATAGAATGGCACAGATGAAGGCAAACATGCCACAAGGCGGTACTAACACTTCATCTTTCAAAGTAAATGGTAAACCTGTTTCAAAAGCAGAGTATGATGCATTTATGGCAAAGAATCCACAGCTTGGCCAGAACATGCAGAATCCACAAAATGTAGTTAAAGGCAATCCGGAATTATCAAGAATTAAGAAAATGGCAGGAATGCCAGATGATAACGATTGGTAAAAATAAATCATAATTAAGCAAGATATCTCTTGCAATGATAAATAAAAGTGCGTATAATAACATATATGCACTTTTTTACTTTACAATGGTGTAAAGTAGATATAGGCAAAACTAGCAGAAATGCAAAACAACTTAGGCTAACAATAGGAGATAATCATGGCATCATTAGCTGAAATCAGAGCAAAGCTCAAAGAGCAAGAAGGTAATTCAAAGGGTGGCGGTGAACGTACCGGTGGAGACAATTCCATTTACCCTTTCTGGAACTTGAAAGAAGGTTCCGAATCAACAGTCCGTTTTTTACCTGACGGAAATCCTGACAATACATTTTTCTGGGTCGAGAGGGCAATGATTAAACTGCCATTCGCTGGAGTAAAGGGTTCTACTGACAGTAAACCAGTGACTGTCAATGTTCCTTGTATGGAGATGTACGGAGAAACTTGTCCAATCCTTGCAGAAGTACGTGGTTGGTTCAAAGACCCTGCGCTAGAAGATATGGGTCGTAAGTACTGGAAGAAACGTAGCTACATCTTCCAAGGATACGTTGTTGAAGATGGTCTTAAAGAAGAAAATCGTCCTGAAAATGCAAACCGTCGTTTCATTATTGGGCCACAGATTTTCCAATTGATCAAGGGTGCATTGCTTGATCCAGAAATGGATGACATGCCAACTGACCCAGTCAACGGCGTTGACTTTAAGTTGATCAAAACTTCAAAAGGTGGTTATGCTGACTACTCTACATCAAAGTGGAGCCGTCGTACTCGTCCTTTAGACAGTACAGAAACTGCTAATTTGGCAACGCATGGCTTGTTCAATCTTAAGGATTACTTGCCTAAGAAGCCAACTGACGTTGAAGTCAAAGTTATGAAAGAAATGTTCGAAGCAAGTGTCGATGGCGAGCCATTTGATATGGATCGTTGGGGACAATACTTCAAACCAGCAGGTATGGGCCAAGCAACAGGTGATCCTAACTCTGCACCTAAGGCAACGGCACCAGCTGCCAAGACAGCGCCTGCTCCAGTAGCAGATGATGTTGCACCTTGGGAAGAAGAAGTTGCTACAGCAGAGAAATCATTCTCAGCACCTAAGCAAGAAACAGCACCAGCTGCCGCAGGCGGTGGTCGTGCAGAAGACATTCTTGCTATGATTCGCAATCGTAACAAGCAGTAAGCGTTAGAGTGAGTACAGGGTTTGCGCCCTGTACTTCTCGCCACTATTAGGAGAATAACTATGGCTAAACTAAACAAACTCGCAAAAGTAAATGAAAATATCAGTCTTAATCGTTATGACAACGGCTTCATGATAGAAGTTAGTGGTCGCGATAAGAAAGAAGAATGGAAGACCGCTAAGGTCATGTGCAATACAGAAGAAGAACTTATTGCAGTGATCAAAGAGTGGGTCGCAATGGACTTGGATAATTAATCATGGCAACAAAAGCATTTGACTTATCTAAATTCCGCAAAACCCTAACCAAGAGCATCGATGGCTTAGGTGTTGGCTTTAATGATCCTACAGATTGGATCTCAACAGGCAACTATGCTCTAAATTATCTGATTAGTTCAGACTTTAACAAAGGTGTGCCACTTGGTAAAGTGACAGTACTTGCAGGAGAATCAGGTGCAGGCAAGAGCTATATCTGCTCTGGCAACCTCATCAAAGCTGCTCAAAAACAAGGCATCTATGTAGTGTTAGTTGACAGTGAAAATGCCCTTGATGAGAAATGGCTTCATGCACTTGGCGTAGATACAAGTGAACAAAAATTGTTAAAACTTAACATGGCTATGATCGACGACGTGGCAAAGACCATTAGTGAATTCATGAAAGAATACAAAACAATGGATGAAGCAACTCGTCCTAAAGTATTGTTTGTCATTGACTCACTTGGCATGTTGTTAACTCCTACAGATGTTAACCAGTTTGAAGCAGGCGAAATGAAAGGTGATATGGGCCGTAAACCTAAAGCACTTACAAGTCTTGTTCGTAACTGTGTAAACATGTTTGGTAGCTACAATGTTGGATTGGTGTGTACTAATCACACATACGCAAGCCAGGATATGTTTGATCCTGATGACAAAATCTCAGGTGGTCAAGGCTTCATCTATGCTAGCTCTATTGTTATTGCTATGCGTAAATTGAAATTGAAAACTGACGCTGATGGTAATAAGACTACAACTGTTAACGGTATCCGTGCAGCCTGTAAGATTATGAAAACTCGTTATGCAAAGCCATTTGAATCAGTTCAGGTTGAGATTCCTTATGCAACAGGCATGAGTCCATACAGTGGTCTTACTGATCTGTGTGAGGCAAAAGGTTTTCTTACAAAAGATGGCAACAGACTTAAATACGTTTCTACAGATGGTACAGAGATCAAACTGTATCGTAAGGAATGGGAACGTAATGAAGATGGATGCCTTGATAAAGTCATGCTTGAATTTAATGATGTTCGTTCAGTTCCTACAGTACAACTTGCCATTGATGAAGAAACTGGAGAAATCATAGAATGAATGAAAACCATATTGGTGATATTTGGATGTTGTTTAAAGAGTACGTTGATAAAAAAGTACTTGATGTATTAGCAGAACGATATGTTGATTTGTTAGCAGATCACGGTGTCAGCGATAAGGTTATGGCCGGCGCTTCTGGCGTTGACGATGACCTAGACAATGCTATTGACTTTTATCTTGATGAAACAAGTGACGAAGAAGAACTCGACGAAGAAGATTTAGACTCTTATGAAGATGATGAATAATCTATGACATGGTACACAAAAGTTTCAAAAGATATTTCGTACATTCCGGATGCTATTGCGCATTTTGAAGTAGAACTACAGTCAGCAAGACAAGATGCTCGTATAACGGGGAACATCGAAAAAGCCGCTGCTCAAATGCCAGGCACTGTAGAAGAACGATTTGGTCAGCTTCAAGAAATTGAAGCAATTTTGGAATATTTGAACATTGAACTTAGACGTCTGAAGAGTCAGCACTTCCGTAAGTATTTAGAAAACTATCAAAGGGCTCTGTCTTCAAGAGATTGTGAAAAATTTGTTGAAGGCGAGTCTGATGTAGTTGACTTTGAAAAAATTATTAATGAATTTGCCTTGCTACGTAACAAATGGCTTGGCATTACTAAAGCATTAGATCAAAAACAATGGCAATTAACTAACATTGTTAAACTTAGAGTTGCTGGCATGGAAGATGCCACCCTATAGTCATAAAACTTGACATTTACCCCATACTCTAGTATAATCTAACTATGATAACAGTAGACACATTGCTCATAGAGCTGTTTCGCCAAGGCATTGAAACCTTACATCCTCAAATTCCAGCCAGAGATAAAAAAGTTTTAATCAGCCTTGCTAGACAAATTAATTCTGGCCATTTTTTGACCGAAAATCAGTCAAAATTACTGGTAAAAATATTCAAAGAAAACAGTAACCATATTTTTGATCCGTTATCAGAAAATTTAACAGCCATTGAAACTCCAACATGGAGTCACTCTTTCAGAGTGTTAGATCAGGTTAGAAAAATCTTTTTAGCCAAAGAGCACGAAGGCCGAATTTTAGTGGAATTTACCTATAATAAGCGACTCAGACAGCAAATCACTGAACTTAACAAAACCATTGAAGGCCAGATGCTGTCGATCAATAACAGGCAGTATAGTGTACCGCTAACTGAAAAAAATCTTCATCAGGTGGTGAATGCCTTTAAACCTCAGGGGTTTAGTATAGACCCACTTGTGATGAAATTTTATGAAGAAATTTCAGAAATTTATGAAAAATCTTCAAATCAGTTTGACGTGTTTAATTTGTCAAATGAAAAAATAATTAATCTAATCAATCACGACATTGGTGGTATATCAGAGGATAATTTAATATTATTAAATGATCGTCGCTTGAAATTCCAATACTCTGTTTTTCCAAAAAATCCAGAAAAATCACTGAAAAATTCACTGGCTAACCGACCGTCGTCTCGAGTATGGGTTGACAGTAATATCACCTCACTTGATGATTTAGTTATGGCACTATACGAATTAAATCGCTTACCTGTCTTATTTGTATTCAACGGACACGACTCTAAAGAGTGTTTACAAAATCTCAAAAAAATGGAAAAATCACTGAAAAATTGTGATCTTAACAAGGTTGGAATTTATTTTAGATTTGACAGTGCTGGGGATAGTAATAAAGATTTTAACGCATCAATTTCTCATCTAGGCTATAATGTCAAGCTAGATAAACAAACTCTAGTAGCGGGAATTGCCAATAATAAACTACCAAAATTCATGTTAAAAAATGGCTGGTATCCTAATAGTGTTATTAGTTTTTCAAATAATTTTAAAAGCAATAAAACCAGTGTCTATTGCGATGCAGTTGATTTGATAGTATACTACAATGATAAACGTCCCTTAGGAGGGGTAGATGCCATCGTGTAAATTAATCATTCAAGATGAGGTAAATCTTAAGGTAGAAGGGCTTCCTGTTGAAATTCGTCGCAAGCTGGCAAATACTTTTAAGTATGAGGATCCTACTGCTCGTTATCGTCCAGCGTACAAGCTAGGACGCTGGGATGGCGCAATTACCTTGTTTGGTCTTGGCGGCAATGGCTATCTAAGTCAGCTGCCTAAGATCCTTGAAGTGCTGGAAAAATCAGGTGTGGAGGTTGCAGAAATTGTTGACAATCGTGCGCCTATCAATTTGCAATTTCCAGAAGTTAAAGCAGACTTTTGGGGAGAGCAGTGTTGGCCTGAAGGACATAGATTTGCTGGACAGCCAATTAGACTGCGTGACGACCAAGTAGAAGTTGTCAATAAATTTTTACAAAATCCACAGTGCCTACAAGAAATTGCCACCGGTTTTGGTAAGACAATTACCACTGCAACCTTAGCAAAGATTTGTGAGCCATATGGTAGAACATTTACCATTGTTCCTAACAAAAGTCTTGTTGAGCAAACAGAAGAAGATTTTATCAACTGCGGATTAGATGTAGGAGTCTATTACGGTGACCGTAAAGATTTGTATAAAACCCACACAATTGCTACTTGGCAAAGTCTAAACATTCTTGATAAGAAAAGTAAAAATCATGAGCAAGACATACTAACTCTTGCAGAATTTCTTGACGGTGTGACAACAATCATGGTTGATGAAGTACACATGGCTAAAGCTACTGTGCTTAGAAATTTACTAACACAAAATTTTAATAATGCCGCAATTCGTTGGGGGTTAACTGGTACTGTGCCCAAAGATGATTTCGAAGCTGAACAGATTTTTGCCAGTCTTGGTCCTGTTGTACACGAAGTACATGCTCACGAATTGCAAGCACAAGGAGTGCTAAGTGCATGTCATGTAAACATAACGCAACTTATTGACTTACCTGAGTTTACGTCATATGCAGAAGAATACAAATATCTTGTCACAGATGAAGACAGGATGATTTTTATATCAAAACTAGTAAATGGTATTTCTAATAGTGGCAATACTCTCGTACTGGTTAATCGAATAGAGACCGGAAAATTTATCGTTAACGAAATTCCTGATTCGGTTTTTATTAGTGGCGAAGTAAAAACTAAAGATAGAAAGAGTGAATACGATGAAGTTAAAACTGTTGATAACAAGATTATTGTGGCGACTTACGGTGTGGCCGCTGTGGGTATTAATATCCCCCGTATTTTTAATCTGGTTATGGTGGAGTCCGGAAAGAGCTTTACAAGGGTTATACAAAGCATTGGGCGAGGCATTAGACGTGCAGACGACAAAGACTTTGTCCAGATCTGGGACGTCACAAGTACCTGCAAGTACGCAAAAAGGCATCTTACCCAACGTAAGAAGTTTTACAAGGATGCCAAGTACCCGTTCACGATTGAGAAAATAGATTGGAAATGAAAATATTAATAGTAGCACTGCCTGATGAATTTAAATTACCAGTTCCTAATGGTTGGCAAATTGTTTATTCAGGTGTAGGTAAAGTAAATGCAGCGATCGCCACAATTTCAGCAATACGTGACTTTAATCCAACTATGCTAGTCAATTATGGAACTGTGGGCTCATTGAATAATAGTCTTACGGGAATACATGAAGTTGGCAGTTTTTGTCAACGAGACATGGATACTAGACCTAAGTCTCCTCGGGGAGTTACTCCGTTTAGCAATGATGATTTCTACATTAGCAACGGCAACGGCAACATCCGTTGTGGTACTGGCGACAGTTTTGTAACTGGCAGGGATGATTGGTTAGTTGAACACTGTGATGTGGTTGACATGGAAGGATATAGTATAGTAAAATCAGCAATTAGATATAATATACCTTGGCGCAGTTTTAAGTATGTTACTGATTTTACCAGCCCGACTGGATTTGAAGATTGGCAGGCTAACGTGGCAAACGGACAAAAAGATTTTTTAAAAATATTGGAAACTATTAATGCAAATTTTAACATTAGACAACATAGCATTTGATCTCAATAATCTACCTGATGAGGTAGATGACAGTATGAGATTTAGTGTGCTAGACAACAGTGATGCACAAAATCCAGACTTCTTCTTTATGCCTTTAATCTTTCTAGAAAGTTTTAATAGTCCGGCAATGGTGCTTAGAATTGGCAATGACGAAGTAACTATGCCTATCGATTGGTCGATTGCAGTAGGTGATAGTTCAAGTGCATGCGATATTGAAATTTTACCATTGACTAGTTTAAATGACCGTGGTTTTGAAGCATTTTGTTTTAATCCACTAACTGGATTTAGAGTAGAATTTAAGAAGATCGAAATTGTAAATTTTTATAACGATGTTAAGTGGTACTTTCCAAAGATGAAAAACGGACAGCTATTATCGGTACCAATAACTAAAGAACCTAAGCCATTGTGTGCATATTTTGTAAAAGAAATCAGCAGACAAAGTGAACTAATTGATCTATCAAAAATACTGTAATGGGAACACTCAAGCCCGGCGCAACCTACATATATGAACGCAATGGCGATGAAATTTATGCAAGAGAAGCAGGTTCAACAGAAAGACATATGATCGGATATAACTATAAATCTGCCGACAAGGCAATGCCTAAGTTTACACATGAGCAGATACGAGAAGACAAACTGTGGGGTGAGATTCGTCGTATGGCTCCAACCAATCCAGCTTTACAAAAAGCCTTAGATCGTGCTGTAATGATCTATAGGTTAAGTAAGGACAATCCGCAATAAGTATCTATTAAGTTTAATTATGATAAATAATTTTTTAAACACGGACCTTAAATATGACAGGAATATTAGGAGGCTGGGAGCTATATAAAGGAATAGCTCAGGCCGTATATGTTTGTAATAAGACTGAAGCGAGCGTAGTTAGCGTTAATATATGCAACCGGGGAAATTTAGCCGCTGCAATAAGCATGGCCATCTCTAGTAGCGAAACCGTTATAAACAATTCATCCTGGATTGAATACGATTCCCCTCTTTTAGCTAAGGGAACTTTAGTGAGAACAGGTATTGTAATTAGTCCTGGACAGTATCTAATAGTCAAATCAAGTCAATCTCTTACCAATGCTGTTGCATATGGTGTTACCGCAGGAGAAGATGTAGTAATATCTGCTATTACACAGCAAGTTGGAACAGCGCCAGTTTGGGTTACACCAGCAGGTGCATCAACCGCCCTAACTGGTAGTACAACTTCTTTTGTAGCTTCAGAAAATACCAGTAACTACTCTGTAATATCTGGAGCATTGCCCACTGGGTCAATACTGATTTCAGATACTGGTGTATTAAGCAATCTTATTGCACCGGCTGCTCTTGGAAGTTATACTTTTGGATTAAGAGCAACATCTTCAACAGGGCTAACCGCTGATAGATCATTTAGTCTTACTGTCAGTGCCCCGGCTCCAATTGACGTACTATATCGTAACGAAGGTGCTACTGCTGTTACTTCCGGATGGAATAACTCAAATACTTATACCATGGCCAACTTTGGTGGTATATCGAACGTAACCGCACACGGCGGGGTGTCTGGACCAGTGACATTTACGCTGTCACTGACTGGTCTGCCAACACATACTGCAATACGTTACAAGGTATTCTGGCACATGGTTGATTCGCTTGATAATGAAACCAGCAGTCTTTATACCAGTGACAACACGGGAGCTAACGTGTTACGAGCCCGCTGGACTAAGTCGTACGCTAGTGCGCCATCTTATTCAACATTAGGTATCACTGGTACATGGAGTGGTCCACAGGTATATACATATAGACCATGGGGCGGCGGTGCATACGGTGCTGACGGATATGCTCAATTTGACACTGGGTTCTACACGCATACACTCGGAACCTTTACAGCTATTCACGAAATGGGCTACGACCAAGCTATTAATGACGAAGCTATGTATTTGTCACATGTAGAAGTTTGGATTAGACAAACATAATTTCTTTACCTAATGTAAAGTAGCATCTTGCCAATGCTACTTTACAAACACTATTAGACTGTGCTATAATGATATATAGACTATCAAAGGATAAGCCATTATGAGTACAGAAGAAGATAAATTTAAACATTCAAAGCGTCTACTCAAAGATGAAAATGCAATTAAGAAACAAGTTAAGATTGCTAAAGAGCACAGTCATCATAACAGTGAATATAACCCTAAAGTAGATCAACCTCATAGATTTGCCAAGCACCATGCAATGGATTGTGGAAATCCGGGTTGTGTACTATGTGGCAATCCACGTAAAACTTGGAAGGAACTTACTGCTCAAGAAAAACGCATGTTCCAAGAAACTGAAATTCTTCGTATGCGACATAGTAATGGCATTTCTCCGGACGACTCAGATGAGTGAAAAAATTGAACTCAAAGATAAACTAGCCGCAGTTGATATGAACTACAAAGGCTTGTGGGATGAGATCACTGATGAACAAAGAAAAAGTCTCAAGCAAGAATTCTTTATATTAAACAGATACATTAGCAATGTAAATTCTAGCAAACGTGACGTACAAGAACACTATGTACTAACTGTTAACGAATACTTTAACAAACACTGGAATACTTTGCAAAAGCATCCTAAACTGCTTTGGCAATTACTTTGTATGTGCGGACATGAAAGTCAACAAATACACTTTCACCAATGGCTTGGTTTTAAAAAGAAACAAGGCAATAACAAATTGGCAAAGTTCTTATTAGAAATTTATCCAAACAAGAAACAAGACGAGATTGACATGTTAAGCCAATTGATGACTGTTGCTGAAGCAAAAAAACTAGCTCAACAGCACGGATATGACGACAAACAAATTGCAAAAATGTTTTAAAGATGTTACAATTAATTGTGAATAAAACTTATAGTTGTCAATTTTGTGGAAACAAATACACGCAGGAAAAAACTCTTGCGGTACATATTTGTGAACAAAAACGTAGATATCTAGCCAAAGATGAAAAACATGTTAACATTGGCTACATTGCATTTAACAAGTTTTTTCAACTAACACAAAAACTAGGTCAAAATAAAACCTACGAAGAATTTGCACGTAGCCCGTATTACAATGCATTTGTTAAATTTGGTAGTTTTGTTAATAACACTAATCCGTTATATCCAGAAAAGTTTATTGATTATGTTATTCGCAGTGGTGTAAAATTAGATCATTGGTGCAGAGATTCTCTGTATGAAACCTATGTCATTAATCTGATACATACAGAATCAGTTGAAACAGCGTTGGAAAGATCAGTAGCACACATGCAATCTTGGGCCACTGACAATAACAGTGTATGGAATCATTATTTCAAATATGTCAGTACCAATCGTTCAGTATTTGATATTAAAGATGGCAAAGTAAGTCCTTGGCTTGTTTTAAATTGTACTAGTGGCAAAGAGATGCTGGCTAACTTTAGAGATGATCAATTAAGTGCTATTGGCAACATCATTGATCCCCAAGTGTGGGTTAAGAAGTTTAAAACTCAAAAGTTTGATCTTGATCTAGTAAGGAACATTGTTAAAGAATCGAGCCTATAATGCCAGATATTGATATTGACTTTGCTGATAGAGATCATGCCCTTAAATTTATCAAGCACATACCTGCGGCTATTAAAGATACAAATGGCTCTTTTAAAAAGCACAATACTGGCATATATTGTACACCTATTCCGTACAATCCTGTAAATAACTTATCCAACGTAGATTACAAAGAAGCAGAAGAAAGAGGTTATTTTAAACTAGACTTTTTAAATGTTAGTATCTATAAAGATGTACGAGATGAAGAGCATCTTAAAACTTTAATGGAGACTGAGCCACTATGGGACCTTTTAGCGCAGGACGATTTCAACAGTTTACTATTTCACGTCAACGGACACGGAAGCATTTTGAGACAGATGAAGCCGACATCCATACTCCAACTAGCGGCAGTTTTGGCTATGATAAGACCCGCAAAGAGACATTTGATTGGAGAGACCTGGACGACAGTGATGGAGACGATTTGGACAAAGCCCGAGGATGGTGAGTACTACTTTAAGAAGGCTCACGCTGTGGCCTATGCTACGGCAGTGATAGTACAGATGAATCTGATCTGCGAAGGAGTCAGTTACGGATTTAGTTAACGCTTTGGGGTTCTAACTAACTGTACTGACTTACGTTTGACTCTCTTAAGAGTCATATTCATTAGGTTTACCACTGGACCTAACAGTATACGGACATCTTTGCTATTGAAGGTTTTAATAGCATACTTGAATGGTTCAATTTCTTTACGAAGAAAAATATTAATAGGGATTTGCCTATTTGATTCCCACCACCATGCTTCACCTATTTCTAAAAACAAAGTCTTTTGTTCTTGATCTTTAATAATAGCCAGGTCGTAAAAGCTGGTTACATATTGATCTTGGTTGATTATAATGCCCACAAATTCAGCCTCACCGTAGTGTAAAACAGAAATAAAAGGTAATTGTTCTTGTATGTTTTCTCTTAATTTAACCATAAATAGTAGTAGGGCTTTTTATCCAAATGCAAAAAATTTCAAGTTATTTATATTCGAACAAGGTTGTTATCAATCTTGATTTGGCTGCATCACTAGTGGAGTGGAGAATCGTGTATCAACGCAAATTAAAAATTTACAAGGGCTTTGATAATGTCATAGAACTTGATATTAAAAATTCAGATCAGAAACGAATCAACGTATCTGATAAAACATTAAAATGTGTCTTAATGGATACATCTGGACAAGAAATTTATACTGCTACTATAGTGCATTCTGCAACACCTGGCTTGGCAACGTTCACAGTACCAGCAGAAAATATATCAGTATTAGATCCACAATTTTTAAGATATACTATCTATATTGAAAATGATAACCTTACAAAAACTCCAATCTATGGTGATACACAATTTGGTGTAACAGGTATGATGGATCTAATAGCCAATGCATTGCCTCAAACATTAGCTCCAAAAGTTATCAAGACGTTTACCTACTTGCATGATACTGTTACAGATGTACAGACATTTTATAGTGAAGCAGCAGAAGTAAATCCACCAAACGATATCACTACAGAACCTGAAATAAATGTGAATTTATTCTTTAACGGATTGGCTGCCAGTGTAAAGATACAACTCACTGAAGACCCAGTGGTCAGTACAGCTACCAATTGGACAACATTAGAAACATTCTCAGTTGGCACAGCAGATGTGTTTATGACCAAGAACTATGGCGTACTATCTAATTATTCTAAAGATAAAGTATGGCTACGTGTAACCTATGTTCGAGCAAATGCCAACACCGGAAAGATTGACAAAGTACTAGTATCCCTGTAAAATTAGTCTATGAGCCTAATCATAGATACAGTACAGTCTTACCTACCTACAAAACGTAAAGTAACCCCCAGCGGATGGGTCAGCTTCAACGCGGTATGCTGTCATCATAATGGCACGTCAGCTGACAATAGACAGCGCGGCGGCATTATGGTCAATGAAGGTGTTAGCTATCATTGCTTTAACTGTGGATTCAAAGCCAGTTGGCAACCGGGTCGCAAAGTATCAGTTAAACTAAAGCGCCTTATGCAATGGCTAGGTGTTGCAGACGATACCATTACCAAATGTAGCCTCGAGGCCATGCGTATTGAAGAAGACAGCTCATATAAAGGTGAGCAGAGTCTTATACCCACTTTCATAGACAAAGCCCTTCCTCTAGGCAGCAAATCATTTAGGCAATGGATAGATCAACAACCATTAGAATTCCTTCCTGTATTAGAATATGTATATGATCGCGGATTTGATATTGATTCCTATCCTTGGTACTGGACTGACGAAGATGGATTTAATAATAGACTAATTATTCCGTTTTATTATCAAGGACGTTTAGTTGGCTACACTGCCCGTAAGATTACCAAAGGAAATCCAAAATATATATCGGAACAACAACCTGGATATGTGTTTAATTTAGACAGACAGACCTACGAGCGTAAATATGTGATAGTAACAGAAGGCCCTATTGATGCTATATGTATTGATGGTGTGGCTGTTATGAGCGCAGAGATCAGTTCTAGTCAACACGCTTTAATAAGTCAATTACAGAGAGAAGTTGTTGTGCTAGCAGACAGAGACGATGCAGGCTATAGAATGGTTGAGCAGGCACTAGAGTACGGTTGGAGTGTGGCATTCCCTGATTGGGATGATGGCATCAAAGACGCTAACGATGCTATTAGACAATATGGTCAGTTATATACACTCTACAGTATTTTAAGCACTAAAGAATCTAACAATTTAAAAATCCAATTACGTGCCCGTAAATGGTTTAAAAAGGAAGAACAATGAAACTTATACAATGGTTACTTAGACCTTACACTCGTTGGCAAGAACGCAGAGCATTTAAAAAACGTCTTGAAGAACTGCGTAAACGTGATCCATTTATCTACAAATGATCTACTGGGGAATTAATGCTTTAAATCACGGCAGTAGTCTTGCTGTGTTTAATAATGACCAACTGATATTTAATAGTGTTGATAAGACTCGTGATAATCCACACAATCTAATAAGTGACGCCATGCTCAAAGGTTGGGAGCCAGATCATATCTTTTGGTATGAAAATCCCTGGGTTAAGAAAGCTAGGCAAATCAAAGCCGGACAATATAAGACAGCATTTAGATTAGATAATCTTCCCAAGCATCATCTTAAGAAATGGGGGTTAGGCTATGCACCTGTTACTTATACTGACCATCATGCCAGCCATGCTGCCGCGGGCTACTATACTAGTCCATTTAATCACTGTGCCATTGTAGTACTAGACGCTATAGGTGAGTTTGAATGTGCTAGTATTTGGCAAGGACAGCACGGTGAAATGAAGAAACTTTGGTCTGCTAGGTATCCAAACAGTCTAGGCCTATTCTATAGTGCATTTACTAAACTACTAGGTCTTACTCCCATACGTGACGAATACCTACTACAGAAAATGGCTGAACAAGGTGACCCTGCTAGATTCAGACAAGAGGTTGGCGATTACTTTGGCACAGGCATAGTTGATCTTAAGTACAATTTTCATCGTGGTGTACTGGACTGGAGTCCTGAGCCTGCAACCATACAGGAGCAGTGTGACATTGCCGCTGCCGTACAAGAACGATTTGAATTTGAAGTTAACTATGTAATGGCCGAAGCCAAACGATTAACCAATGCTGAATGCCTAGTTTATATGGGCGGATGTGCTATGAACAGTCGGGCAAATCAAACTCAAGTAGAGCCCGTGTTTAAGTATCGTTGGAGTTTACCTAATCCAGGAGACCCCAGTAGCAGTCTAGGTGCAGTAGTATATCACACCAAACAACGAATTAGAAAACTTGACTGGGGCCCAGTCAAACATCTTGCAATCAATGTATAAAGAAAGTATAATAACACATGACCACATCAACGACTAGACAAAACGCAGACTATGGATATGACATCCAACGTCTTTATTTAGAAATGATGCTAAGTGACGCAGAAACATTTGTACGCTGCCAGAGCATCTTTGATCACGAACTATTTGACCGTAAGCTACAAGCATCGGCCAAGTTCTTAAATGACTATGTAGTAGATCACAATGTCTTGCCAACATATGACATTGTTAATGCTGCCACTGGCTCAACATTTAAAGAAACCACTGATCTCAAAGATGAACACTATGATTGGTTGCTCGCTGACTTTGAAACATTCATCCGTCACAAGGGTTTAGAAAAGGCTATTCTAGCTTCAGCTGACCTGTTAGAAAAGGGTGAGTATGGGCCTGTAGAAGAGCTAGTTAAGAAAGCAGTACAAGTAGGCCTAACTAAAGATCTAGGCACTGACTACTTTGCAGATCCACGTGGTCGCTTGATGAAGATTAAAAGCAATAACGGACAGTTAAAGACCGGTTGGGACACAGTGGACAAACGCTTGTTTGGTGGTTTCAATCGCGGAGAGTTAAACATCTTTGCGGGCGGTTCTGGTGCGGGTAAGAGCCTATTCCTGGCAAACCTAGGTGTGAACTGGGCACTACAGGGTTATAATGTAGTGTACCTGACATTAGAACTCAGTGAAGAGCTGGTCAGTATGCGTGTGGACTCAATGATAACGGACATACCCTCAAGAGACATTTTTAAGAACATTGACGATGTTGAAATGAAGGTCAAGGTAATTGGCAAGAAGTCTGGTACATATCAAGTCAAATACATGCCCTCTGGTAAAACATCTAACGATGTGCGCAGTTACCTAAAAGAGTATGAGATCAAGCTGGGACGTAAAGTAGACATACTGTTAGTAGACTACTTGGACTTGCTGATGCCCATCTCCAAGAAGATCTCCGCAGAAAACCTCTTTATCAAAGACAAGTATGTCAGTGAAGAATTGCGTAATCTAGCAGTGGAAAAGCAGTGTGTGCTGGTAACGGCTGCACAGTTGAATCGTGGTGCTGTAGAAGAAGTTGAATTTGATCACAGTCACATTTCAGGTGGATTAAGCAAGATTCAAACTGCGGATAATGTCTTTGGTATCTTTACATCAAGAGCCATGCGTGAACGTGGCAAGTATCAAATTCAGTTGATGAAAACTCGTAGTTCAAGCGGTGTGGGCATGAAGATTGATCTGGACTTTAACATTGACACTCTACGTATTACAGATCCAGGTGAAGAAGGTCAAACAACCAACGATGACGGGCAACCAGTGAGCAAGGGTAGCTCAATTCTAGCTGGCCTACAACGTACCAGCACACAGACCGCACCCGCCGCTCAACCCTGGGAACGGGCACAGCCCCGTGAAGGGCATGATCCTCTAAGCGGCATAGCCATAAAGAAAACCACAGCACAGGTTGAAAGCTCAAAACTACGCCAGTTGATATCAAATATCAACACTGATGATCTAGTGTAATCTAGTTTTAATCTTGTAGATGATAAGTATGTATATAAAATCCTAAGGTAGCGAACCATGCTTAAAATTATCACATCCGTAGCCGATCCCCTAGTGGATTTGGTCAGGGACGACCCTGTACGTCCAAGTATCCCCACTGCTAGTCGTATACACGATCACGCTGAAATATTAGTGTTAATAGAAGACGACAAGCCAGCGGCTGTGGTATGTGTTGCCTACTTAGAAGCTGTGCCCACAACAGAACTTGAACTGGGCGCCACCGGTGATAACATAGCGGCTTTCTACACCATATGGAGTTACGCACCCGGAGCGGGACGTAGATTGATACGAGCTGCCCGCATACACATAGCACAGACTCGCCCTACCATCACACGCTATGTAACTCTGAGTCCCAAGACTGAAATGGCTCGTAAGTTCCATATCAGCAATGGTGCATCAACTCTAAAAGAAAACGATACCACCATAAACTACGAATACGAGTAAGGCGCCCAGAGTCGTAGCCGCGAAGCGGCGCAGCGCCAAAACGATTTTTTAGACTTATTAAGTTAGCAGTTAATTTGTTTATAAATATCTATATGTTTGCACACAAAGAGATCAAGCGCATACTAGAAGAGTGTAATGAACAACACGGTTGGTTAATTCCCATATCAGTAGTAGAGTTTACCACCAGTATCCTAGTAGACAAGCTGGATAAGAATCCTTGGCAACCTGAACCCAGTTATGCAGAACAGTACATGCAGATCCGCACTCGCGAACAGGCATTGGCACTGGGCAACACCTGTTGGTTTACTCGTGCTGTGTTTCCTGAACTGATGAAAAAGCGTGGTATCAAAGAAGATTACTTTGTAACTATTGGTCGTAGCTGTTATGAACGTGTATTACAAGCGGGTGAAGTGCCCACTGTGAGAACACTGTATACACACTTTGAATTCATAGCTGAAACTGCACACACTGCTATTAGATATCATGGTGACTTTCGTGAAATGTGGGACTAACCCGAATGGGTCTGCAAGCATAAAAAAATTGGCTCGCAAAAAATTACGTGTAGCTACTAAACAGTGAAGGCACCTTCTGTGCTAGTAGCTACGCTCTAGCACACTACTCCGTAGTAGAGGTTTTTAGTAGAGCTTCTAATGAACGTAGTCTATCTTTTAGCACTGGCACTAGCTCACGAGATATTGACTGTAGAAACATGGCTGTAGCACCTGGTTGACCACTGTTGATTTCCATGTTGTGTAACACTGGCACTAGATCATCACGTAGACGATTGACTTCTGCTACTACGCGAGTATTTTGACTGTTAGTGTGAGCTATGTCGTATAAGTCACTGCGAAACTGTTTTAGACGCTGTAGAGCATCTGGTAGGGCACGAAAGTCTCTTGAGTTGGCTAGTTGATCTATTTGCGCTAGATTGGCTTGTTGACGTTGTAGTAACTCTGCAACACGATCACCACCTTTAGCTAGAGTAGGAGCGGACTTTAGGGCAGTGGCTGCACCTTTAGCTAGAGTAGCGAGATTTTCAGTGATTTCATTTATTAGCATAGTGCAAATATTTATACCCGAAATGGGTCCTGCAGGGTAAAAAAATTGCCGCGCAAAAAATTTAGGTGGAGTACTTTTCTTTTCAGGGTGGTGATTTAGCACCACTAAGCTGTAATAATAACGTATTAATAATATAATATATAAAGCCTCGACCCCCACCATCGCCCCACCACCTCGACCAAGACCCCGAGGCCAAAAAAAATCCTAACCTACCGGGAGCGAATCGGATCAGTTAGGATTGAAACACCTCTCAGTGTTTACATGGGCTAGCCTGCTAAATACACAGCCGGGAGCGAATCGGACTTACAGCGTACTCTACAGGGCCTAGCCCTGCTACGCTTATGCTCTACGCATACACGTAACCTCTGCTACAGCACGCCAGTTGCCGGGCATACTACGCTTCAAGTCTGCTATCTTTAGCACTGTACGCAATGACAGTTCTCGCAGTTTCTTCTTGTTATCATCTACAAAGTCAATCAACACTTCCTTCTCCAAGTCAGAGAACTCGTAGTCGTCCAACATACCGCACTCGCTAACCACTTGCCTAATACGCAACAACTTCTCACGCTCTGTGTCAATAGTCAAGTCCAAGTAGTGGCAGCGTGACTCTAATGCTTCCAAGTGATCACGTAGCTTCTTAGATCTAACGTTGTCAAACTTAATGTTAGTAATAAAGATAGCACCACCCTTGAACTCAAAGCTATTGGGCACACCCTCACTACGCAACAAGCGTGAGTCAGTATTCCAATGGATCATACGCTTCTTAGAGCTGTCCAATGCTGCCTTAAGGATGTTAAGGCTAAGGTCGTCTAACAGTACTGAGTCACAGTCATCGAACACAAGGATGCTCTTCTTGTCACTGTACTCGTATAGCTTTGAGTACAAGCCAATAGCACTCATAGCGCCCTTGACCACTTCATACTTCTTCAGCTTCTCGTTCTGTGCTACATCTGCGAACACATCGTGCTTGCTCAGTACCTTCTCTACACCAAAGGATTTACCTACGCCTGGGGGACCTGTTACGATCATAGCACGTACATCACCCTTCTTAACGGCACGTGTCATGTCGTCCAGAATGCTGAATCTGGTGCGCAAGCGTTCCATGATCTCGTCATCTGTTACGCCTGCCAGCTGTTGTTCTTTGGCTTTGAGCGCATCTGTGTCGATGTCAAAGCCTGTAGTGGTAGCCTTTGATGGCTTGCTTTTTGCTGTCTCTAAGCTCAAAACTCTGTATCCTTTAGTCATATAGTTCGCTCCTATGTGTTTGTGTGTGTCTATTATACTATTAAGCGGCTACTAAGTCATCCAGTTTGGACAACATGTTAGCAGGCACTCGCCATGCGCCCTGATTGGTTCTGACCGTTACATATTTAATGGCTATCTTCTCTACACGGCCAATCAATGTCATGCCCGTTTTGTTTGAGGTAAATTGGACTGAATCACCTACTGCCAAACTCGCTTTGGTCAGCTTGGCTAGGGTGGCACGTTTCCATTTGACTGCATCTATCATGCTCATCAACTCTGTGTTGGTGAAGTCGCCAAACATGATAGCTTGGTTAATCTCGTTTACTGTACGCATAGTGTCGCTCCTATTTGTTGTTTAAGTATGTATTATACTACGTTTAGCACCAGCTGTCAACCATCATAACAGGCTTCTTCAGCACTCGTTTTACAAAGTCCTCGGGCTCATCGTCTGCACGTACAAGCACAAAGCCCATGCTCTCTACCAAGTCCACCTCGCATACCTGCAGGTCCACAGCCGCCGCTTCAAAGGCAATGTTCATCTTTGTAAGGGCATACTTAACGCCTGCTTGGAAGGCCTCGTACTCGCCTGCACCCGTGTCTTCAAAGTCAAACTCTGTTTCCATAATGTGGGCGTACTCTTGTCCATCTGCTACGATGAACTTGCCGATCTTCTTCCAGTTGCTCTGCTTCTCACTGTCAAAGTGGTCACAGCACTCGTTAATGTCAAAACTGGCAAAACGGTCATAATTTACTTTAGTCATCTCTCGCTCCTTTTGTGTGTGTATGTATGTATTATACTGCCAAACTATCGCTCTGTCAACCGTTGCCCCATCTAAGTGCCCTAGTTCCTCTAGGGCTTTAACACTGTTCCTCAGTGTCCTTAAATGCTCTTCGCTTCAGCAACCTTATTTCTTATTATGTGTTAATTATAGCACCAATCAATAACCCAGTCAACCGTAGGGTTAACTAGGAATCATATGTGGCACATATGGAATAGCACGTGGACCGTGGCGTTCTTGCAACAGTCTGCGGGCTTCTTGTGCATCGTTCGCACCCACACGATCTTTGAACTCTGAGCCATCAGGCCTGCGTACAGTAGCTTCAAACAGTTTCATAACCACTCCTTATAGTCACCAGCTTCTTCGTTGTCATCATAGCCTGCGTTATAGGCTTCTACTTCATCAGGCGTCATGTCCTTGTATGCAACACGAGGTGAACTGCCTGTGTCAGCCATGTAATAGTGTGGCTTCCTGCCTCTGCGGTAGTAGCTGTCTGCCATGCCGCGATCGTATGGGCCACCGTGGCGGGTATCAATTACAATGTGTTCTCTATACATGTCTGCTCCTTGTTGTCTATGTATGTATTATAGCACCAATCAATAACCCAGTCAACCAAAGGGTTACCAGGCAATCTCTTTAGAACCGTAACGGATCTTACCTTCGTAGTCTAACTGGCTCTGCTCAAACTCTGTGAGCGCATCGTCAGCAACGATAGTCCAATCAATGATCGTCTCACGGAATGCATAGTTGTCGCACTCGATCTGCCCACGCACACCCATCACAGTCTCTGTGACCTTGTTGACGTTGACCTTCTTGACCACGTAGTCTGAACCACCCTTGGCTTTCCAGTACTGTGGGCACTGGCCTGTACCGTCCCAATCATGGGCACCGTAGTTCTCGTAAGTCTGTGTAGTGATTAATAGTTTAGCCATTTGGTTCGCTCCTTGTTGCTGTCTATGTGTCTATTATACTGTCTTTGGGCTAGAGTGTCAAGCCAGTTCACGTTGTTTTTTAACAACAGCCGCCATGCTGTCGATAAAGCCCTTTTGCTCGCGCTTGCTCATCAGCGCCAGCATCTGCACAGCCATGCTCTCCAAGTAGCCAGCGGCATAGGCGTGTGAACCATAGTTCTCGTATGTAGCATCGGAGAACTTGCGGAGGATCTCTTTAAACTCTACTTGATTGTCTGTATGAAACATTTGGGCTCCTTTGTGTCTGTATGTATTGATTATACTGCCAAAAGCTCAGGCTGTCAACAACCCTACCATTTGGAAGTACTCTGAGTGACTCACGTAGAAGTCTGTACGGGGATCCCAGTACTTGCCTTCTTTGTTGTCATAATACAACACTCTGCCGTTGAAGTTGTAGGGACCTTCTAGGCCCTTGCGTGGGCCATAGTTGTCACGCATGTTGTCTACGGTGTTAAGAACCTTGTAACCCATGTGCCGCTCCTTTTGTGTCTGTATGTATCTATTATACTGCCAAACGGTAACCCTGTCAACCTTAAGGTCTTTTGGGTATGAATACGGGATTGTAGATGATGTAGCCCTTCTGTGGCTCTTTACCAACAGTTACAGGGATGCCTTCTGGATATGTATGCAGACCTGATGCACACCCTGTAAGCAGAAGAACCAATAGTACTCGCACGATCATCCTTTATATGGCCAGACAGGAGGGATTCGAACCCCCGACCGACGCCTTAGAAGGGCGTTGCTCTATCCAACTGAGCTACTGTCTGATTCTGGTGGGCCGTGAGTGATTCGAACACTCCACCAAAGGATTATGAGTCCTCTGCTCTAACCAAATGAGCTAACGGCCCTAACTGGTATCAGTGGCCGGAATCGAACCGGCACGCCTTTCAGCGAGAGATTTTAAGTCTCTTGTGTCTACCTATTTCACCACACTGACGTTATTCTCTTACAACGACTTCCTCTTCGTAGAGTTCGCCGTCCTCTTCTCTGTATATTATACACTCGACAATGTCTTCTGTCAACGATTCTTCTGCTAGATTCCTAGCTTCTTTTAGACTGTTGGTTGTATCAATCAGCTGTTCGTGACCGTCTGCCTCAACGCCCCATACCTCGTATTGTACCCAAGTCATGATTGTTTGTTTAGTAGATCACATATGCGCTGAGCTTCTTGCTCTGCTTCATGTCTATTGTCTCTGGGAATGATTGCCAATATACGCCCTTGTGGCACGCTCTTAAAGTCACGGATGACCACGCACCCGTTGAGAAAATCTGTAGTAAATGAAACACCGTATCGCATGAATTATTTATGAATCCTTGCGATACGGTGTTGTAGATTAGACTGGTGAGTCTTCCATTGCAGAGATATCAATCTTAGCCTTAGGAGCAGCTTTCTTAGTTGCAGTAGGCGTAGCCACTGACTTAACCTTAGGTGCCTTAGCATCAAGGTAATCAGCGATAGCTGACTGAGCAGCCGCACTCTGGAACTCTTCTGCGAATTGAATAGTCTGAACAGCCTCTAACTTAGTCATAGCATTATCCAACTCAACCAACACGATATCTGTGTGACCGTGCTTCTGCAGTACTTTGGTACGCAGAGTGTCGTTAGCAAAGCGAACTTTAGTCTCGCCGTCCAATTTAGAAGTACCAACAACCGTAAACAATTTATCTGTAGCCATTTTAATTTTCCTTATGTGTGTGTAAAAATATGTTCTTTTGAACATGTCTTATTATACAGTCTGATTAGCCATTAGTCAAGGACTTTTGGCTAACCAAACCATATTCGTTTAGTCCATTCTGCTTCCAGCGTAGACCTTGTCCAAGCCCAATTTGGACTTGATAACCTCTGCGTAAGCCTCTGCACCTGCTTCCAGGATTGAGATGCTCTGTGTTGGGAAACCACTTGGGTTCCACAGACTCAACGCACCCGTGTAGTCCTTACGGAAACCTGCGGCCGCTAGCCACTTGCCCAGTTTGGAGTTTGAGCGAACACCGTAGATGTTAACCCAAGCAAAGCCACAAGCATCACGATCGCCATGCTTGGCGTGGAATGCCTTAGCGGCTGTACGGGCTTGGATGCCTGCTTCGTTGGTTGCGTCTTGTACCAACTGCTCTGTGATCTGTGTTGCGACTGCTTGCATATATAGCTCCTGTTTAGTGTGTGTAAGCCTTAATTATACTGCCAAACCCTATACCTGTCAACCAAATCTTTGTTGTATTTTTACAACATTTTTTGGGCGAATTTTTGGCTTATCTACAGTGCCAAACTCTTTATCCACATAGAACTGAATCAGTTCCCTTTGGATCTGTGTGATCAAGTCACCGTGATCATCGTTAACTACAAATCGGACTGGACACTTACCCCATGCACCCGACTTGTTAAACTCAGCAAACCACTCGCGATGTTCTCTGTTCTTAGCATCGAACACGACCCAAGGGCGGCCATACAATGATAGTCTACTCATTTAAACCAACTCCTAATAGCGGCTTCAAGGGCTGTAAAGTCATATCGTTGATTGCCTGGGCGAACACGCAGAAGTTCTTTCTTATCGTGTTCTGTATTTTTTTCTTTATTAGTCTTATTCATTTTTGTTGTTCCTGTTCGTTTACTGCACTCACACCGCCATCAAGATCGATGTCAATGTTCTCTTCTTCCTCAGCGTTCTCTGCTTCCCACTCTGCCGCTGACTCGCTGATACCAAATGCTTCGTCCAACTCTGCGGGTAGAGTTTCAGCAATCTCTGTGCTAGACATGCTGCCATACTCATAGTAGTCGTCATCACCGTTGTCCCATACACCAGCATAGGCCATGCCTGGCTCGTAATACATAGCTGTGATACGGAAGCCCATAGCCATTAGCTTCTCATAAGCCGCAATAGGAGGACTCCAAGCACTGTCAAAGCCCAACATCAATCCACCTGGGATGTCCTGTGCAGGGTTACCAT
>Ga0209246_10000275_pt1 | contig 23105 bp, 28 predicted proteins | sample LauGreSpBDMM15SN_2_FD_187560 | JGI IMG/M metagenome (GOLD analysis project Ga0209246, IMG submission 187560) | Freshwater lake microbial communities from Lake Michigan, USA - Sp13.BD.MM15.SN (SPAdes) (version 2) | ecosystem: Environmental > Aquatic > Freshwater > Lake | place: Lake Michigan...
GATATCTTTACTTAATAAATTACTATTATTTTCTAAAATATTAATTTTATCCTCGTGCTTTTCTAAATCAACGATTTTGCCTGTTAAAGCTTCAATATTTTTTTCAGTCTTAATTTTAAACTCACGATAAGCTACATAAAGCACCCCAATTTCGACCAAAATAGTCATTATTGAGTTTGGGTTTACCATTTGTAATATTGAACTTCCGAGTGTTGATTGTAGGAATAGCATAGTATTTATTATAATGTAACAAATTTAAATTAAATACCTATACAATCAAAAATAAATTTTAAAAAAAAACCTAACTATTTAAGTTAGGCTTTTAAAATCTTTACCTGTTAATTTATGACTATTTGGCATACCGATACAATAACCAACGTACTCGAAACAATACCATTTACTTACATCATTTCTATTTGTGAAATATTCCCATCCTGTAATATAAAATAAAGCTTCATTAACGAATACGCCAAAATCATAATAACCGTTTACAGTATTTGGGTCACGTACTAAAGTAACCTCTCTATACTGTGTAATGCCTTGATAATGCCATTCAGATAGCTTTGTTTTTACTTTGCTATTTGTATTAAACTCGTACACAAAACCATTGTAAAGTATTGCAGAATGATTCCAATAACTACCTGTAACAAATCTAATACCTCTCGATATTAGATTTGTTGGATTGTGGCAAAGTATTAAAAAGGCTTTCATGTTAGAACCAAGTACTTTTTACTGTTTCGCAGTCTTGAAAGTCAAAAGGCAATTTACTAAGTGTATATTCAATTTGTTGCTTAAATCCAATTGGTTTAGCAATTGTAACTTCCCACAAATCAGTAAGAAATTCAGTTACAAATAATCTAGGATTTGGTAACTCTTCGCTTAGAACTTCATCTTTTAATATGTAGTACATATCTTTCGTGAGTTCCTTAATCTCGTTACCGTTTGCATCTTCAATCCATTGTTTAAACTTAACCTTAATTAAACTGTCAGGTGTTAAACCGTCGTTTGTTTCGTTTGGAAAACATTGAGGGGTAAAACTAGCCCCCATATCTACTTTTCTTTTCATTATTAAACCGTTAAGCGATACCATTGCTCCAACCGTTACTGTGCTTACTATTGTCATATTGATTTATTTTAGATTATAAACGTCCAACCTGTTGATTTGTAAATATATAGACCTTCTGTTGCATCTGTACAATATACCATTAATCCTATTGCTGGAGAAGTTATAGCAGTACGTTGTGCGTTAGTCATCCTGTTTGGTAAGAATCCTTTTGTAGTACTTTGTAATTCTAACTCTGAGGATGCGTTAATAGCACTCGCACCAATTGCCAAACCTCCATTGTAAAAAATAGCTCTAGCTCCTCCTCCTTTTACATCAAATCTATGTATAACATCAGTATTTGATGTTGCTTTACTCCTACTTGTTATTATACCTGTTGCTGATATTTCTTGAACATAAGTATCTGTAATTGCATGATATACACCAAATGCTCTCAATCCTGTTACCTCATCAGCTTGTACAAATAGATTAGTTGCAAATGACCCACCTAGTCTTACCATTAATCTACTAGCAGGATTTAAAAAGTCAACCCCATATACCTGACCAAAATTAAAAGTAGATCGGCTATTTGTGTAATCATAATCTATACTAAAGGTAGGACTAGAAACATTATTGGCATCTACTCTAATTATAGTTTTAGATGTTGTATTTATGTCTTTAAAATAAACCCAGTTTGCACCTAAACCATTAGCAGTAACACCTAACGCTATATTTGAACCTACATTAACAACACTACCACTATCTGTAATATTACTATTAATTAATGAAGTTCCATTACTTTTTGGTATAATGTTAGTAGTTAAACTACCACTTAAATAACCTAAAGCCTGAACTTTTACTAATAAATAATTACTCCAAAGTTGTAACAAAGTAGTTTTCTTAGCTTCAAAACTACTCGCAGAATCTAAAGTAGTAATTATATCAGCATCTACAACGGTACTTTTTGCAGTAAATCCGTTTAAAAAAGTACCTATTAAAGCACCTGTTGCAGTTATAATCTGTTTACTAGCATTAATAAAAGCTAGTGTACTTGCAGTTAATGAATTACTAAAAATCGTACCGTTCCCATCAACTGAAAATGTTTCTGTACCAGCACCGTTTTGTACATCAAATACTGTGTCCGTATTACTTGCCGTTCCACGCTTCACACTTAAAGCACCTCTTGTGGTGTCTGTTAATATTTCAGGACTAGTTGAGTTATCATAAGCGTTTTGCAATGTCGAAACAGATAATCCGCCAACTCCCGCAGTTCCTCCAAATTTAGGAGCTTCTAAAAAGAACGCTTTTGTTACAGAGTTCAATGCCGTAGTCCCTTGTTGTACCACTAAAAAGCCTCTTAATATACCATTTGGGATAATTGAAGAATTTACTATAAATGATTCAGTTTGAATAGATGCTTTTGCTTCTGCAAGTGAGTTATATAGTGCTTGCCCCCTTTGTATTGCTAATAAATTAGATGAGAATAAGAATATTCTTTGAATTGTAAATTTATTAGAAGGAACAAGTGTCGTAACACCAGCTAAATCATAGTTATCAGGGTCTATTGATGTTAAAGATGCACTTGCATTTCCTGTTTGGTTATTGTATCTGAATGGTGCAACCGTTAAAGATGCCATTGTTACAATATTTGGATTGTTAGCAGAAGTTGAATAGTTAGCACCTTGCTTAAATATCTCTCCTGCTGATTTATTTAGGCTTAAATTTGCACCATTGGCTGAAAATATATTTCCTGAAATATTGAAACCTGCTAATGATTGAAATAAATCATTTAGTTGTGATTGTGGACTAATGGATAAGTGTTGCCCTTGATTTACAGCCGTTACAGTAGTTAAATTTGTATGTATAACTGTTCCAATTACTATATATTGACGGTGTTGTAAACCATTAAAGTCAGTAGCTTGTTGAATAACATTTCCGCTTGAATCTATTGCAACAAATGTTAAAGGTTGCGTTCCTATATTCGTAACAGAAATATTAGTTTGTGATGACCATGTAACCGTTAATAATGTAGCTGGGTTTACTGTATTATCTACAACTAATCCTTCACCACTTGCAATAGTAAAAGTAGTTGCTACACCTGCTCCACCTGTACCAATTGAAAGTACCCCGCCTGTTTTTACACCTGTTGAATTAGAAGCCATTTGAGCGATACTTATTGGTTTATTAGCATCACTTGTATTATCAACATTATCCAAACCTACTAAAGTCTTATCTAAAGTTTCTAAACTTGCAGTATTGGTATTATCTCCTATGTATATTTGTCCTTCAGGCATTGTAGGACTTAAACCAGCATCAGCAATAGCATTTACAATATTCTCAAAATTATTATCCATTTCGGTAGTTGTAAGCTTTCGCAAAACATCCCTCCAATAGGTTATACTTATAGGCATATTAACAGATATTTATTTTATAACAATCATTAAATGTTTTATAGTCAATCTTATAATTAACTTCAATTAAACTATCTAAATCAGATAATTTATATCTCATTTCTCCAAACTCTCTTTCAAATATTCTTTGTTTATCAACTACAATATTTTCTAAATTTATCTCACAAAAATATAAACCTAAATCTTTACGTTGTAAGCTAGTTAATTGAGTATTAAAAGCAATATCTAAGTTTGAGCAAACTATTTCAGTATCAAAGTTTTTAGCATATAAAATTAAACTCATATCAACCGACTTAGAAATAAGTTTTTTATCTCCAAATCCTTCGCTAAAATCAGTATTATTTTGTTCAATATTTAATTTATGGTAAGCATCTATTTGATATTCGTCACTAAAAAAAACACAGTCATTTTTGCCTAATACTTTAAGTATAGGATAAGTTTTACCATCTTGTACTAATACATCAACAATACCGTTTAACCGCTTTACTTGTGAGCAAAATACAATATTTAAGTTTGTATTAATTATATCAACTATATTACTTTGTAAACTCATTTGTAAATATTTTATCGTACATTTCTATTTCTTGGTCTGTTAATTCAAAAAAACTACCAAATCTTTTTTCAAGATATTCAGCTTTTTGTGATGCATTTGGTTTTTTACTATTATTATTTGGCAAAGCATTAAAACCTAAACAATAATTACCTTTATTATCCACTCCAAAAATATACTGTTTTTGCATATCGCCTGTAAGTGTCATATTTATTAAGGTATTATCTTTATTTTTTTTAATTCTTTGCTTTTGATAATACTTATTATAATTTCCGAAAAGTTTACCTTTATTGTCTTTACCTCCTGCATTGTCGAATATTCTTTGTGATGAAACCGCTAATATACTAAGTCCTGAAATACGACTAGCTTTATCTATTTTTTTTAAAACATTTTTATCAACTATTCCTTTTAATGAACTAGCATCGACTAACATTTTCATAATTAAGCTACTTTTCTAAGTTTTTCAAAACTCTCATTATTATCACAAACTAATTCGCTTGGGATAGCAACTATTTTGCATATAGGTAGTTTAACTATTAAACAACCTTTTCTTTTACCACAACTATTTTTCATATTTAAGGCATTGCGTAAACTTGTTGGAATCTCTCATTTTTTTGAAAACAACAATCACTAGGTACAACCATATTTTTAAAAGCAATATCTAAATAATGATTTGATTTGTCAATATAGTTGTTATACATAACATCTAACTCCTCATTTGTATATTGAGTTGTAAATATATTAAACCTTTCACTATACTTTGTTTCTTGTATAATTTCAGCTAATAATAGGTAAGCCCATGACAATTTAAACCTATCAATAATCGGACTTATAAAATCCTCAATGCTACATGTTTGATTAAAGTTTACAATAAAACCAAATGTATCAGCATAATTAGAAACATTTGCTTTTATATTTAATTGCTTACCTATATTAACCGCACCTACCGCATTTATACTGTATCCGTATGGTTGATTAATTTGATTAACACCTAAAGTACAATCATTATTATAATACGAATAAGTACTGTTACTTTGAAATAAAGATTTATCATAACATAAAAAATAATTAGGCAAGTAAGTTCCATTATTTGGAATACTTAAATCAACATTTACAGTATTAAATCCAACTACTAAACTTTGTGTAATTTCTTTTAATTTAATACCGTTATTCAAATCATAAACATAGAATGTAGTATCTTGTATTGCATCACTATAAATACTAAATGAAGTAATATAAACACGTTCATACTTTTGTAAAGTTCCGTAAATCTTTACACCTACATAGTCATTTGAAGCGGTTAATATTTCTAAAGTTTGTTTTTGTTCCCCAAATTGTAAAGCATCTTGTATCAATGGCATTAAAGCCCTCGAATTAAATCTACTTAATATATTTTCTTGAAATATTAATTGGCTACGTGTTTGTATATTATCCCAAGTATTTAAAAAAGTTTTATTTTCTGAATTAGAAATATTATCAATTGACTTAACACTAACACCAGCCATTTGATTAATATAAAATCCACTCCTTGAAGTATTTTCAAAGCACGAATTTAATCCGATATAGTTTTTAAATATATTCATAGCATAAAACTACAAAAGCCACCCCATTACAGAGTGGCTTTGTGCTACCATATAGAACTAACTAAAACTATACAGCCGTTGCAGTGTAACGAAGTAATCCGTTAGTACCTTCAAGATCATCATAAGTACCGTATGCATCAGTAGGTAAGATATAAACACCTGCATTAACAGATAATCTCAATAAGAAAGTATCAGTACAAGTATCAAACTCAAACTTAGCATCATACATTAAGTTAGGTACTAAAGCATCAGGAATAGTAAATAATGTTGCAGAACCGAATGTACCTGCATAGTTACCTACATATTTATTCCAAGATAAGAATTGAGCCGAACCTTCACCCATTACAACCAATTGATTTGCTCCAATAATAGTATTAACTGCTTTATCAACAAAGAATTTATAATCTTGTTCGATATTTGAGAAGTCAACACCTGAGTTTTGCAAGCCGTATTTATTAGTACCTAAATCGAATTTCTCAAAGTTACCTTTACCAATAATAATTGGAGTACCGTTTAACTCATTTTCTGAGAAGTCAGATAGAATAGTTTGAATACCAGTCCAAATTGGAGCACCACTTACAATACCTGTTGCACCGTTAGAAATTACAGGAATAGATGTTGTTGTATTTACACCAGTTGTAGCGTTTACACCAAATCCATTTAATAATTTAGTTACAACTGCATCATTGATTTTTTGACGCATTGCATTTTGAACGTTTAAGATTCTTTTAGAAATCTCACGTAAATTATAAGGTACAGGTAAACCAGCAACCGCAGTAGATGCTTCTTCACAGAATACTCTAATCTCATCCATACTCAAAGCAATATCAGCTTGAACATAAATATCTAAAGTAGTATCATCTTCTACATATTCTACAGGTGTACCAGCTTCACAGTCAGCAGTAGTTTTAATAGTATCTTTAGTTGCACGAGGCATATATTTGATACGAACTTGTTTTGCTTGACCTGTTTTATTACCACCGTAAACAGATAATAATTCTACACTTTGGTTTTCAGGTTGTGAAAGTGCAACCGTAGCACCTACAGGAGTTTGTTTTAATTGTGGGTCATTAAGACCAGCAACCATTTCTAAACCTGTTAATATTGCGGGACAAACACCCGCTACGTTGAAATCAATTCCTTGAGCTGCCATAATTAATTATTTTGTGCTTTCGCACGGTCTAAATTTTGTTGAAATACAGATTTTTGTTTAGAAGGCTCATTAATTACTTGTTTTTGATTTGTAGTAATTGGCTGAGTGACTTCAATTAGATTTTTTTCTGCTAATGCTTTTGAAATTGAAGTATTAAAATCTAAATCAGTAACGTCTAAAGATTCATCAGATAATCGTTTTAAAACTACCTTACCATCAACTAAAACTGTTTTTGCATCTTTGCTTTTAAGATAGTCTTTAACCGCTTGTTTGGCTAATTGACTTCTGTATTCACTTGGGATAGCTTGACTAAGTTTATGTTGTGAAATAAGGTTATCAAAATTCCAATCTAATTCACGTTCAATAGATTTATTAACTAGATTAACATTTTCACTTTTAAAAGCTTCAACTTGACTATTTAATTCTGAAATTTTTAAAGAGTATTGGCTTTCAATATCTTTTAATTTAGAATCATTGCCCGTTGATTTTTTAGCATCTTCAATAAGTCTTTTAGCTTCATCGCTTAGTTTACTTATTCTTTTAAATGTTTTTGGTTCAGTAGCTTTAAGTTGTTCTAACTGTTCATCACTAAATCCTAATCCTTTGAAAGCTTGATTTAATTCTTTGTCGGTTGCGTCTGCAAACTCAGAAAAGAATTTCGCTTTTATTTCAGGATTGTTTTTAGCTTCTTTCTCAGTAAAAAGACCACTACTCAATTTGTTTGCAGTTTCTTCATCAATTTCAATAGTTGCAATTGATGTGATTGCTTTTTTTAACGATTCGTTATCGCTTTCGATTCCTACTTTCGTAGCTAATGTTGTAATAAGTTCTCCTAATAACATAAGGACTGTAAGTTAATTTTTAACAAAAGAAAAGTATTTATGTATTTTTTTTGTATGTTTGTGCTACCTTATTAAATATTAAAAATATGGCATATCAAAATAAGAATTGCAATACAGGAAAATATAGAGTAGTTAGTTATGTTTGTGCTGAAACTTTAACATTTATTGATAACAAAAAGATAGATGAAAAAAGAAGTACCACAGTTAAAAAGATACTTAACGAAGCTAAACTTTGTGAGCAACTATTTAATAAAACTGTTTGGCAAGTAATGCAAGATTATATTAAACTTAAAAAAGAATTAGGAAAATGAAAAAACACGTTTGGGATTCAGAAACGGAATGTGCAAAGTTTTTAAGTAACTTTTGCGAAATGTCGGGATTGTTTAAAATCCTTGAAGTTGGTGTATGGCAAGGTGCTACATCGGTATATCTTGAAAAGGTTTCAAGTGAATTTATAGGTATTGACATTGTTAATGAGCAAATCACAAGCGAATTAATTAAGTCAAGAACCTTAGTAGGTGATTCAATTGAAGTAATGAAAACTTTAGAAAGTAATTATTTTGATTTGATTTTCATTGATACTACACACGAATACGAGCGAACTAAAGCTGAATTTAAAGAAGCTGAAAGACTTGTAAGACAAAATGGTTATATTGCTTTGCATGATTCAATTAGCCATGTAGGTGTAAGGAAATGGGTTGATGAAATAAAAGGTAACAAAGGACTTGAAGTAATAACCTTTGAAACTCCTAACGGTAACGGTTTAACAATAATAAAATATTTATATGCTTAGTTTTGCAGGAATAGTAATAATGTTGGTAATATATTTTATACCTACATTTTGTGCAAGTGATAAGAAAAACTTTAACTCAATAGCAATGTTAAACCTTTTTTTAGGTTGGACTTTTATTGGTTGGGTAGTTGCTTTAGTTTGGGGGTTAAGTAAAGATTAATTATGTATAATTTTAAAAACTTATACAAAGGAATAATTGATGCTAAAGTAAGTGAATCAAATTATTTAGAATTAGTATTAATATTTGCGTGTCATTGCTTTATGATTTTATTTTCGATAGTTATATTATTGTGTGGGCTTTCTTTATTATTAGGAGCGTTAAAATTAATTACTTTATTTGTTATTTATTTTATTAAAATTTAACTATTTCTTTCAATAACATCTTTAGGTACAACTAATTCACTTACAGGCATTATCAAATGATTACATTGATAACCACCCCTGTAAGTGAATATTGTTTTTTTATCTGTTCCCTGAATACGACCTCCACCTTTATGTTTTTTCGTTTTACAACTATTCCATAATGAAGGTGTAGAACCCCAATATTCTATTTCTTTTTTATGGAAATATTTACCTTCACGTTCTAAACAGAAACATCTTGAAGTAGTTTTATTTGCACCTGAATATAAAAAATATTCAAAATCTAAGTCATCTGAAATAGCTTCTGTATAGTTTGCTGAATATTGATTTATCGAATCCGTTGCAATCTGTTTTACATTCTTTTGAATATAACCTAAATTTGTTTCATCACCTTTGATTTTAATAGATAATTCTTCTATTAATTCAGTAAGGTTTTGCCCTTGAGTAACCGACTTACTTAAATAATCTGTTACAGGTGTTATAATATCACTTGTAATACCAGCACCTAACAAACTTTCTTCTGTTACTGCAACTGAATTAGTTAATATTTCATTAAATAAAGCTTTCTTATTATCAAATGTATCTACTAACTCAAAAAAATAGCTATCAATAAGTTCTTTTGATGTATCAAATGTTTTTATAAAAGTACCTACATTACTAACATATTCAGGACTTAACACAATATCACTTAAAGAACCTTTTATCTTTTGTAGGCTCTTTAAATTACTTACATTAGGTTTTATGTTACCTAGTGAATCAGTTTCTAATTTAGACACCTCTAAAACTAATTTATCAAAAACCTTGTTTTGAGTTTTAGGTATAGTTGATTCTAAGTTAGTAACCGATTCATCAAGTAACTTGTGTAAATCTTGTAAAGTTTTATCAGATGCCATTATTAGGATTTGCTTCTATTGTAGGCTTTTTAAATGAGTTTTGATACTCACTTGCATATTGCATCATAATTTCATTTTTACGCTTCAATTCAAACGTATCAAAGTCTTTATTTTCTACAAAAGCACGTTCTACAAATGAGTTAATAAAATTATGAATAATTATTGTTAATGGATTAATTGGTGTAATTGAGTTTGCAGTCAAAATGTCATCATAACTCATTCCACGTAAACTATCTAATAAAATAACATTCTTTTGATATGCCATTTCTTTAGCATTACCCTCGTATTTCTTAGATACGTAATCCATTTGCATACTCTCAATAATAGAACTACTAACACCAGCAGTTGTTGCACTTGCTATTTGTGCTTCTATATCTTGTGCAGTAAGTATATCAAAGTCGTTAGGTATATTAATGCTTGGTAGTTGTAATTGTAATGCTTCACTATTTAAACCAACAACTAAACCATAACGCAAATCATTAATACATTTCAATAAGAATGGAAATAACCTACCAAATATATCATTTGAAATATTAGCTAAGAATAAATGAGTTTGGTCGTAATCATAGCTTTTAGATACTCCACTTTGTTGCAATGGACTTTCAGCAAGAAACTCCATATTAACCGAACTTAATCCACGTTTAATAAGATTTTCAATATCTGTACTTAAAAACTCAACAGGCTTTAAATCTTTTTGAATATACTTAACAGGCGCCCAGTCAGGGATAGAACTTTCTTCACCATTCATTGCTGGTCTTACTTTGTGTATTCCAAAAGGACTACCTACTTTAAAACCTTCACCTTTACAAGAACCGCAAGATTGGTTTACGTGTTTACCGAACCTATTTTGAATTAATACACTACCTGTACCATTACAAGTAGTACACTCATTTTGAGTAAACTCTACACGCTCAGGATATAAATGTTGTTTTATTGTAACATTTTTATCAATATTTTCTAATAATGCTTGGTCAAAATCTGCAATAATACCATTTACCCAACTTTCATAATAAATGTCGTCGTCCTCAGTTGTTAATACACCGCCGTTTTCAATTGCAGGTGTATAACCTAGATTATGAATATATAAATCAGTTGTTTTGTAAATAGATTTTATTTTATCAATCAATTCTACTTTATAATAACCTATTTCATTTACTATAAAGAAACAGTTTTCTTCGTACCTAATTATAAGTAAATTATTATCATTGTACCATACTTTTTTAATGTTAAAGTAATATGGTATAGGTTGTAAATATTCGGTTGTAGGTATGTTTTGATATTCCTCTTCGTAATCATCATCTAAAATATACTTTGGTGCTATTACAATAATTCCATTACTATCAGTTAAGTAATTCTTAATTTGATAATTAAAGAACCATTGAGTTAAAGAGTTAAATTTAGGCAGTTTCTCAAAAGCATATTTGTATAATGTTTCAGATTCTTTAACCTTAGGACTGTTTACCCCTTCATTTATAATTAAATCTCTTGCACGTTGAATTTTAGCAATAGAGTTTTTAATCTTATTAAAAGGTGCTTTAGTTATAGGTCTGAAATTATCTTTTTTATACTGAATTGCCCACTCAGGCTCAGAAGGTTGATAAGTTCTCATTAAGTGATGTGCTTCATCAGCCTTACCATCGCTATGTAGTTTTAGCGAGTGATATTCACTTAACATTATATCTTTTAAATCCTTATCATGTTCTTTTTTGAGATACTTCTCAATAAATCCTTTTGAGCCTACTTCTAACATTGAAATTAGTATTTAAATCTTTCTTTTAGGTAATCTTTTTTGTCAATCCATAGAAATGGATTCCTTACATTTTGATGTTGTGCATAATTCCATTTAACATGGTCATTGTATAAATCTTTTAAAGACTTATTCATTATGTGACCAGCCATTGAAATGAAAAAATAATTATCTTCAATATATCTACGTTCCGTTGCTTTCACTCCAACCTTATTACCTTTGTCGAATTTTTCACTCATTGGATAATAAAATATTTCTTTGTACGGATTCTCAAATCTCAAATTTAAATTGAGTAATGCCAAATTAAAAGCAAACTCATCAGGCATACTATCAGCCCAATCTCTAAAACCAAAATTACGCTTAATAAATAACTCTTTAGCTTTATTAAAGAATTTTTCAGCTTCATTTGATTTTTTGAAATATAAAAAACTACTTTGTATCTCATAATAATGAGAGTCAATAGGTAACTTTTTAAAATACTTTCTTAAATCTCTTACTGTTTCACCTTCCTTTAACCAAAAGTTACTTTTATCACTATCTAAAGGATAATGAGCATCTCTATGGTATAATGTAAACCCTATATTTTGATTTTTATACAAATCAAATAAAGCATCTACTTTTTTATTCTTAACCCAAATAGAATCACTATCTATGTAAATAGTTTCATCAAAAGGACTTAACTCATAAATCATTGTTTTAATTAATGGATATTCACGTTTTCCATTAACCAACAACTCATTTTCTTTTACTTCAATAAAATGACTAAAATACTTATTTTCAAAGTAGTTAAATCTTTCTTTCATTCCTTCGCTACAAATTAAAGCAATTTGAGTATTAGGATTTGAAACCCTAATACTCAATGCTAAATTTAAAGCCATTCTTCTATAATTGTCATGCCCTAAAGCAACAATTACAATACCTTTATTTTCCATTTAATAGTTAGTTTTTAAGGAAAATAAATTATACTGTAAAGATACCAGCAGGGATAGTATAAGGTGTTGGCATATCAATTTCAGCCCATTTAACAGTTACATTAAAGTTGATACCCTCTTGTAAGTTGTTAGTAATTGGCAATGTAGAGTAAATTTGAATGCCCTTAGTTTGTCCCCAAATTAATGATTCAGTAGCAAAATAAACGTTATAGTTATTTGATGCTTTTGCGAACTCATTATAGAAACTTACATTTGATTTTACGGTGTAATCCATATAAGTCAAAGTATGATTTCTACCTGTAAATTGGCTTGATGCATCTCCAAAACCATCATTTTCAACAATTACACCACCATCGTAAGCACCTTTAATATTTTTAATTACTAAGGCATCACCTGAAGCAATTAAAGCATCCCATTGAGAAGCATTAGAAGGGTCTGTGATAGTTGCAGTTTTTTTCTTAAGAATAAGATGTCTTACTCTACCGTTTTCAATGTCGCCACAGTCATCATTAATATAGTCTGGTATGGCTTGGCAATCTGTGTAAATACTCATAATATTATGGTTTGTTATTAGTTTATAAACAATTCGAATTAACGAAATTATAAATTGAATAGTTTAGTAATGTGCTACCTTGACTAAGTGCATATCTGTTAATGGCATTAATAGTATATTCGTTATTTTTAACAAATGATTCTCCATTGATAGATATATTATCTTGCATTAAAATTAAACTTAGTTTTTCATGCTGAAACTTTGGCATATACTCAGTAAGTAACTTTCTTTTATCTTTTAATCTTGAAGATAGTTTTTGCATTACACCGTTGCTTTGTTCGTACACCGTAGTATTTTCTTCAAAAGAATAATCTTGTCCTAACTGTGCAGAAATATAAGCATAACCAGTATATCCTGAATAAGAAACAGTGTCAAATACTTCATTGTTAGTATATTGAAATTGCAATACTTCATCGTTATACTTTGAACTTACTTGTAACAATTCAGATTCAGCAATAACATCAATAGGTAAGTTATCAACTATATTTTGTTGATTAGTATAAATATAAGTATGTAAACATTTATCATATAGGTTGGTATAAATAGATAAATCAAAACTCCATTTATATAAATTACTACCCATTGAAGTGCCTAATAACTCATAAATTACATTATTATCTTCATCAAAAAAACCTAAATAAGGCGTACTCACTCCATTATATTGCACTTGTGTTACAAAAGTACCCCATGTAGGATACTTTTGTAAATAAATAGGTTTTTCAACTCCTATTATTTTAGTAAATGGATATAAAGTATCAGCCATTATACAGAATAATTTTTAGCTATGTAACTAAATGAAAATGTAAAACCTATAAAGTTACCACTTGCAACTGTACTTGTAGTTCTAAATCCTAATAATGATTCACTACTCGAACCAACTGAAATATTATCGCAAATAGATGTAATACTTGAATGAACTGAACTAGCTATTAACCTAGCAGAACTATTAAAAGTAAAATCATAAGTGTTACCATTTAAAATAAGATATTTATCCGTTAATGTAAAGTTTGCTTTTGGTGAAGAACCTGTACAGTTAATATCTAATTTACCATTAACAGTAATTTTATTACCTTCTTTAAAACAATTTACATTGTAATTATCTAAAGTACAATTTGTTAATGTTAAAGCACTAAATAACTGATTAGCTACAAATGTAGTTTGTACATCTGTATTAAATACACCTAACTCATAGTTATACGGTACAATTATCCAATCAGATAAACTTGTAGTATCTGAATTATCACTATTAAATTGGATTCTACCTACTAAATTAGTTGGTGTTGTACCACTTTCAAGTTGTGCAATTAAATACTTTGTTGGTGTAGCTAAAGAATAAATCTTTACAGTTTGATTAGCATTACCTACAAAAGTACTATGTATAGTAGTAAAATTATAAGCATCACCAACAATAAATCCATTTAATGCAAATGCAGAACCTGTATATTTACCAATATTCTCAGGGCTTGCATATTCTACATCAAAATCTGTACTACTTGATTTTACTAATCTTTGTCCGATTGTACCGCCACCAAACTCATTAACTGCATCTACTAAATTATCATTTTTACCTTGAATAGCACCCCATAAATCAGTACCTAACCATTTTGTCAATAAAGCCATATTATATAAAGTCGTTTAAAGTACAATTATAAAATTGTCCTAATGTTTTATTTGAATCAATTATATCTTGTAATGTTGAGCCTGAATAATCTCCACAAACTGCATTTTCGTAAAGCTTAACACTTGCGTAACCAATAGCACCAAAGTTATCAACTACTTGTATTAAGTAATTACCTTGTCCTAATCCTGTAAATTGGTTACTTGCTTGTTGTGTACCTCTATTAATTGAGTATAGATATGGCTTAGTTCCACCTGTAACTACTACCGTAATAGTTCCGTTTTCTGACGTTCCAATCGGATTAACAGAAATTAAGCTAGTATTTAAACTAGCTACTATAAACTTACAAGGATTTGATTTACTGATGTATAAAGCCATTATTCTACGTATTCACATTCAACATAAGGAGTTTCTACATAAATCATATCACATTCAGCATTATTAACATAAGCTTTAAGTAATTCAAATTCTGCTAATCCTTCATTTGGTTTGTAAGTTATATTTTTAATAAATCCTTTATCGGTTACTGTGCTACCATAACCAACATTAATAACACCGTAAGGACTTAAAGCAATTGAATTATAAAGGCTTCTTTTTAATGGTGCTTTAAAACGAATAAATATAGGATCAAATAAAACTGTGTTAGCTTCATTTTTTGCATCATCAAATGCTAAGTTTTGATTCTCAATAAGTAATTGATTGTTATATCTTTCTTTGCAAAATCCATTTAATTGAGATTCATATAAATAGTTAGAAATACCACTCCCAAACTTAGCACTTGTACCAGCTATTTTAGAATAAGCACCAGCAAAATAAGCATTCCATTTAAGTAACATTCTAGTTGGTGTTAATCTTAAATTATAACCTGTTTCAGGACTTAAGCAATTATTAATTACTGCAAAGTTTTCATTCTTTTCAGGATAATTTAATTCAGTAGCTATTCCATCAACTTCTGTACGTTTAGTACAAATAATAAAGTTGTTTTCATCAAATTTCCAACTATTTGTTGATGTTGTTAGATATTGTTGCCTACGTGTAAATTCTATTGCGTAATGGTCTGCAATAAATGTACTTACTTTTTTTAGTTCATTTTTTACTGTTGTAATTGGTAAATTATAAATGTGTTGAGTAGCAAAACCATCTAATGTATTGTTTTTATCCGTTCCCTCCTCAGTTCCATATTTATCAAATCCAATAGTTAAAGTATTGTAAATAAGTGATTCGTTTACTTCTTTACTTAATGGCTTAACAAATGTAAATGAAGCTAATTCTGTTTCTATATCATAGAAATAGTCTAAATCCTCAACTCTTATTTTATTATTTTCAATTCCTAAACCTAAAGCATGAATTGCCGATAATGAATTGAAAGTATCTTTTAAAGTTAAATTAACTGGCTTATCAAAATCACGAATATTAAAACCGTTGGTAATTGCAGTAAACGAACCGCAACCATTCGCATCATACCCTAAATCTTTACGCCCAAAATAATCACTTTCAAATATATCTAATTGGTTTGTTACTACTTGGGTAACACGTTCCATAGATTCATGTATTAGGTATGTTTTGGCGGTGCTTGAGTCGGTTGTTGTATTTGATGTTAGATTAACTTCTGACTTAGTTATATTAAAATCTGCATTAATCACACCACTTACAGGACTGCCACCTGTTGTGACTATTTTTAAAAATAATTTTAATTCATCACTTGTATTTAATACTAAATTTTCATTAAATGAAATATCTGTAAATGAATAAATAAAAGTTCCATTGCTATTCATATCAAATAACTCTTGTAAAATATATTCAGTTGAGTTTACAGAATAATACAAATAAACTTTTCTAGTTGTAAGTCCTGAACCTGAAATAACATTAATATTAAAATCAAATGAAAATAAAATATTTAATACAAAATCACCACTTGTAAAGTTGGTATTGTAAAATTTATCAATACTAGATAATGAACTATAAACTGAAGTATTAAATCCAACATTATAACCGTTCCCACTATCATTTATTAATAATGTTAAAGGTATAAAAGCATAATTATTAACATTAGCTATTGAACCACTAAAACCACTTTCTTGTACTTGTGACCATTCATCAGTCAATACAATAGCTTTACTGTGCATTTGCATAGTGTTTTCTGTTAATGCTGGTAATTCAGTTTCTTCAACTGTAACCGATTCAGATAAATTTACAACCTTATCCTCATTATTTTTCAATAACATTGATAGATTAATACTTTCTAAATTAACAACACAATAACAAAAGTCGTCCGCTAATTCTCTATATCCGGCTAAGTTTATTCGATAATTTCCAACGTCTTCAAAAGTATTACCATAGTCGCAACTTTCTTCTATTTTTAATATCAAAGTACCCTCAACACCGTAAGTATTAAACTTATTAGATATAATACTCAAACCTGTACCAATAAATTTTAAATCCGTTGAGGATTCTGTAAAAATACCATGATAATTCATATCACGAATTAACCTAAACTCTATTGTGTCCCATCCAATTGGTTCATCAATAACAGTTTCAACTAATCCATCTATAATAGTAAATCTATACTCCATAACGCTTGTTTAAAATTTGTGTACGTTGGTTTTGACTTTCAATATAACGATTAAAACCGTTTTCATCTATTGAAATAGCATTCTTTGGCATCGCTCGTAACTCTTTTGCTAAGTTATCATTATTTACGTTAACAATCGGACTACTCATGCCACCATTAAGCAATTTACTAGCTAATTCAGGCGTAATTCCTTTGCGTTCTAAACTACCGTCGTTTATAGCTTTTAATAAACCGTTATACTTGTTTGAAGCATTAGCATTTATTATCCACTCATCATGCTCAACTTCAACAATCTCACCACCTTGACTGTGTTTTTTACCGTTTATCTTACCACCTTTAGCAAATTTCGGTGTAGGTTGTGAAAGTACCAATCCAGCTTGTAACGCTCCACTTGCAATGGCTAAACCTGTAAATAATGGAGCAGTAGGTCCTGAAACCGCCCATATTTTTGAAACTGCAACCGCAGTATTTATTGCAATTTCGGTTAATGCTTGTTGTTTTTGTAATTCAAATTGTTGACGTTTTAAGTTAGATTGTTCAATTCTGTACTTTTCTTCAATAGCTTTTTTTTGTGTTTCAGCTTTAGTATAAACCTTTGCTTTGCCGTTTTCTGTTTCTTCAATTTTAGCTAATTCAGATTCTTTATTGCGTTGTAATTCATCTAATTCAGCACTTAATACCCTACTTCTATAAGTAAAATATGTTGCAACTGCTTCTTTACCAAATTGTCCTAAAGCTTTAATTATTTCTTTTTGATTTTCAGCTGATTTTTTATTATCTTCTTCAATCTTTTTATTTTTTTCCTCATTAAGTTGTACTTCTGTTTTTGCTAAATCTTCTTTAACTTTTGCAGTTTCTTCAGCGTTTAACTCTTCACTTTCTAATCTTTTATTTAAATACTCTTTGTTAGCTTCTAAAGATTGTGATTGATACCTTAGTTCAATCTCTTCTTTTTGTTTAACCTTATCTTCAAATGATATTTTATCATTTTCGTATAATGCTTTTAGTTCGGTATATTTAGCAATATTGATATTCGATTGAATAATATTAGCATTACTTTGATTATCTTTTCTAAGGTTTTGTTCGTTTTTCTTTTTACGTTCTTCACCCTCATTTATTAACCTTAACTCCTCATCTTGGAACTTAATTAAATTAGCTAACTCTAAATCATATCTTTCAACTCCTAAAGTAGTAGTATTTAATATTAAATCTTTCTTAGCTGACTTATCTTGTTTGGTTAATGTAGCATCGTATTTACTATAAATACCAATTCTTTTTTCGTTATAATCTTGTTGTATTGCTAATTGTTTTACACTATCCTCTTTTGCGTTTTTAGATACTGTTAAGGCTCTTTTTTCTTCTGCTTGTAATAAATCTAATTCTAATTTAAATTGTGATTGTATAGCTTTTATTCTTGCATCCTTTTGTTTAGCCGTTTCGGTTTCAACTCCTGTAACTGATTTTAAAGATTTTTTATATTCTTCATTTATAATAGAACTTTCAACTTTTAATTTATTAACTTCTGCTAATTGATTAATATACAAATCAACATAATTTTGCCCTGTTTTACCTACTGCTGATAAATCATTTTCAGCTATTATTAATGAGGTAATATTTTTATCTCTTGGATTTATTGACGCTAAATTTGTATTATCTTCTTTTACTAAAGAAAAATCTTCTTGTATTTTTTTTAATTGATTTTCTGCATTTTTTAAATTAATTAAATTACCCTCAATTAATTGATTTTGTGTATTTAATAATTCTTTAGAAACATCTTTATTCCCTTTTTTTGAAATATTAATTACATTTTCATATATCTTTTTATATGAATCATTTTGCCCCTCTATTAATTTACTAGATTTTTCTTTTGCTACTGATTCAACAGTTTGAAAATAACTTGAAATAGTATCTAACATACCACTAAAAGCATCTATTGTATAACTTACAAAAGTACCTGTTGAGTTACCCATACTTATAAGTAACTTATCCCACTTATCACCTAAATTACTAATTTGTCCGCCTAATGTTTTTGAAATTGCATCAGTAGAACCCATTACACCGTTCAACTCACCTAACCCTAACAAATAAGCTTTGATTGCTTCTTGTGTGTTTTTTACCTCAGTAGTAACACCTTTAAAAGTATATTGTGTTGTTTCTCCTGTTTTCTTTGCAGTTATTCCAAACTCTTTTAGTCTTTCGTTTTCTCCTGTGAAAGCATCGAGTGTAGCTTCTGTTAATTGGTCTATTGATTTCCCTGTACTGTTTGCAATATCAGCAAGTTTTAACATTTCTCCTGATGTTAACTTTAACCCTCTATTGGCAAATTTAATATAGGTATCGGTTAACTCCATTACTGAAAAGTTAGTCTTAATCGCAGTATCTGAAATCATACCCATTGCAAGGTCTGCAAGGTCTTGACTACCTAATGTATTAGTCAATACTGCTCTATACTTTTGTACTTGGCTTGTAATATCAATTACTGCTTTACCAAATGCCATAATAGCACCAATACTGAAAGCACCTGCAACCATACCACCAATACCACCAATAGAACTACCAAACTTATCAACTGATTGTTTACTATTATCAATTGCATCTTTAGTTTTCTTACCTTGTATCTCAGCTTGTTTGCTTGTTTCGGTTAATTCCTTACCTGTTTTGTCAATAGATTTACTTAAGTTGTCAAACTCTTTCGATGCTTTACTAACTTGACTACTATCAACTTCAAATACGGTTTTAACTACTTTAACGTCTTGTGCCATTCTGTATTGGGTTTATTTGAACTTTCTAAATGTTCAAGTAATAAATGATATTCGTATATGCTTAATCTTCTAATTGCAATAACTTGGCTAGGTTCTCCTTTTGCAATTGTAAGTCTTTCTTTAAACCTTCGCTCGATGTTTCTTGTGAAAGATTGGATATAATTCTGTCTAGGTGATGTATTGTTATCTGCCTTACCTCTTTGTTCATTTTCGTAAACATCTCTAAATCTATTTTTGAGAAATCTAAAGAGGGTATTAAATTTGCTAAAGGCAAGGCTTTGAAAAAAGAGTTTAACTTGTGTTTTTTCCAATTGTTAATTTTCTTTTCATTATATCCAAAGTCATAAACCGTTGGGTCTTCTTTAATATCGAAAAACACAACACTAGCAAGTTTAAGCAATAAATCAGGGTCTGAAATAAAATTTAATCTTTGTCTTATATCTTGAGTTAATCTTACAACCTCATTAAGTTTACCAGCATTACAAGCATTCTCAACTGCTTCTGTGTGACCTAATAAGAAGGTCTTATCACACTTCATTTTAAACTCCTCATAATAACTCATTGCAGTAAAAGCACGTTCACAAGGTATGTTAATGTAATCACTCATTTGGTAATAATCAACACCATCAAATGTAAAAGCAAACTCAATTACATAATCAGATTTCTTATTCCAAATAGGGTCTTTCTTTTTGAACAAATTAGTTAGTTTTTGTATCATTTTATTTACTTGAAATTCCTAATAAACAGATATACAATTCAGCTAATAACATAGCGAATATTTGTGTTATGATAATGTTTTGATTAAAATATATTGCAGTAGGTATTGAATACCAAAAAGCCATACAAAACGGACAAGCTATTAAAGGTTTTGAAATCCAATACTTTTTATATTTAAATAAAAACTCAAATACCATTCCTTCATTAGTACATTGATAAATAACTACTACTAAAGCAAATGTAATTAATATACTATCTAAGTTCGTTATTAGTATCATTTGAATTGATAAAATTAAGTAGCAAACATGGATAAGTAATATCATTAAATGTAAACTCAATAGGTGTATTATAGTCACTTGTTGAATATACTTTTAAAATCAAAGTAGCATCATAAGTAATACCTTTTGTAAATTCAGATAACAATAATTCATACTCGGTTGAAGTAGTTGTTGCTACTAAAACTTCTCTATTATTAAACTTATCAGTAAGTTCAAATAAGTAGTTTGTATCTGTTTCTAGTTGTGGAATTATAATGCTTTCCAAACATTGCGATAATGGACTTGCACAGTAGCAGTCGCAAATATCCTGAGTTATGCAGTTATTCATATTTCAAAAGTAAGTTTAAAAAGTAGTGTTAAGTTTGTATTGTGCTACTCTTCAGTTTCAAATACATTCTTAGTGAAATTGTAATGAAATGTTGAATAATAATATCTTTGACAGTCTAGGTTGTGAGTTAATTTAGAGTCTGACTTGTCGATACTATTATCTTCTAATACCTTAACATTTAAGTTATCTTTGATTGAATAAATACATTTAGGGTGTATAATACATTTAGGGTGCTTTTCAAATATTGAATTATAAAGTATTCTTGACTTTTTATGACTTGGATTTGCTTTAGGTGTTTTAATAGCTTGAATAGGTAAGTTTAATTCACGTTTAATAATCATATACATAGAATCTAAACTTTGTGTACTCTTTTCCCTAGCCCAACCTGATGCATCACCTGTTACAAAAATAGTACTAGATTCATTGTAATACTCTTTTGTTTTTAAAAGATTAGTTACTGCATAAATACTTGCATCTGTCAAACGTATTTCATCTATTTGATATATATAATCGTTTGTATGTTGAAACACTGCACACGTTGCAGGATTCACGTTAAAGTCAAATGATAAGTAAACGGGTAATCCATATTGATAAACTGCATCTGCACTTACGTTTCTTGTAGGCTCGAAACCATACGCAAATAAGTTTTCATTTTCCCTTACTTCCCAATCTCCATTAACCATTCTTTCAAAGATTAATGAAGTAGTTGTTTTTCTTAACTCTTCTATTGCACTTTCAGGAATATAAGGGTTATCGGTTATTTTTGAAGGTATATAAGCCCAATTTTCAGGTAGTGTTCCCTCTTTCCACCTATCGTAAAAATCTTCTTTTACCCAACCTGTTGAAGGGTTACAAGTTGCTAAAACAATAGGCTTAGGTTGGTTTGGTATTAAATGAGAATAAGAGAACACCCTTGAATTTACTACATTAAAAGTATCTTTTTGGCATTCGTTTATTTCATCAAACCCTGCACCGTTTATTTCTAAACCTCTAAATCTATTTAGTTCTTTATCGGTGTCATAAGATTCAGCCATAAACATAATTTGGCTACCATTTTTATAATAAACTATATAATCTTGACTGTTAAATTTTTCAATATAATGACTTATACCTAAATGGTATAGTTTAAAAAATGAAGGTATAAGAGTCTTTTTTAATGTAGGCAATGATTTACGTATCATTACCCACTTACTACCTTCGTGCATCATTGCTAAGCTATGAAACATTAAACACAACCAAAACGACTTACCTCCACGTTATTTGCACCCCCTACTAATTAAATAATAGGGGGTAAACTACGTATCGCACCACCATACAGAATTATATTCTTATCTGTTTGGCATGCAATACTTTTAGCTTCTTTTTGTTTCGGTGTAGGCTCAATTATTTTCATTTTACCAATTTAATATAGCACCTTCATTACTTAAATTAACCTCAGCTTTTGTTTCTACTGCCGTTGGTATTAACTTACTAATTAGTTTATAAAATTCAGTAGGGTTTTCTTTTGCCCAATCAACAATATTAACACCTTGAATACCTTGTAAAGTATCAAATGCCATTTTAAAAACCTCTTTAACTTCTTTTGTTGCTTTGTTTTCGGAACCGACTAATCGACCCCCTGTTTTTAATCCTTTCATCTAAAACTGTCTAATTTAGATAACAATTTTACCCAAAATTAAATAAAAAAACCTTAACAAGCAAATGTTAAGGTTTGATAGTATCATAAAGCCTATCAATTACTATTAACACAAAGATATACTTTCTTTTAGAATTTCCATGTTATAACTTGGGTTTTGTGGGTAATCTTGTAAATTACCTCTACGCCACCAATTATACATTGAAAGAATTGAATAATTCATAAAGTTAATACTTTCAACATTATCAGCTATAACATCTATTGCAATACCAATTTGATAGGGTGTATAATCGTTTTTAATACCATTTAACACGTATTCAATATGTGCTAAACAT
>Ga0209246_10000280_pt1 | contig 22934 bp, 38 predicted proteins | sample LauGreSpBDMM15SN_2_FD_187560 | JGI IMG/M metagenome (GOLD analysis project Ga0209246, IMG submission 187560) | Freshwater lake microbial communities from Lake Michigan, USA - Sp13.BD.MM15.SN (SPAdes) (version 2) | ecosystem: Environmental > Aquatic > Freshwater > Lake | place: Lake Michigan...
TGGCAACAGGAAAAAGACTGACAGGATTATCTGGAGTCTCCAAGGAAGGTTTGAGCATGGGCGTATTGTGCTGAACTCTGAGGAAGATTGGGATGAATTCAAAGATCAACTCTTGATGTTCCCCGCCCAAGGTGTTCACGATGACTTACCCGATGCTCTTTCCTACATTGACCAACTGGCTGTGACCTCATACTTTGTTGATGACCAAGAAGATGAGTGGGAGCCTCTAGATATTATTTCGGGGATATAAATGGCAACAGACAAAGAAGTCAAGTTAGAACAGAACGAGTTTTATGAGCCTACTGAGGCTGATAAAGAGTTGACCGATTTCATTACCAGCCATTGTGATAAGTGGAGAGATTGGCGAGATACCAACTTTCTTCCTGATTATCTAGAGTATGAGCGCATCTTCCGTGGTCAGTGGGCTTCTGAAGACAAGACCCGTGAGTCTGAGCGTAGCCGCATAGTTACCCCTGCCACACAACAAGCTGTAGAGACTCGCCATGCTGAGATCATGGAAGCTATCTTTGGTCAAGGCGACTTCTTTGATATTGAAGACAATATCCAAGATATAGGTGGGAACCCGATAGATGTTGAGTTGATTAAAACTCAACTGATGGAAGACTTTAAGAAAGACAAGATTCGCAAAGCCATTGACCAGATTGAGTTGATGGCAGAAATCTATGGTACTGGTATTGGCGAGATCATTGTCAAGACTGAGAAAGAGTATGTCCCTTCTACTCAACCTATTCCTAATCAGATGGGTCAAGCTGCAATTGGCGTGATGGAGAAAGAGCGCATTGCTGTCAAGATCATGCCTATCAACCCCAAGAACTTCTTGTTTGATCCTAATGGTACTTCTATTGACGATTGCCTTGGGGTGGCGATAGAGAAATATGTGAGTATTCACAAGGTTGTTGAGGGGATTGAGAAAGGTATTTATCGCAAGGTAAACATCACTCCTACCTATGAAGATACTGACTTAGAACCTACCCAAGAGATTAGCCAGTACCAAGACGATAAGGTACTGTTGTTGACGTATTACGGGCTTGTGCCTCGTGAGTATCTGAACAATCTAAAAGAAAACAAAGACATTGTTGAGTTGTTCCCTGAGAACTCAGCGGCAGAAGACTACTCAAACATGGTGGAAGCTATTGTCGTAATTGCCAACGATGGTATGTTATTGAAGGCTGAAGAAAACCCTTACATGATGAAAGACAGGCCTGTTTTATCGTACCAAGACGATACAGTGCCTAATCGCTTGTTGGGGCGAGGTACAGTGGAAAAAGCCTTCAATATGCAGAAAGCTATTGATGCTCAGACTAGGGCTCACTTGGATTCACTCGCTTTGACCACTGCCCCAATGGTTGCTATGGATGCCACACGTTTGCCCCGTGGCATGAAGTTTGAGATTAAAGCTGGTAAAGCCATTCTCACCAATGGCAACCCCAATGAAATCCTGTACCCCTTTAAGTTTGGTCAGACTGACTCAAACAATCTAGCAACTGCCAAAGACTTTGAGCGAATGTTGCTACAAGCTACTGGTACGCTTGACTCTAACGGGATGATTTCACAAGCTACCCGTGATGGGGGTGGTATGTCAATGGCGGTTGCTTCTATCATTAAGAAGTACAAGCGTACATTGGTTAACTTTCAAGAAGATTTCCTTGTGCCGTTTATCAAAAAAGCGGCTTTTAGGTTCATGCAGTTCGATCCAGAGCGTTATCCTTCTGTTGATATGAACTTCATCCCCACTGCAACCCTTGGAATCATTGCTCGTGAGTACGAACAGCAGCAATTCATTGGTTTGTTGCAGACTTTGGGTGCTAACACCCCTGTTTTGCCTATTTTGCTTAAAGGCATCATAGGAAACAGCAGTTTGTCCAACAGAATGGAGTTGATTGCCAAGTTGGATGAGATGATGCAACCTAATCCTGAAGCACAGCAGATGCAACAGATGCAAGCAGAGTTGGCAATGCAGACTGCACAGGCTAATATTGCTGTTCAGACTAGCCAAGCAGAGCAAAACAAAGCAGAAGCTATCAAATTGTCAGTTGAAGCGCAGTTATTGCCACAAGAAGTGCAGGCAAAGAACATGGCGGCAATGACCAAGAACCTTCCAAATGAAGATGACCAAGCATCTAGAGAGTTTGATAAGCGAGTCAAGATTGCTGAGTTGATGCTCAAGGAAGCAGACATTAAAAACAAGTCTAAAATTGTTGAATTACAGATGAATAATGCCAATAGCAATAAATTAGATTTGGAAAACGACTTTTTTAACGCTCTTGGCTCTGAACTTGAGGGCAACAAATGATCGACCCAAACGATATTGTTAAGAGTATGCAGATTGATTCATTGACTTCAGATGAGCAAATGCAACTTTTGTCGGGGATTGAAAAATCCATAAAAAATTCCCGTGTTCAGCGACAAGAATCAGTTAAAGGAAATGTAAATGTAGTGGTCAATCTTCTTAAAAAGATTGAAGGCGATATTCGCTCTCGCTATGATGAAGTTGGTAAATCTCTTGAAAAACAAATTTTATCTCTCAATCATGGTCTTGATGGCAAAGATGGGCGTGATGGCAAAGATGGAAAAGACGGGGTTTCAATTAAGGGCGACAGAGGAGAAGCGGGACTTAACGGGCTCAATGGGGTTGATGGGGTTGATGGAATATCAGTAGTCAATGCCAATATTGACTTTGATGGTTCTTTGATTATTACTTTATCTGATGGGCGAGAAATAAATGTTGGTGAGGTTGTATCCGCTGACATTGCTGAAAAAATCAAAGTTATTAACACCATGTCCACCAATGCGGCTATTGCCGTAAAGGAAGAAGGAACAACACTTACCAATGGTGTAAAGAGTTTAAATTTTGTTGGTACAGGTATTACAGCAACCACATCAGGCGATGAAGTAACAGTTACTGTAGCTGGCGGCAGTGGCACAGTTACCAGTGTTGCGGCAACAGTACCAGCGTTTTTATCTGTTGCGGGTTCGCCAATTACGACAAGCGGAACATTGGCAATTACTTTGTCTGGCACTGCATTGCCTATTGCTAATGGAGGAATAGGAGCAACCACGTTGGCTGGTGCGTCAATTGTTACCTACACTGGAACGGAAACACTAACTAACAAGACGTTTACTGGCTACACCGAAACTGTGCTTGCATTGGGAACATCAGGCACGATAAACCTTAATCCAGCTAACGGCACAATACAAACTTGTGCTTTATCAGGCAACCCAACTTTTACACAATCGTTTTCATCAGGGCAGTCCCTTACTTTGCGCTTGACAAACGGATCAACCTACACTGTAACTTGGCCTTCAATTGTATGGGTTAGTTCTACTGGAAACGTAGCCCCTACGCTTACCAATTCGGCTACGTTGGTGTTTTGGTATATTGGAAGCACTTTGTACGGTGCTTACGTTGGAAGTTTTGTCTAATGCTTAGTACTCGCCTAAAAGCCGCTGCTGGCAATGTGGGTGTCAGCACTACACCAAAAGCGTTGGTGGTAGGTAGTTCTATCGCACCATTTATGGCGGCTTATAATTGGGGGGCAACTGGTTTTGGAAACACATACAGTATGCCAGCCACCATGCCTGCTAGTTCTGTAACAAATATAGCATTTAGTCCTAACAATTCAGCTATTGCACTAGCTCACGATATCACTCCTTTTGTTACAGTTTACCCTTGGAGTAGTTCAGGATTTGGAACTAAATATGCTGATCCAGCTACACTACCAACTGGTACTGGTAGGGGTGTAAATTTTAGTCCTGACGGTTTAAATATTGCCGTAGCCCACAACATTTCTCCATTTATTTCAGTTTACCCTTGGACTGGTTCTTCGTTTGGAGCTAAATACACTAATCCAGCTACATTGCCACCGAGTCAAGCCAATGGCGTAGCCTTCAGTCCTGACGGGTCTGCTATTGCAGTAGCTCACTCAATTACTCCTTTTATTTCAGCTTACCCTTGGTCTGGTTCTGGATTTGGAACTAAATACGCTAACCCCGCTACCCTACCAGCTAGTACTGGTAATGGCGTAGCTTTTAGCCCTGACGGGTCTGCTATTGCAGTAGCCCACTTTACAACCCCCTTTATTTCAGCTTACCCTTGGTCTGGTTCTGGATTTGGTACTAAATATGCCAATCCAGCTACCCTACCAGCTAGTACTGGTAGGGGCGTAGCGTTTAGTCCTGATGGTTCTGCTATTGCAGTATCCCACTCAACTACTCCCTATATTACAGCCTATCCGTGGAGTGGTTCTGGGTTTGGGACTAAGTATGCTAATCCATCTACACTACCAACTGGTACTGGCAATGGCGTAGCGTTTAGTCCTGATAGTTTAAATATTGCAGTAGCCCACACCACTACTCCATTTATTACAGCCTATCCGTGGAGTGGTTCAGGATTTGGTACTAAATACGCTAATCCATCTACACTACTTCCAAGTGGTGGTACCAGCGTAGCATGGAGTACCGTTGGCAACCCCGTTAGTTCCTATATTGCAGTGGCTCACTTAAGTACTCCCTATATTTCAGCCTATCCGTGGAGTGGTTCAGGATTTGGTACTAAATACACTAATCCAGCTACACTACCAACTGGTGCTGGCCTTGGCGTAGCATTCAGTCCTAATAGTTCTGCTATTGCAGTAGCGCACTCAACTACTCCATTCATTTCAGCCTATCCTTGGTCGGCTTCAGGGTTTGGTACTAAATACGCTAATCCTGCTACGTTACCAGCTAGTACTGGTTATGGCGTAGCTTTCAGTCCTGACGGGTCTGCTATTGCAGTAGCTCACAGCGATACCCCATTTATTTCAGCTTACCCTTGGTCAGCTTCAGGATTCGGCACTAAATACACTGATCCAGCTACCCTACCAACTGGTACAGGCAACGGTGTAAATTTTAGTCCTGACGGGTCTGCTATTGCAGTAGCCTACGGGGGTGTTTCCACTTATATTTCAGCTTACCCTTGGTCTGGTTCTGGATTTGGTACTAAATATGCCAATCCAGCTACCCTACCAGTTAATAGCTGTTATGGTGTAGATTTCAGTCCTAACGGGTCAGCTATTGCGGTAACGTCTGGCTCTACCCCCTTTATTTTAGTTTACCCTTGGAGTGGTTCAGGATTTGGAACTAAATACGCTAACCCCTCTACATTACCAGCTAGTGGAGGCAATGGTGTAGCTTTTAGCGCAGGAGGATTTGATATTGCAGTAGCCCACTTTACAACCCCCTATATTTCAGCTTACCTTTGGAGTAGTTCTGGTTTTGGCTCTAGATACGCTAATCCAGCTACCCTACCAACTGGTAGTGGTAGGGGCGTAGCCTTCAGTCCTGATAGTTTAAATATTGCCGTAGCCCACTCTACTACTCCATTCATTTCAGCCTATCCTTGGAGTGGTTCTGGATTTGGATTTGGTACTAAATATGCCAATCCAGCTACATTACCAAATAGTACTGGCTATGGTGTAGCATTTGGACAAATTGTTTCGTAACTTAAAAGGAAAACTATGACAGATAAAACTATTGAAACCCCAAAAACACGAGAAGAAATTTTGGCAATGTCTCTTGAGGGGCGTGTGCAAGAGGTAATGACTTACCAAATCAACATTGACAACTACGCTCTTGCGCTAGAAGAAATTGGTAACTTGCCGCCAGACGAGCGCAATGAACTTTCGGAATTTACAGAGCAGCTTCGCTCATTACTGACCAGTGAGAAACTGGAGCAGAAGAAAGCTAAAATCATGTTGGCGGTCATTAAAAAACAAGTGGTGTAATTTATGTTTGCGCTCATTAAAGATGGTGCTGTAGAACAGTATCCGTATAACATTTACCAACTAAAAATGGCGCATCCAAACGTCAGTTTCCCTGCAAATCCAACCAATGCGTTGTTGCAAGAGTTTGGGATGTTTCGGGTAGCTACTGAAGCTCAACCCTTGATATCCAACACTCAAGTGCTTGAGGAAGACCCACCTGTTTTTAGCACGGAATATCAACGCTGGACTCAAGTCTGGCGGGTGCGTGACATGGCTGCTGAAGAAGTACAAGAGCGCAACAATAGCAAAGCCTTGGAAATTCGCACTGAACGGAATGAGAAAATAGCTAATACAGACTGGACTCAATTGTCCGACTCTCCTGTTGACAAAGTTTTGTGGGCTACTTATCGCCAAGCCTTGCGGGATGTGCCATCTCAGGCTGGTTTCCCTTGGACTATTGAGTGGCCTGAAGCACCATGACCCCAGAACTCCAAAAATACTACGAAAGCCGCTTTGACATGATGTCAACAGAGGGTTGGAAGGATTTGTCCGTAGATATTGACATTATGATAGATTCGCTGAATAATCTAAGCGTTATTCCTGATGGAAATGCCTTAATGTTTAAAAAAGGTGAACTTTCTATCTTGACTTGGCTGAAAACCTTGAAAGAGGTCAGCGAAAGAGCGTTTGAGGAATTGAATGAAAAGAATGTTTGATTTTGCCTGTGCAAACGGGCATAAAACCGAAAGACTTGTCAATTATGAGTTGATGAGTTTTAGGTGTGAATGCGGAGAAACAGCCAACCGCATTTTGTCTGCTCCTAACTTCAAGTTAGAAGGGTGGTCTGGTTCTTTCCCATCAGAGCATGGGAAGTTCGAGAAGAAACACCTAGATCAACTGAAGTGGGAGCAAAAGCACAACTCATAAGCAGAAATGCCGAGTTGAATGTCCTAGAACCGATGAACGGCAGGAAAAGGAAGAAATATGTTGATTGACAATGAAGATGAGTCGCTAAGTGAGTTAGATGCAGTCGAGCAAAAGAAGCAACTACCTGTTGTAGAACCCTTGTCTGAGATGCCTGAGAAATACAGGCAGAAATCTTTGGAAGAAGTGGTCAAGATGCACCAAGAAGCTGAGAAGCTGATTGGAAAGCAAGCGCAGGAAGTTGGGGAAGTGCGAAAGCTAGCAGATGAACTCATAAAGCAAAACCTCTCCTCTAAACAACAACCTATTGAAAGAGAGCCAGAGGTAGATTTTTTCGAGAATCCACAAGAGGCAGTTCGTAGAACAGTTGATAACCATCCCGATGTACTTGCGGCTAGACAAGCTGGTCAAGAGTTCAAAAAGATGCAGATTCAGCAAAAGCTGGCGGCAGAGCATCCTGATTTTGGTCAGATTGCTCAAGATGCAGACTTTGTGAATTGGGTGAAATCTTCACCTATTCGTATAGGTTTGTATGCAAAAGCTGATGGTGAGTTTGATTACGACAGTGCTAATGAACTATTAAGTACCTATAAGCAATTGCGTGGTGTTAAGGCTAAACAGACTAATGATGCAGGGGAAACTCAGCGCAAGTCTAACCTTAAAGCGGCGACAGTTGATGTAGGTGGCAGTGGAGAGTCTGGAAAGAGAGTCTATCGAAGGGCTGATCTAATTCGGCTGAAAATGACCGACCCAGATCGTTATGAGCAGTTAAGCGGAGAAATCATGCAGGCTTATCAGGACGGACGGGTCAAATAATTTAACCTATCGTTTTTTGGAGATTTAACATGGCAACAGCATTTTCCCCCAGTAATTCAGTTACTGTAACTACGGCAGACAAGTTCATTCCAGACATTTGGAGTGATGAAATTGTAGCTGCCTACAAGAAAAACTTGGTTCTTGCGAACCTCATTATGAAGATGTCCTTTAAGGGTAAGAAGGGTGATGTAATTCACATTCCCGCACCTACCCGTGGTTCTGCTTCTGCTAAAGCCGCTGAAACAGCAGTCACTTTGATTGCTGCTACAGAGTCTGAAGTTACAGTTTCTATAAACAAGCATTACGAATATAGCCGTTTGATTGAGGATATTGTTGAAGCCCAAGCCTTAAACAGCTTGCGTAACTTCTACACTTCTGACGCTGGTTACGCTTTGGCTAAACAAGTTGATACTGATTTGGTTCAGTTGGGTCGTTCAACCAATGGCGGTGCTGGTACAAACGTGTATGCAAGTGGTGCTTTTATTGGTGGTGATGGTACTACTGCTTATGTTGCCGCAAACAACAATGAGTCAGCATTGACCGATGCCGCTATTCGCCGCACCATTCAGCGTCTGGACGACACTGATACCCCAATGGATCAGCGTTTCTTCTTGATTCCTCCCTCAAGCCGCAACACTTTGATGGGTTTGGCTCGTTACACTGAACAAGCCTTTGTTGGTGGTACTAACAGTACCATTCGCACTGGTGAAATCGGTAACTTGTATGGTATCCCTGTCTTTGTTTCAAGCAATTGCGACACAGGTTCAGGTACTAATAACCCACGAGTTTGCCTGATGGGTCATAAAGACTCTCTGGTTTTGGTTGAACAAATGGCTATTCGCTCACAAGTTCAGTACCAACAGCCCTACCTTGCAACTCTGTATACAGCGGATACGTTGTATGGAGTGCAGATTCTGCGTTCAGCGGCAAGCACTGGTGCGGCTAAGTCTGCATCTATGTTTGCTTTGTTGGTTCCTGCCTAATTGCAGTTGCGCCCCCTGCCCTAGTGGTGGGGGGACTTTTTTAACTTAATTAGGAGAAATCAAAATGGCAGCAGCAACAGCAGTTGTTTTAAACAGAGACAACGATTCTTTTCGGGGTTTGTTCAGTGATACATGGACAGTTACTTGCACTTTGGATTCTGCATCTGTTGCAGACCAAGCCGCTGGTACTGATACTGTGACCATTTCTGGCGTTGCCCTTGGCGATATGGTTATTGGTATGTCGGCTGGTGTAGATGAGGCGGGTTTAGTTCGCCGTGCTTACGTTTCAGCGGCAAACACAGTGACTATTGCAACAACTAATACAACTGGTGCGGCTGTTAATTTGGCCTCAACCACTGTTAAATTGGTTATTGCTCGAATGGTATAAAGATTGGGGGGCTAGTCCCCCCTTTCTCATTTAAGGGTTTTATGGCTACTTTTCGCTGTCTTCAAACAGGTAACACTGTAAGTTTTACATACCAGCACGACATTGACTCTATGAGGGGTCATCAAGGGTATGTGAGAGTAGATGAGCCAGAAGTAACCATAGAATCAGAAGTTAGAACAGATACCGCATTTCGTGCGCCTGTCATTCCAACAATCAAGCGTATGGGAAGACCCCGAAAGGTTGCAAATGGCTGAAATTGACGCAAGAGATTTTGGTAGGTTAGAGGCTCAAGTAGAGTCTCTACATAATCAGGTAACTCAATTGAGTACGGATGTCAAGTCATTACTTGAACTTGCCAACAAGGGCAAAGGTGGTTTTTGGATGGGTATGACCATCGCTTCATTTATGGGTGGTGTGATTACCTTTGTTGCTGACAGACTGTGGAAATAAGGGGAAAATTATGTACGGAAAAACAATGGGTGGTAAGGCTAAAGAGACTTCAAGCAAGGGTAAGAAAAAGGGCGTTCCTGTGACTATTATGGTTGCAGTTGGTAAGCCTAAAATGCCTATGCCTATGCGTGGTGGCAGGACTGCTACCAACATGATGAAGAAATCCTCAAGAGGTAAGTAATGGCATCTCTAACCACTCCCGTCACTCTATTGAGTGCTGTTGTCGCTACAGGTGCTTCTAAATCTGTACAAGCAGATGCTGGTCAACCAGCGTTCTTGCAAGTTAGTGGCATTACAACCGCAACTGTTGCATTCCAAGGTAGCTTAGATGGGACAACCTTTGACACAATTGGCACTGCTTTGACTGCTGATGGCATAGTCACCATAGCCAATGCTCCTAAGTATTTGCGGGCAAACTGCACTGCATACACCTCTGGAACCATCACGGCAAAAGTGTTGTATTGACAAATGAAAACCAAATCTAAGGTCAATCAAGCAGGGGTTTACACCAAGCCCACCATGCGAAAAGCCTTGTTTGAGAAGATTAAAGCAGGGTCATCAGGCGGGGATTCTGGTGAGTGGTCAGCAAGAAAAGCACAATTGCTCGCCAAAGAGTACAAAGCCAAGGGCGGGGGTTACAAGACATGAGCAAAGACAAACCACACTATTTGCCTGATGGCAAGCTGTACAAGGGTGATACTCACAAGGTGGGTTCAACTTTAATGACGGGCGCAAAGCATTCTGCATCAAGCAAGGTTTTGACGCACACACCATCTAAGCCAAAGGCTAAGAAGTGAAAGACCCACAACAATCTCTCAAGGATTGGGGAAAGCAGAAATGGCGCACCAAGTCGGGTAAGCCCTCATCCCAGACGGGTGAGAGGTATCTGCCAGAGGCGGCAATTAAGTCTTTGAGTGCTGCTGAGTATGCGGCAACTTCCAAAGCCAAGCGCAAAGGTACTGCATCTGGTAAACAGTTTGTTGCCCAACCAAAGAGCATTGCAAAGAAGACATCAAAGTTTAGATGAGGTAAAGATGAAAACACCCACTTGGCAAACAAAAGCTGGTCAAAATCCAAAAGGCGGCTTGAATGCCAGAGGGAGATCATCTTATAATGCGGAAACTGGTGGTAATCTGAAGCCGCCAGTAAAGTCGGGGGATAACCCTCGCAGAGCAAGTTTCTTGGCTCGCATGGGCAACAATGCTGGTGCAGAGTTCAAGGATGGTGAACCAACAAGACTGCTTCTTTCGCTCAAGGCATGGGGTGCAACCTCAAAGGCTGACGCAAAGGCAAAAGCTAAAGCTATCTCCGCAAGGAATAAGGCAAAAGCAAAATGAGAGCAGTGTCCGTTGCAGCCAATCTTACAGCTAACACGCTGACATCGGTATTTACTTGCCCGATTGGTTATTACGCCAAAGTCGTGTTAGTACGAGCAACCAATAAAACAGGCTCAACCAAATACATTTCTCTTGATTGGACAGACACTTCAGCGGCTGTAACTTATGCAATTAGCTATCAGCAAGCGGTAACAACTTTTACAACTGGTTTTGATTTTGGTGAGTCGTACTTAGTACTTGAAGAAGGTGATATTCTTAAAGCCACAAGTGAGTCTGGGTCTACATTCACAATAATTGCAACAATTGAACTTGAAGGGTTGACTAGACTATGACCTACCTTGAACTTGTAAACGATGTACTAGTAAGGTTGCGTGAGCCAACAGTTACCACTGTCGTTCTTAATTCTTATTCCACACTAATTGGCAAGTTTGTCAATGATGCTAAGCGTCAGATTGAAGATGCTTTTTCTTGGAATGCTTTGGGTCAAACTATTACTGTTACCACAGTAGCATCTACATCATCTTATTCTTTGACAGGTGCTGGTCAGAAGTTTCAAGTGATGGATGTCATTAACACTACAAGTAATGTAGGACTTAAAAATATTAGCTTTGTAGACATGAATCGTAAATTAAATTTTACACCACTTGCTAATCAAATACCTACAGAATTTGCTTTTGATGGAGTTGATGCAAGCTACGACACCAAGGTAAATTTATACCCAATACCTGATGCTGTTTACACAATTAAATTTGCCTTAACAGTGCCACAGGCTACCTTGGCATTAGATGCAACTGTTGTGGCTGTTCCTGACGTTTTAGTAGTTCAGAATGCCTATTCTCGTGCCTTGATTGAACGTGGTGAAGATGGTGGTTTTAATTCATCTGAAGCATATCAACTATATAAATCTATGTTGTCTGACTACATCGCTCTGGAAGGCACTCGCTATCCTGAGAATCAGGAGTTTGTTGCGGTATGAGTAAAGCCCTCCAAGTTTCTAGCGTATCAGCACCAGCTTTTTTGGGGTTGAATACACAAGACCCATCTTTAGAAATATCGAGTGGGTTTGCTGGTATTGCGCTTAACTGCGTGATTGACAAGTTTGGTCGATTAGGCGCAAGGCAAGGTTATGCAAACATCAACACATCTAGTGGCACGTTAGGCGCAAATCAAATTACAGTAATCCATGAGTTGATCCAAACTGATGGCACACTTACTGTATTATTTTTTGGTAATGGCAAACTGTTTAAACTTGGTTTGTCTACAGCAGGTGCTGTAGCCGAATTTAACATTGCTCAATATGGCTCTAACGGCGTACCTCTTGCAGAATACACGCAAGGCGCTTCAAGTCTAGGCACTATTAGTGAATTGACGTATGGCGGCCCAGCAACTGCGCCAAACTTTAATGCAGGCAACTGGCAAGCTGCGAGTCTTAACGGCATTGTTTATTTTTTTCAACTAAACAATGACCCAATTATTTACGACCCTGCTGTTTCCACCACAACTTTTCGCCGAGTAACTGAAAAGTCTGGTTACCTTGGTACTGTTCCTAGCGCAAATGTGGCAATCTCTGCATATGGTCGTATTTGGGCAGCCAACACAACCACCAACAACACAACAGTATCGTTCTCTGATTTGTTGTCGGGTTTTGTTTGGTCTACTGGTACTTCAGGTACGTTAGATGTTTCCCGTGTCTGGTCTAACGGCTCAGATGAAATAATAGGGTTGGCGGCTCATAACGGATTCTTGTTTATCTTTGGTAGACGGCAAATCTTGATTTATGCAAATGCCACTACTCCATCAACCATGACGCTTTCCGACACTATCTCAAGTGTTGGGTGCATAGCAAGAGACACAATACAAAACACAGGCAAGGATGTTGTTTTCTTGAGTGGCAGTGGATTGCGTTCTGTCTTGCGTACAGTGCAAGAAAAGTCTGCACCTTTAGGCGACTTGTCTAAGAACATTAGAAACGATTTTCTAGCCACAGTTGCAAGTGAATCAGACACTCAGTTAAGAGCAGTCTATTCTGAACAGAATGGTTTTTACTTGTTAACTTGCCCCACAGCAGGAAAAGTTTTCTGCTTTGACACTAAGACAACTTTAGAAGATGGGTCTTATCGTGTAACGATATGGGACAGCATTGCGCCACAAAGTTTTTGCTCTCGTAGGAATGGAGATTTACTCATTGGTCAAACTGGTTTTGTAACAAAATACACTGGTTACCAAGATAATACTTCAGCGTATCGGATGGAGTATTACACGAACAACGCTGACTTGGGCAATGATGGGCAAACCTCAATCATCAAGAAAATCAAGGTTCTTGTTGTGGGTGGTAGTAACCAAGCAATATCTATATTTTGGGGTTATGACTTTTCATCAAGTTATCAATCACAAACAGTTTCCATACCAACGCAAGCTGTGTCTGAGTATGGCATTGGCGAATACAACATTGCAGAGTATGCAACAGGCATAATTTTAGAAGAATTGACTGCATACGGAAGCGGGTCAGGAAAAGTCGTTCAGACGGGATTTGAGATTAACATTAACGGGTCACCAATTTCTTTCCAAAAGATTGAGATTCAAACCAAAACAGGCAAACTTGCATAAGGAGCAACCATGTCAAACTATACAAAAACAGTTAACTTTGCAGCTAAAGACGCACTCACAACTGGAGATGCAAACAAGGTTGTTAAAGGTACAGAGATTGATACCGAGTACAACAACATTGCAACTGCTGTAGCAACTAAGTACGATTCTTCAAGCACTATACCAATAACTAGCGGCGGTACAAATGCCTCAACAGCGGCAAATGCTTTAACCAATTTAGGCGCTTTGCCAGCAGCTAACCCATCCTATACAGGTACGTTAACTGGTGGTACAGGTGTTATCAACATTGGCTCTGGACAGCTAGGAAAAGATGCCAATGGGAATCTTTTAGTGGGTACTACTTCTGCAACTAACAACTCCAGTACCTTTACTGTTGCTTCTGCCAAAGCCGCCCTTATTCTTGGAAGTAGCGTATCGGCAGACTCAAATGCTCTTTTAGACCTCATAAAGTTTGGCACAACAGCTAGTAGCTCTCAAGTCTATGCTTCATTTGCTTACAACTCTGGCGCTAATGGGAATGGCACAATTACGGGCGCTGGTGCTGCTCAAGCACAATTCACTGCCAACTCTGACATTCGATTAAAAGAAAACATCGTAAATTTACCATCGCAACTTGCAAACATTATGGCGTTGCGCCCTGTTGAATTTGACTACATATTAGAAAAAGCACATCAAATTGGTTTTATTGCCCAAGAGGTCAAAGAAATTTATCCTGACTTAGTAGGCGAAACAAAAGATGGCTATTTAACTTTGTCTGGTTTAGACAAAAATGCTTCTCGTTTGGTTAAAGCAATTCAAGACCTTAAAGCACTGGTTGATGCACAAGCAGTGCGTATTGCTGCACTTGAGGCTAAATAAAATCACATGATTACTCACCACTTTTCTGATGGACTGTATGCAAAGGAAGCTAGATTTCCTGCTGGCACAGCCATCCTAAAGCATACGCATAACTTCAGTCACTTGTCTATTTTGGCTGAAGGTAAGGTTGCTGTGTTACGAGGGGATGAGATTGATATTGTGACTGCCCCTGCTTGTTTAGAGATTAAGGCTGGATTGATTCACGGCGTTAAAGCAATTACTGATTGTGTTTGGTTTTGTATTCATGCCACAGACGAGAAAGACTTGTCTAAAGTGGATGAGATTTTGATTAAAGGGGATTGATATGCCTATTAGTGCAGTACTTAGTTTTATAGGGGCGCAAGAGCAAGCGTCTGCTACAGAGTCAGCGGCAAATACATCTGCTGCGGCTCAACTTGAGGCTGCTAGATTAGCGGCTGAAGCGGCTAAGTTTCGCCCTGTTGGAATCACTACACGCTTTGGTAAATCTAATTTCCAGATGTCGCCAGAAGGTTATCTTACTGGTGCTGGTTATGAACTTGACCCTAGAATTAAGGCTTCTCAAGATCGTTTAGGTGTTCTGTCATATGGTGCTTTGACACAAGCAGAAGCTGGAGAAGCACGACTTAGACCTAATATTGGTGCGGCTCAATCTTTGTTTAATTTGGGAAGTGAATATTTACTACAAACCCCCGAACAAACAGCGCAAAAATACATGGAGGGTCAATACAACTTGCTTGCCCCAAGTAGAGAGCGTTCTTTAGCTGGATTAAGAAATGATCAATTTCAAAAAGGTCGTTTAGGATTGTCGGTTGGTGCAACTGGAGAAAGACCTAGTGGTGGTCTTGGATTGTCGGCAACCAATCCTGAACTAGAAGCATATTACAACGCAATAGCACAACAAGACTTACAAATTGCACAACAGGCTGATCAAGCTGGACAACAAAGAACGGCCTTTGGCACAGGACTATTTAGTACAGGCAATCGACTGTTAGACCAGTATTATGGTGGTCAGGTTAATGCATTAAGCCCATTTACAAGCTATTTGGGTTCTGGTCAAGCAATTGAGGGGCTTGGACAAGAATCATTGAGATTAGGCTCAGAGTTAGGTGGTAAGGCTTCTACTGCTGGTGCTAATGCTGGTCAATTCTTATTTACTGGTGGTTCAAATGCTGCATTAACTCGACAACAAGCTGGAGGATTTAGTCCTGAAGCTGGTTTGTTGCAGGGACTCTCTAGGAATAGACAATTTACTCAAGGTGTGCAGAATTTCTTTAGCCCACCAAAAAATTATTTTGATAGTATGGGGAATGAATTTTCTGCGTCTGGAACACCAATTTACGACTACTAAGGAATAATCATGGCATCAGAAATTCTCGGTTTATTTACTACTCCAGACCAGTACCAACTTGCTCAACAGCAAGCGGAAGAAGCGCAAGCTATTCAGTATGCAAATCTTAGCCCAATGGCAAGAGCCAACTATGGAACTTTTCGTGCTGGTCAACAGTTAGGCGGTGCTATTGGCGGTGCTTTGGGTGGTCAAGACCCACAGTTGCAAAAGATTGCTCAACGTCAACAAATCATTGGGATGATTGACCCTAGCAACCCTGATTCATATGCTCAAGCCATTCAAGCCGCATTACAGGTTGGAGATCAAGAAGCTGCTTTCCTGTTGCGTAATGAGATGATGAAGGTGAAGCAACAGGCTCAAGAAAGTCAGTTGCAGGGTTATAAATTGACTGATTACCTTACTGAGCGTGGTATGGGGATGAAAACTCAAGGCCTTACTAACATGGCTAATGAGTTGGTTGGTCAGCTTAAGAATCCTGATGGCACTATCAATGAGGATGTTAAGGCTAAATTGCTTTCATTCCCTCAAGGTCGTACAGCTATATCTGAGCAAGCTAAAGTTCTTCCTGCTTTGCGTCAGTTGGGTGCGGCTGGTGGTGTTGAAGATGACCCATTCAAAATATTTATTGATGACGCAACCATCCCTGAGTCTGTAAAAATTAGTGCAAGACAATATTCAGACAGTTTTAAAAAGGGAACTATTGACCCCGAAAAGGTTGATGGCATAGTCACCAAATTGGCAGAGTCAACTCAAAGAGTTCAACAATTTGAGCAAAATCAGGCGCAGATTAAATCTAATCAGGCGCTGATGGATAGTTATAAACAGCAAGGTCTTCAAACTTCTCAAGCATATCTTGCAATCGCACAATCTAATAATGCTCTTGCACAACAGAATGCCGCATTTAATCGTCAAATGAAGCAGGATGAAGTCGTAAGAAAACAAGAAGAAAAAGCCAACAAACCACTTAGACCTGACTTGGCTAAAGATGAAGAAGCTGACTACACTAGGGCTAGTGAGGCAAGGAATCTTGCTGTTGAAGCATATGATTATGTAAACAGCATCAAGGCTGGCAATATTAAGTTTGGATTGAAAGATCGTGCATCTATTGCGGCTAGAAGTGCATTAGGTTCAAATGACCCTGATGTAGTTGCTAGAAATGATTTTGAGAGATTTAAGACCCGTCTTGTCAATGAATCTTTACGTCTGAATAAAGGTACTCAAACTGAGGGTGATGCCGCAAGATCAATCAAAGAATTGCAAGGTGCTGAATCTGAGGTTGATGCTGCTAAAGCAATTAACACACTTGCAGAACTTAATGCAAGAAAAGTCTCTGATGCACAAAAATCAATTGAAAGACGCAGGGTTAACGCTGGTTCTAGATTGCCTGAAGTCCCAATTGAGACATTGAGATTTGAGCCACAAACATTTACGCAACAAGATGTTGACTCATTCTTGAAGAATCCAAAGTATCCATCAGGAACTATTTTTGTTGACCCTAAAGGGACTAGAAGGGTGAAGCCATAATGACTGACTACACAAAATTACCTTTAGCTGAAGGTGAGGCTAGAACTTCAGTATTTCAAGAAAACACTAAATATTCACCACTTGCTGAATCAGCGAGGGCATTGGGTCAGGGTTTAACCTTTGGTACTTTAGATGAACTTGAAGCCGCATTGCGTACAGGTTCTATTAGCGGTGCTGACTATGAGCGTCAACGAAATCAACTGCGTGAACAGCAAAAGCAGTTTGGTGAAGATATGCCATTAGTTAAAACTCCATTGGAGTTAGCTGGTGGTTTTGCTCTCCCACTTGGTGCAGCCCGTCAAGTTGCAAAGTTAGCACCTGAGACTCAAGCATTAGTAACAGGTACAACATTAGCGGGTCAGGCGGGTCGTGGTACTGCTGTTGGTGCTGCTACTGGTGCTTTATCAGGGTATGGGTATTCTGAGAAAGATGCTGTTTCTGACACTGTTATGGGTGGTATTTTTGGGGGTGTTTTGGGAGGTACTGTTCCTATCATTATTGATAAGGCTGGCTCAATCATCAAGAATGTTCTTAATGCATCAGGCATTGGTGACCAAGCTACAGCATCATCAAAGATGCTTGCCAACTATATGCAGAAGGACAATCTAACTCCACAAGAAGCACAGGCTGCATTGGATGAGTTGCGCCGCATTGGTGTTCCTAATCCCGTCATTGCTGACTTGGGTAAGAACCTAAATGATTTAGCCTATAACGCATACATTATCCAATCTAAAAACAAGGGTACTACAGAGAAGTTCCTTGAAGGAAGAATGATTGACCAACCAAATGACATTGTTCGGGGGTTGGTTGACAAGGCAGGATTGGCTAAGAATGTCAATGGCTATGAATACTTGACTGCACTTGTTGAGAATCAATCAAGCAAAGCAAATGCAGCATATCCAAATGCTTACACGTTAGACATTGATGCCAGACCATTTAGAGAGTACATTGATAGAAAAGTATTTGTCAAAGCATATGACCAAGCTGTTAAGAGTGCAGATACAAAAGGCATCAAGTTACCTGATTTGAATGCTATCAAAAATGCTCAGTCAGTGCCAACCGAAATCCTGCACAAAATCAAAATTGGTCTTGATCGTGTTATTGATGCAGAAACTGATTCTGTAACAGGCAAGGTATCTGGTTATGGTCGTGATGTCATAAATGTAAAAAATGAGTTTAATGACAAGATAAAATCATTGAATACTGACTACGCAAAGGCAAATGCTGAATTTGCTGATGCTTCACGAATCAAGAGTTCATTTGAGATGGGTCAGAAGTATCAACAACTTGATACAAAGGAAGCTGTTGCCAAGATTAAGGCTATGAACTCTGATGAAAAAGAAGCATTCAGACTTGGTTTGATGGCAGATATTAACAAGCGTGTAGGTGACTTTAAAGGCGGTGATTTTACCCGTCAAATATTTAAGTCAGACAACCAAAAGCTGCTTATTCGTAATGCGTTTACTGATACTGTTGATGCCAATGGTAAGGTAGTAAAGTCAGCGCAGGATGCCTATACAGAGTTTTCTCAATACGTTAAGGGATTGAGCGAACAAAGCAAGACAGCAAAAGCGTTGCTTGGTGGGTCTAAAACTGGTGAGCGTTTAGCTACACAAGAAGAAGCTGGAGCATTAGGAAGCATCACACAAAGCCTTACCAGCGGTGACTTAACTGGCACAGCACTTGGCTTACTCAAGAATGCTTTAGCTAGATCAAGGGGCATAAGCAGTGAAACATCAGAAGCATTGCAAAAGAAATTGTTTAGTATTGACCCTGTTGAGCAAAGAGCAGTGTTAGCTGAATTAAATCGCAGAGCAAGGAAGAAGCCAACAGGCTTGCTATCTGGTGCGGCTGCTCTTGGCACTGCCACAGGCATCTTAGGAGACTGAAATTGATCCAATCTCTATTTGTCTTCTTGCGGCTGGTCTGGTTAAAAATATCCAAGCTGGCTGTGACCTCTATAAGCAAGCTAAAGAATCTTTTGTTGAGATCAGAAACACTGCTAATGAAGTTATTGCCATTGGCAAAGAGGTTAAAGGATTTTGGGGTACTCTGCGTAAACTATTTGGCGGTAGTCCCAAGCCTGAAACTGCAAAGTCTGTGGCAAAGGCTAAAAAGTCTGACTATGTTGCTGTTGACGAAACTCAAGTCAAAGCTGAAATCGTTAAGAACCTGAGTGAGTTCTTCAAGTTACAAGAACAGTTAGAAGCGCACATCAGGGAGTCAGAGGAGAAGGCTAGGACTGTAGTTTTTTCTGATGATGTGAACTTGATGGAAGAAGCCCTGAACAGGGTTTTGGCACAGCAAGAGATGGAGAGGTTGGTAGTTCAGATCAGAGAGTGCATGGTCTATCAATCTCCACCTGAGATGGGTGCTTTGTATTCAGAAGTGTTCAGCATGAGAGACATCATTGCTGCGGAGCAAGCAAAAGCAAGGAAGATGCGGGATGCAGAATCATGGCTACGAAAGGAAAGGGAGCGACTCCTAGCAGAAAAACAAGCATACCTGTTGGTAACTTTCCTATTCCTAATATACCTATGGATGCTAATAGGTCTGGTAAGCAAGATTGGGAGAGCGTAGTGGGGTGGATTGCAGCTTGTATTCTTGTCATACTCCTGTTGCCTATTTTGGGTATGTTGTACATGGATGTATTGCAAGCCAAGCATGAAGCGAAACAACAGCAGGAAAAAGTGCAAAAGGTCATTAAAGAACTTGAAAGAGAGAAGCAGAAATGAACATTTACTGTATTTGGGGCTTATCTATCCTTTTGGTGCTGTTAGCTGGCTGTGATGACCGCTACCGCTATCCTTGCCAAGACCCATTAAATTGGTCTAATGCTGAATGCAAACCCCCAATTTGTACCGCTACAGGTACTTGTCCAGAGCAACTCGTCAAACCCGAACAGGAGAAAAAGTAATGCCTACCATTGGATATAAACCTAATAACCGCCTCAGTGCTGAAGAAATTGAAGTAAGGATTTGGGCAATTGTCATCTTCTCGTTGACTATGATTCTTCTTGGCTCTGTTGCCATGTTCTTGTATAGCGTGTCTTTTGTTACGCAACCCATGAATGGGATGGCAGCAATCGACAAGGTTTACACTCAACAGATCAATACCATAATGGTTTTCATCACGGGTGTACTTGGTGGTGTAGCTGGTCGTAGTGCTGTTAAAGCTGTGGCAACAGCCACTGCCAAAGCAGAAGTAACCGACAACGATGAACCCCCCGCACCATGAGTTTGTTTAACCCGTGGGTCTTGCTAGGAATTCTGATGGCGATACTGTCTGCTGCTGGCAGTGGGTACTACAAGGGTAGCGAGGATGAGGTTACCCGCCAGCAAGTAGAGATTGCCGCCTTGAATGCCAAGGCAAGAGAGACTGAGCAAAACATGGCAAAGGTAGCTAATACCTATGCTGAAACTTTAAGGAAATCACAGAATGCCGCTAGGACTAAAGAAACTAAGTTACGGGCTGATGTTGCCTCTGGTGCTTTGCGCCTGTCAATCCCAACCCAAAGCCCCGTATGTTCCACCTCAGTTACCGCCGTTACCGCTGGAGATAACAGCGGAGAGACACGAACCGAACTTAGTGGACAGGTTAGTGAAACTCTTATCGCCATCGCTAGTGAAGGAGACTCCGCAATTAGAAAACTCAACCAATGTATCCAAACCTACGAAACCCTGAAAGGAATGAAATGAATCTCTCTGCCAACTTTACCCTCAAAGAACTAACCAAGTCTGACACAGCCACTAGGTTGGGTCTGGACAATACGCCTGATGATGAGGCATTGGAAAACTTGAAGACTCTTTGCGAAAAGGTGCTTCAGCCTGTGCGTGAACACTTTGGCAAATCAGTTACTGTGAACTCAGGTTATCGTAGCCCTGAGTCCAATGCGGCTGTTGGCGGGTCAAAGACTTCAGACCATTGCAAGGGTCAAGCTGCTGACATTGAGATTGATGGCATCCCAAACCATGAATTGGCTCAGTGGATTATGGATAACTTGGACTACACCCAATTAATCTTAGAGTTCTACACACAAGGTATCCCTGACTCTGGTTGGGTTCATGTGTCTTATGACCCTAATAACTTGAAGAAGCAGGAATTGACTGCTGTCAAGGTGGCAGGGAAGACTCAGTACCTTCAAGGTCTACAGGCTTAATAAGCCGCCTACAGAAGTGTTTAGCGGTGAGGTGTTCGTACAAGATCACCTCACCACACTTCTCGCATAACCAAGCTACACCATGATCTACAGTGGTTACCTTGTTTCCACGTTGACCATTCTGCCGCCCGTAGAAGGTTCTTATCTTCCGAATCATTTGCTAAGTTTAGCCTTTGAAAATACATTGACTTGTTGCTTGTCATGTAAGCACATTTTAGCTTGTGCAGCATAACCCCATGCCCTACCTTGTGCAATCTGGCGCATCTCCTTGTCCCTTGTCCAGATTGAGGGAGTCCCATCTTTCCAATCAAAAACATTCTTTGGTTTATTCATGCCTCTCCCCTTGGTGGTGTGCAAGTGTGAATTGTTTTCAGGTCTGCTGTACGTTTACCGCATCTTGAGCAGAAGTTACATTCTTTGGCGGCTACCAGTTTGTGAATCCCTGCACTCAATTGCAGGAACATCCGCATCCACTTAACCCCACCCAATCTGATGTATTCTGCATATTCGGATTGCGTGAGGCGCAAATTAACAGACCTACCCTGCTCTATCTTTTCTTTCATGTCTTCATGTTCCTGATGTAAATAGTCAAGCCATCAATCGTATCCTTACCAAAGCCAGTTAGCTTCTCAACTTCTTTGGCGACTTCCTCAATAACTTGATCTCTATATGGGTTTTTGGATATAGCAGCTTGTACGGCACGTTTACGCCACATACTTTGCTTCTCCATGTCATTGAATGCTTCATCTTCATCTGTCATAGTATTCACCCTTCAACTCAGCAATCAGGTCGGTGAGTCTAAAGATGCGTTTATCGTTGTACGCAACGATTGACTGAGCGTATTCGACAGCAGTCTCACCCTGCATCTTGGAATGTCGTGCCTCAATCAGTTCCTTTTCAGCTACCTCTAAAGGAGTCTTGGCTCTGAGTAAATCTCTAACGTACTTGGTGGTTAGTTCTCTCCATCCCATAATTTTTCCTTTTCTTTATTTGAGTTGCAATGATGACTCGTTCAATCTTCTTGCACACATATCTGTTATCAAGCGTTCTAGTCCACTCGCAAACTGGACATTTCACTCGTCTGGTTCCTTGTTTAGTAGGTACAACACAAATCCGATGCAAACGAAGATTCCCAATGCGAACCCTGAAACCCCTATCACTGTTACCCATACGATTGTTTCCCACATTTGTCTTTTCCTTTGGTTTGTTATCTAGGGAATCAAAGTACATCAAAGACGCTGCACAGGCAGCGGCAATGATGAACTTGATGAGGGTATTCATTTGCTTTCAGCCACTAACAGGTCGAGTTCCAAGGCTTTCATCTGTTCCTTGATGATGACCATTTCTTGTTCCATGACTTCAATCTTCTTCTCAAGACGCTTCCTTGTCATGCTCTCGCCATGAGTCCAACCGATAGCAACGGCAGTATTGGCAACCTTGTCAATGAGTTCGATGATCTCGTTGCGGCTCATAAAGCCACCAACAATTTCTTTAGCTGGCGCTATGCGGTTTATCAGTTCTGTGATTTCTAGTGCGATGCTCATGTTGACCACCATGCGGCTAAGAGGATTGCAAGACCGATGCCGATGGCAACGGCGGCGAGAATGTCGGGGGCAGAATCAGAGCGGCGCTCTAAGCGCCTTGCTTGCTCCATGTAGGGGTGCTGTGTGTGGTTCATTTAAATGTCTCCTTTTATTTAGCTTGAGGTAAAGAATCGAAGAAAATTGATGGAACTACATTTTTATCGGCTAAAACAAAGTGATGCTCACCATTACGAAATATTTCTTTTTTGTACT
>Ga0209246_10000284_pt1 | contig 22873 bp, 21 predicted proteins | sample LauGreSpBDMM15SN_2_FD_187560 | JGI IMG/M metagenome (GOLD analysis project Ga0209246, IMG submission 187560) | Freshwater lake microbial communities from Lake Michigan, USA - Sp13.BD.MM15.SN (SPAdes) (version 2) | ecosystem: Environmental > Aquatic > Freshwater > Lake | place: Lake Michigan...
GTGCTGGTTTGAATAGAGACATTTGTTAGCTGGTTGCTTACCTCTAATTCTATAATCTCCATTGCCCCTGTCTTCAAGCTTGAAGTTTTGACCTTCTTCCGGACTGCAATCATATTGGCCCTGATAATCAGTTGAATAGAGACATTTTCCAGACTGTCTACCTCTAATTTTATAGATCAATGATGTATCAATTGTCATAATATATAATATATAATATATAAAATTAATATTTTTAAAAAATTATTTTTTTACAAGTTCAAAGTTGGGTGGGCAAATTATTGTTTTATCCCAATCTATACCTAAAATACTACAAATTCTCTTATAATATTCTACTTTTTTATAAGCCCACCCTGGTTTACATCCTGAATCATTATTTACTATTAAATTCACACCTGTAATACCATATTTCATAGGTTCCAACATACATTGATGGCAACTAATAGGTCTATTACTTCTCGGCAACATCCAAAAACATATAGCAGTTATCCATGCCATCATTCTAGCCGGTGGTGTTGTACGTAATATATTAAGAGGTAGCTTATTGTTACCATTTGGTTGAGGTCCAGGGAAACCAAATGTTTCAGATTTACCATTAAAAAAGGTACGGTCTGTTGTTATTATTAAATTTGGATATCGCGCTAATCTATAATCACCAAATAATTCTAAAGAGCATGTACTATAATTATAATTATATGATAATTGTATAGCACCTCTACCTCCATATTGAGAATAAACACCACCAGATGCATATCTTCTATCAGTTGTACTTTGAATCAAGGAACTTGTCCCTTTTACCGTGGCTCCACCTGCATCAGAACCTCTAGGATTATCACCATACAATGTACCATCATCCGAAACTGCTACTAATCCAGGTTGAAAAGCCGCTACACCTGTTCCTAATCCAAACCCAGGTTGATTTACAGATTGAAATTTAGGAATAGATGCAGTTAACGTATACTGTGAATCTAAACCAATCATATCTCTAGCTGTTTTTGTAAGTAGTATATTTATATAGTTTTCTGGTAATTTATCTTTAACAAGGTGAGGTACAATAGCAGCACATGTTCCTTCTATAATAGCTAATAAACCACCAGCTGGACCATATTCAGGACCAGTCTTTTTAACTGTAACTGGCCACCAAGGATACGGTATAAGTAAACTGGGATCACCAGTTTCTTGATGGGAATTTGCCAAAAATGCTGCCAACTCTAAACTATTTATATTTTGATCACGTGACTCTGTACAAAATCCGTGGAATCTTTTATCCGAATGAGAATTCATCCAATTTACTGCTTCTATAAATGCAGAGTATGTCCAAAAAGGTTTTAAATCATCCGTATATACAGCACTGGCTGCAGCATAAGGAAAGATCTTTTCAAAATCATCTTGTGTAAACCAGTTACTAATTGACATTTTATATAATTACTTTTTAAAAAAGTATTACTACGTTCTATCAAAAAAAGTATTACTACGTTCTATCAAAAAAAGTAATTATTTTAAAAAAAGTAATTATTTTAAAATAAAATTGTTACAAATTAACTTAGCATTTCTAATTGCTCCTCTTCTGTCAATTTAGTATGTCCAGTATACGTATATGCCAACTTATGCTTTAACAAATATTCCGATAAATTTTCGTTATCAAAAAATACATTGGCCAATAATCTACCATATTTATCAAAATCTAAACATTTCACAAATACGATAACCACATTTCTATCTAAAATATCGCGAATCTCATGACGTGTCTCACTATGAATCTTACTTCTTGTTACTAATTCTAATAACGTATCTCTAGCCTTTATTGCAAGATTTTTACACTTTTCATTTTTACTTCGCATTTCACATGTATCAATCCCAGATAAACGAATATGGTATTTATAAAAATTATTAAACATTGGTAAAATAATACTTACACTATCACCGTCGATAATATCAACTAATCTACCTGTAGTATTTAATCCACTTAATGTAAATTCTGGAGTATGAATTGAACACCCCGTAAAATCAACATTTTCATTTTCATTTGCATTTGTACCTTGCATAGTTAGTTACTTATAGTTACTTATAGTTACCCATTATTTTTACTTTTACTTTTAAAAAAAGTAAAATCAAAAAACTGTTACTTTTCCCTTTTGAAGGGCTTTGACCCTACTTTCCCCCTTTTGAAGGGCTTTGGCCCTACTTTTTCTTTTTGATGTTACTTTTTTTAAAAGTAACTAAAGTAACTAAAGTAACTAAATTTCTTTTATAATAAAAATTTTAGAAATATAATCATAAAAATATCTTTTTGAAAAAATCTTGAAGAGTGATTTTTTTTCTGCAATTTTCTCCTCTATATAATCTGTAAAATATTTTGATTTTAAAATTTGGTATAACATAAACATACAATTTTTAGTACCATAAATAACATCAAACACTTTATTAATATAAAATACATTGTCATCCAAAGGATACATTATTTGCAATGTGTTTTTTGAATCGAAATATTTTGGATTAAATTGTATTATAATATCTAATTCCGATGAATTAGACGGCAAGGTATCTGAATCAAATATACATGCCAAATTATTTATCACATTTTCATAGTAAATTTTACTTGGTTTTAACAGCCAATTGCCTGTATCAATATATTTTATAGATTCTGGATATGGAACTATAACAGATACATCATCTTGGCGAGCTGAAGCTCCGCTTCGGTGAAGGTCATCTTGCCGAGCTGAAGCTCCGGTATCGTTTGTTATCGTTGAGGTATCTTGTTGGTCATCTTGCCGAGCTGAAGCTCCATCTGGTAATTTATTTATTACATTTACCGAAGACTTCGATAAAAGGCAAGGTACTAAAGCCATTTTGTATTGTTGCATCAATAATGTCATTTCCTTTAATCTTTTATTTTGACTTTCGTAAAAATACACTAGTATTTTTGGTAACTCTATATGTAAATTTTTATGAGTAAATGTAATGTATTGATCTAGTACTTTACTATAAAAATCATCTAATATTTTACACTGATAATTACCTATTTGTTTATTTATATAGATCCTAGATAAAATATGATTATAAGCTTCAACACTTTGAATAATTTCATTGCAATTTTTAATATTTATATTTATTGTCAATGAATGTATATTTTGTATAGCATATTCTTTTATTATATTTTCCATACTCGTCGTGTATGCTTTGTATTTTTTTATATTAAATAAATTAGTACCATTAATTACTAACCCATCATCTTTCATAAAATAAATATCACGATCTTTATCATAATGGAAAATCGTTTCAGATAATAAATTTGTTTTTACCAAGACTTTTTTTATTAATATAAAATCTTTAATTTTTAAAGATTGTATTTGATCAATACGATCTGTCCTTGGTTCTATTAAAATAACCAATTGACCTTGCGAATCTAATATATCATCTAAACAACCAGGGTTATATCCATATATTATTTTACAACCAGTGTGATACTTTTCCACATCCAACATACTTCTTATTTTAAGTTTAGATAAAATAAATTAAAAAAAATTATAATATAACTATTAATTAAGTAAAAAAACAAATGTCCAATAAAGAGAATTCTTATAAAATACCCAGTATATCATCTTTACAACAAGAAAAATCTATTAAAGAAAAAGGTAAAAATGATATATTTAACATAGTTCTCACAAAGATTATACAAAAAATCACATACACTAATAGACATACAGAACAAACCTATATTATATTCGAGATACCAAAAATGCTTATAGGATATCCTCAATACGACATGAAATCATGTATCCTTTTTGTTATGAATCAATTATCAAATAATGGATATATTGTAGAATTCGTACAACCCTTTTATTTGTATATAGATTGGGGATGTACAAAACAAAATCCAGGTACAAATGACACATATAATGACATTAAAGGTAGCTTAACCACAAAACATAAAGATAAATTACAAACACAAACAAAAGCATTACTATCACAATTTCCAAATACATCACATATTGAATTTGTATACGAAGATAAACTAAAAGATAAACTAAAAAATACCAAACGCAAAAAAGGTAAAAAATAAGCCCTCAACTTTTGATGTTACTTTTAAAAAAAGTAACTAAGGGTTTTTTGGTTAACCTTTTTTTAAAAGGTTTAGTATATGGAAAAGGAATTTATAATTATTGATAATTACAATAACAAAGATGGAAACGTAACGGAATTTAAAGAATCTGATGGAAAAATAATAGTAAAACAATTTTCAGGAACTAATACTGAAAATTTTATTATTAAAAAATTTAACGGTAAACGGTTGGAATTTTCCTTATTTAAACTAAATAATATCTATTATGTCAATATCAATGGTCATCATATCGTTGACTATAAACATTTTATTAATATTCAACACATAACAAAAGTTGAAGAAGATGTTAAAATCAAAAATCACTATATAGGAGAAATATTCGTAAAAGATTGTGATATAGATATTGTACATCGAGCATTAACAATAATGAGTGATTGGATTAAAAGTAAACAAAATGCACTAAATGATATAATGTATTACATTTTTCATTAAATGTACCTTGCCTTTTATCGAAGTCTTCGGTAAAGGCTTCCTTAAAATCTATAATATATAATCAATGCCATAATTAAAATAATAAATTGGAATGTATACAATGTTTTTTTATAACCTTCTTCATCATAACCAAAACCATACAATCTAGGCTTCCCATTTAATTTAAAAAACAAACTTGGTTTCGTAATATAAATTATTAATATCCCACCTACTAAAAAAGGTACCTGTCTTTTAATATTAGATGACAACATATATTTGACTTATTATATTATTAACAATAAAATAATTACTTTTAAAAGGCTTAATATCAAAAAAGTATTATCAAAAAATATATCAAAAAAATAAAAGTAAAATAAAAGCCCTCAACTTTTGATGTTACTCCCCCCCTTTTGATGTTAAGCCTTTTAAAAGTAACTAAGGGTTTTTTTGTTAACCTTTTTTTAAAAGATTTATATAAGTTAATGATAAACCTTCCTGCAAATCCTGGATTAGCTAGAAGATTAGCATATAGTAATTATATAAGATCTAGAACCCAAAACAGTATTGAAGAATCAATTGTACAACGTGCACAGCCACAACAACCACAGTACGGTCTTTGTTTAAACAAATTAATACAAAATACAACTGTAGAAATCACTACAATACCATTTTTTTGTTCTGTTTGTCAAGATATAAAAGAAAATAGTTGTATTTCTAGACATTTATCATGTGGACATACATTTCATATAGAATGTATAGAATATTGGTTAAAAGATAATACTAATTGTCCAATGTGTAGAAAAGATTTACAATAAAATAATTACTTTTAGAAAAAGTAAAAATTAAAATTGTTTTAATATAATATACATGAGTATTGTTAGAGAAAATACAGATATTCCTATTTTTCATCAAAAAATATTTGAAACACCAAATTCCGATGTACCTTTAGAAGATAGAACTTTAATGTCGGTTCGCAAACAACGTGCACAACGTTTAACTGATGAAAGAGTTGACAAATTAGTTTCACCAGGATCATTTAATTTGACACCTGATGATAAAAGTGTATCCGGTAGTAATACTAGATTTTTATTTAAAAACTTGTATGGAGAAACACCTCTTACATTTTCTTTTTTTTCTAATAAAAATATACAAAATATTCAAGATTTGATTAAATTTACTGTACATAGAGAAAATGGGTATGTAATCGATAACCAATCAGTTAATGAATTAATGATTATAATGAGATCTATGTTTCTAGAATACAGTTTGCATCCAAAATTAATTGATGAAAAAATGTCAGATAAAGAAAAATCAGAATTAATCATTAAATACAAAAATGAAGTCGCTAGACTTAATGAAATTGTTATCAATGCTATTGTACCAAAAATCATATCTCAAATACAACAATATCTTGATTATCTTAGAGATGTTAGTCAACAACCTTACCAGATGGACCAACCTAAAAACGAAAGTGTAATTGGACAAAAACAATACAGAAGTACAACACAAGTACTGTTTGGTGGAGATTTCTAAAATATATTAATTATTATATATAAAAATATTATATATAAAAGTTGGTGTCTTGCTTTATATTGCTTTTACTTTAGTAATATATTTGTAGGTTATAGTTTCACCATTTCTAACAACTTGACGTTCTTGATTTATCTTTGATACATTGTATTTAAAAATTTTCTGAGAAGATCCACTGGTAGTTTCTCTTATTTGAATTTGTAAAGACAATTTTCCAGCAATTTTATGATTTCTATAGTATTGCGAAAATGCTTTTCTAGCTGCTGCTGATGGGGTAGAACTAATATATCTACCGCCACTTACACCTAAACTTTTACATGCCTTGTGTATAGATTCTACTGTAAATGATCTATTTTCCATTTATAATTATATCAAATAAATTAAAAATTTATAAATACATAGAATTTAATTTTAATTTAGAAATGTATCGAATTTATTTTTATGTATAAAATTTACTTTTATGTCTAGTATTTCTTGTTTTAATTCCTTTATACATTCTAATAAAATAACTGTCATTTTTTGATAATCTAATGAATAAAATCCACCTGGTGCACACCTTAATAGTTCTGGAAACATATCTTCAAAATCTTGTGCAATAAATCCTATATGATTTACCATTGATTCATCGTTTATATAATTATATCTAACAGTTCTAATATCTGTTATACTGTTCAAAAATTCTTCATTTTTTCGTTTTAATGGTGATATATTTGTTTTTAAACGAATATCTGACGAACTAGTAACTGTACCTCCTACGTATAGGTCTTTTGATATACTTGCACCACCTAATATTGTTAAACTACCACCACTACCGACACCGCTACCATTTTCTGTCGAAATAACAGTTAATTTAGTACTTTGGACAACTCCATCAACGTATAAATTTTTAGATATACTAGTTCCACCTAATATAGTTAAACTACCACCGCTACCAATACCACTAGCATTTGTAGTAGAATGAATCATTATATTATTTACATTTAAAGTCTTACCTATACTAGCACCACCTGCCAATGTAAAACTACCACCATTTGTAATTGACGCAGAATCTTTTGAACAACTTATTGTTATACCACCATTTGAAACTAACGCACCAGTACTATAATTTATAGACTCACTAGTAGAACTAATATTTATATTAGTTGTAGATATATCTCCATTTATATCTAATTTTGCATTAGGACTAGTTGTATTAATACCGACATTACCACCTGTTGTAAAAATGGAACCGATTGTATGTGATGTATTAGATGCTACCAAATTCACATTAGATATAAATTCAGTATTAGTAAAACGCACTCTTTCTAAACTATCTGTATAGAACTTCATAAATGAAAAATCATTATCATAAGATACTCTACCCTTAAAATCAACACCGGCAGATGAAAAATCAAGATTTGAACCAACTGACGAGTTTAATTTAATAGAAGAAGATCCGTCTGATAATACACCCATAAAAATACCATTTTCTGACGGAGATGTATTCGAAAACGTAGTAGCAATATGAACTGGTGCAAGAGGTGCAGAAACACCTATTCCTAAATAATGATTTATATACAAATCAGATCTTATATTGGCATTTCCAGATATATCTAGTAAATAACCAGGTGAAGATGTTCCAATACCAATATTCCCAGAACTGTTTACACGCATACGTTCAGTATTTGCAGTAATAAAACGTAAATTACCATCATTTTCACCTGGTGAAAATTCAGCCAATATTTTTGTAGTTTGAGCTATATCAATAACACCACCTAACGAGCCCCAATTATTTAACCCATAACCTTCAAATTGATTCGAAGTAGTATTATATCTAATATAACCCATTTTACCAGTTGGTCTATTCAAAGATGTTCCTATTGGAATTTTTAAAACAGGACCACCTACGTATAAACTTTTTCCTATACTAGCACCACCAACTGTCAAAAAACTACCACCGTTTGTTATAGAAACTGCATCAGTAGGACAACTTATAGTTATACCACCATCTACAACTAATGCTCCTGTACTATAATTAATAGCTTCATCGCTAGCCGTTATTGTCATGTACTGATAAGTAGTAGATCCAGTTCCACCAGATATACTACTACCTGAACCTAATATAATAGAACCCCCTATATATACATCCTTTTTAAAACTTGCTCCTCCAGATACAGTAAAAGCACCTCCATCATTTATATCAACAGAATTAGTAGCATCTACTATACGAGTTTTTGTAGAAATATCAATGTCACCTGTATAACTTGCAGAAAAAATAGTACCAACATCAGAATTAACTAAACCAAAATTACCAGAACCAATTGAATTTACATTTTGACCCAAACTCCATGACGATCCTGTATTAACACTAGATGAAAAATTGTTATTTGAATAAAATATAATTTCCGTAGGATTCCCATTTGTTTGAGGAGATAAACAAATATGAGAACTCTCGGCTCTGGAAAAAATTGGACCATTAATACCTAGCCCACCGTACAAAACTAACGAACCCGTTTGAGAACTTGTAGGAATCTCACTATTTACTATTGTTGTTTTCCCACCAATGTATACATCCTTACCAATAGCAAGACCACCAGCTATACTCATTGCTCCACCTGATGTTATACTACTTGCATTTACATCGGTCGATATACCTATACCTCCACTCAAAAAAATAGCCCCTGATGTATAACTAGTACTTATTTGAGTACTATCAAAATTAATATTACCTGTAGCTGAATTCAAACTAATAGTACCATCTAAATACAAATTACCCTTTATACCTATACCTCCCCTAATTTGCAATGCACCTGTTGTAGCATTACTACTTTCCGTACTACTTGTAATAATAACGTCATTTGTAACAGTAGTAGCAGAATCTGTAACAGATAATCTAGTTGTAACACCATCTGGCAAAAAATTTGAAGTTCCACTATTTAATATTTGAAACCTTAAAGTTTCATTACCCGTATACATACCTATATTCCCAGTCCCTACGTTACCAGCTTTTAAAACCACGTGACCAGCATTTGTAGAATGATTATTTCCGTACAACTGAGCTATTGCATTATTAGCTAATGAACTAGATCCAGCTAATGCCAAATAACCATCGTTTGAACCTACTGTAGTATTAATACCTATCAAACCATTTTTAATTAATGTAATATCAGATGTCATATTTTCCGTAGAATAAAACCCTACACCCAAACGTGAACCTATCACAACACCTCGTGTATGATTTATATTCATAAATGTCCATGTATTACCAACACTATTCGAATTCAAATACATGTTACCATAATCAGAATTTATCCTTATATTATTATTATTGTCTAATCCTACAACATTAGCTCTAGACGTTCCTGTTATATCCAACCATTTCAAATATTTATTATTATCAATTGTCAAATTATCTTTGAAATTGTAAGATGACATTATTACAATGGCGTTTTAAAAAAAAAATAATAATTTATCTCACTTTTTAATTAATCTTATTCCGCCTTTGGTTAATTTGATTTACATTCTTTTTTATTTTTTTATATATTTACTTTTTCTAAAAGTAATTTATATAGTATGTATAAATTGCCAATAGAATTAATACATATAATTATTAATTTTTTAGATCCTTTTGACATAATTAATTTACTTTACGTGTTAAAATCACGGGTAAAATTAGAAGAAAAAAATGCATCAGCCCTAAATACACAAATTAAAAATTTTTCTCAAAATAATTATGAATTAATAGAAATCATTTACTATATTATTCAAAAAGTTCAATTCATAAATTATAAAATAATCAATATACTACGTGATATATTATATCTCACTGACAAAATATCTCAATCTTCTGAAATTCTAGAATTATCACTAAACACTATTTACATTAGAACAGGTACACCTTATATAATTAAATACGGAAATCCAATCTTGTACAAAGATTCTCATATTATTAATATTTATTATCCAAAAATATCTATCTTACAAAACTATATCTCAACATTCTTACATTATAAACTTAAACACAAAGACAAAAACTTAATTATTATGACCAAAAAAATATTATTATGAAAAAACATTTAGTTACTTTTAGAAAAAGTAACATCAAAAGGGAAAAAATTACTAAAACAAAAACTTACTTTATAAAATTATTATATTAAAATTGATGTTTCCAAAAATTCAATTCAGGGCATACAAAAGACATTGTTTCAAAGTCAGTTAGTTCTATCGTATTTAATATTCTTGACGCATCTTCTTTTTCTTGAGTATTTAAAATGTATTCTTTTTGTAAAAAAATAATACATTCATTATAAATTCTAATCATTTTGCTCAAATCCATTTGTTGACCTTCAATCGAATATGAAACGTTTTCATTCGTATTCGATTTTAATTCTTTTACCAACATATTTTTAACTTGGGTTTTACGAGTTGTTTTCTTATGTACTTTCTTTAAAGAATTCTTATTACTTCTCAAATGCATTATATATTGTACTCTGTGTAATTTTCTATATTCTTACATTTTTTTTCAATTTTTTATGTGGCGTAAACGTGGCGTACGTTTACGTGTCAATAATACCTCTCTTACTAGATAAATTAAAGTTATCTGTAATATCAATTACTTCTGTTATTTGCAAAGTAAACGAGTAATCTAAATCATTAAACTCGTATTCTGTTCCATCGTAATTTAAGATAGAAAATTCTAATTCGTTTAATTGATTCAACGGAACTGAGTCAAATACTTTTGGATTACTTAAATATGAAAAAACCATTGATCCAGGTGATTGATCTAAACTAATTCTTGCAAAAATATTTTTTACGCTACCAGTATTTAACATAGTTGATAATTGTGGACAAGACAAGAATGCATAATTTTCTCCTTGTAAATTAATAGATCTACTTAATAAACTATTTTTCGTATTTGTTTGTTGACCACTAAAACCGTGTAATAAACTACTAATATATATAAAATTACCACCACCAGACTCGGATTTTATTGGAAAAACACCACTGTTGTAAAATGATATATTATGTTCATTTACAATTTCTCTTACCGTAAATAGTTTATTATTTATTTCATTTGATTTTACATTACCATTACCTATATCTGTTGAACCATATATATAAAAATTTTGATCAAACCCTATAATTCCTGATGTACCACCAGATACTAAAGGATAAGAATAAGGTATTGTAAATGTATCACTACCTGTAACTGTTATAATATATCCCTCGTCTATTACTGGTGTAGTATTTGTATTCTGCAAACGTACCATTTTACCAGTTGTAAAATTATGCGGTAATTGAGTTTGAACCTGTATTAAAGAACCAAATCCACTATCAGGAACACCAGATGTATTTTGTATACTAACAATATTATTAAAACCATGATTTGGAAAACTTAAATGAAATAAACCAGAACTTATATATGTCCCAGATAATTTAGATGCATCATAAGAATTTAACTTGTAATTTATAATAATCGTATTAGCATTAGGTACTGCAAATACTGCAAAAGACATATCGTTAATTGTAGGAGTTGAATATAAATTAAAAAATTTAATAGTATCACCTACTTGCAATTTATGATCTATACATGTAAATGTAGTAGTAGACACATTTAAAACAATATTTGTTATGAAAACTATATGTGTCGAAAATGGATTATAAGAAGCTATACTCCCATCCAAACCTGGAGTACGAGTAAATCCACCCGGTGGACTAAAACCACCACTAGGAATAGATCCAGGAATAACAAAACTAGTCTCTTCAAATACATTGTATAGAATATGCGTATCATCCAAAGATGGAGTAGTAGTCGTATTATATAAAGTTACAACCTTTCCTACATCACTTCTAGAATAATTATGAGGAGTAAATGTAGAAACTAAAATAGTATTTACATTAACATTCGATATACTTTGTATATTAAATGTTACACCCCCAAAAGTAACCTGACCAGAATTATAACTTTCCAATACTAAAACACTATCCAATCTTACATAAAAAGTAGTACTAGAAATAACTTGTGTAATTCTACGAGTACCATTTAAACTAGGTGTTGTACCACTCGATGATATAGTACATAACCCATTTAAATCAGCGTTAGTTATATTATGAGGATCTTTTGTTACTATAGATGCTTGATATAAATTTGCAATCGATTGAATATACGTCTTATTTAAATCTGAACTATTTTCTAAAGGATAACCTATATTTGGAGCTACTGTAAATTGTTTTTCACCAAATAAAAATTTAAAAGGTGCAATCTTACCAGTTTTTACTGTATTACCACCTCCTAATAAAGTATCAGATGCTTTTACATTTATTTCTATTCTAAAAATATTATCATTAATCTTTGTTATTTTATGCCTAGCATTTAATGTAGTAGATTGAATACCAGCTACAGCTTTCATCCCAACTAAATATATATACTCACCATCGCTATATCCATGAGATGGTGCTGTAATTTCTAAAACACCTGTATTAACAGAAGTTTGAATAGGATTATTTGATAATTGAGTTAAAATCAATGATGTAAATGTCACCACATCTGTATCAATATCTAATGTAACTATAAAATAATGATAATCACCACTACCATCCCTTCTCCTAATCGTAGCCAATTTTTGTGTCAATTCTGTTTGCAAAGAACTTGACACATAACTACCTATACGTAATTGCATACTATATTCAGGATACACATTTGTAATTGCATTAATTGTATCTGTAGTAACATCCTCGTAATTTTTCCAATATATATTATGATTTGAACTATTTATAACAGCATTCGTATTTGGAAATTCTATACTAGCTAATCTAATACTCTTTACATTATAAAACGATCTTCCTAAAAAAATTTTAAAATGACTTGGTTTTAAATATTGTAATTTATCTCTGTCTCTAGAATCAATACTTACATATGTAACAATCTCTTTTGTTCGTCTACTTGCAGGTTGTTGAGAATTACTTTTAATACTCTGAGACCCCTTTACAAATTTATTTGTATTCATAATACTTTGATCATCAGTTTCTTCTGTTAAACGAATACTCCGAATAGACATCCTTTCAATCGAATCACGTAACCGAGCCTCTTCATTAATACTTTTTTCCCTTTCGTAAAAAGTTTTAAATTCATTATTTTGCTGAGATGTCACTTCACCCTGCAATTCAGGTATAGGAACAAATGTATTACTATACAAAAGATCATTCTCATCTAAATCCATATTAAGTTACTTTACTAATTTAAAAAAGTATTCATTAATATACGAATAGTTTTTTACTTACTATCAATTAGCATTAATATAAATAAACCAAATAATATATAAGAAATCAATTCCATAATTTCCTCATTTCTAATTCTATCCGTCTCTATACCAAATGTTTTCATCGCCATCACCCTGCATCTATTACACTCTATAACATGTTTTACATAACTATCATTACAAACTTTATCATCTGTAAATTTTTCAAAAATATCTTTTTCTTTAGATTTCTGTCTAACTGTAAGCCCAGCTTCAGTAAATGTAGAAAGTGGCTTATTATAATAATTTAAATTATTTCTTGCGTCTGTTGGGTTTAATGGTTTTATTTCAGCATATTCGCCATTTGTCATACCCTCTATATTTCTATAACTTTCTATTAATTTTTCTTGTGGTAAATCAATATCATTATTTTTTTGCGATAACGTTTTAGAAAAATCTGTCAAATTAACCATAACATCCCCATTTACATTTTTAGGAGAAACTGGCCTTTCGTCTATACCACTACCGCTATATAAAGACTCGTCATATACTTTATTTGAATTTTCAAAATTAGGGAACACACTTTTAATATATGAATAACTCATCCCTCTTAATATATTATTTGAAAATAATTTTCTAAAATATGTTTTATTTAAAATACAATTTATTAGTAAATGTACATTTTTATTTTCCCTAAATAATAATAGGTAAATGATACGCGACATTATTGAAACTTTAATACGAGGTGTATTAATATCATTATTGTATTTCGAAATTACTAAAACAAATGATACTACATTGTATAATATTGGACTGTTTACAATGTTTTATACCATTATGATTTATGGAGCTATTATGACAGATATAAATCCAACAGTAATTACTTCAGCATTCCTTACAAAAACCGTATTTACTCTTGTAGATGAAAGAATACGAAAAAAAGAAACCCAAGAAAATAAAACCTAAAAAACTTAAAAATAAACAACTAAGATATTTATTTTTAATTTAAAAATTTAAACTAACATTTGCCTTTTTAGGTCTCCCCCTCCCTCTACCACCACGTTTATTTACAGGAATATTCTTTACAATATCTGAAGGTTCTGTAGCCTCTTGACGTTCCTTTTCACGTTTTCTTTCATTCATTGTTTTTAAAATATTATCAATGTCTAAACCATCTCCGTTAATATAATTCGTATTAGGACCATTCATTTTCGATGGCATCACATCATCACTCGTATCAGAATCAACCCCCTTATTTCTAGAAGCTCGCAAATCAAACACATTTGGAACCTTTACAGCAGACGAATTCGGTATACTAAATTGACGATGATTGTAAAAAGTTGGCTGTTGAGACTGCGCCAATGGAGATTGCTGTTGAAATTGTGACAATGGTGATTGCTGCTGAAATTGTGTCAACGGAGGCTGTTGTTGTTGTTGTTGTTGTTGTTGTTGTCCTCCTTTATTCATTAAACCACCCAACAATGATGTAAAAGTATCACCTGTATCCATCTTTGTTATTTTCTTTGTAATTGTAAACATTGTAGCAGAACTTATTATCATAAAAATTAAACGAAGTTCTGGTGACATTTGCCCGTGACCCTTGTATTTTTCATATAGTTCAGACATTACTTCATCATATTCTTGATTTTCCATAGAATAACCCATTGCCTCACTCCAACCATCTAAATCAACACCTAATGGATCGAATTTAGTATTCATCATTTCTACACCCTGAACACCCAATAATAACATTCTCTTGAAAAAAGCAACTGATCTCTCGTTTTGTATTTCATTTCTTACTCTTTCATATTCATTTCTAATTTCATCCAAACTATTATTCATATCAAGACGAAGAGAACTCCATTTACCCTTTACATTTAACTTGTTAAACTTGTATAAAAATTCACTCTTCTCTCTTCTAATTTGATCATTTTTATTTTCTCTAGCAATAGTTTTTTCTCTGCGTTTATAACGGTCTGTATCATTTAACGTAGAACTTGATATCGAAGGATCAGATCTCCTTATACTCTCATCCTTATAACTAGATTTTTTAGATTCTAAAGAAATTTCATCTGCCTTATTCATCTTTTTTTTGTTCGCCATTAATTCCAACTGCGACAAAGAAATATCTTCAGATTCTAAATCACGTGGCTTACTAGATTTTTTAGATGAACTCGCCCTCGCACTTTTACTAGATAAAATAGATTTATCAGAATTTTTATCAGACTTCATATCTATATTATTATTATCGTACAATAATATAAATGTTAATTTTAAACAAATAAAAAATAGTTTTTTTTAATTTAAATCGTATCTACGTGGCTCGTAAACATTGAAAAAAACTATTTTTTATTCAATTCTTAAATTTGTCGTAATAAAAAAATAAAAATTTAGAAAAAGTTGTCGTTTTATGGTTTGATTTAATTCGTATCTACGTGGCTCATCAACAAAAATCGAAGCAATCCTAAATCAGCAACAAAATATTCCAAAATAAGGGGTTTGTCATTTGTTAATAAAATGTTCATATTTTCACATAAATGTGACGCCTTTATAAAATTCATTAAATGACTTAGTTTAAATTTACCCTGTACAATTTTATCATTTGTTTTTTCAAACTTTATAGACCTAATATCTTCTCCATTCTGTTGAAGCAATGCGCGTTGATCTTTATTTAATTTATCATCTATTTCACTAATTGCAGTTTGAAATTCAGCTAAACCATCATCGCAACTAAAAATTAATTGTTTACCAATACTCTTAATTTCAACAACCTTTCCTTCTAATAATTGAATGTCCTTAATAATTTGTTGAAACTGAACAGATGGCATATTAATTACATAATCAAACTGCATCTCTGATATATTAATTACCTTGTCATCTAACGCTAAAAGTGGAATTTTATAATCCTTAACTTTACCCATAAAAGGATCTGCCAACTCAACACCTAATTTATCTTCCTCATTACGATTCATATATAAAGTAATCGTCTCTCTTCGATTTGCTGATTTTATTGTCTTGAAAAAAGTATTTGTATCAATACCTAACACAATTGGCTTTTCGCATGTATAACTTTCAAACTTGTTCGCATCCAATTTAACATATGTTAGCGATACCTTTGATGTATCTAAAGTCGATATCTTTATACAATCCTTGTTAATCAAAATATTAGTTTCCTTTATATAAGGTTTTATTACTTCAAATAAATTTTTCACAATCACACTCTTTAATGTTTTAATTTCAAAAATCCTTTCTGACATTATTAATATAAGTTTTTATTTTTTTAAATACGTTTAAACAAATTGAACAAAAAATACAAATTAAACAAAATAAGCTCAAAGACGTCTTGTTTACGCCTCACTTACGCCTCACTTACGCCTCACTTACGCCTCACTTACGCCTCACAAGTATAAATAGTAAATTTAAATTTATTTTCTTTTACTAAATATTATAATGTTTATTGACGACAAAGATGACAGTAAAGCCTTAAACTCTATACAAAAAATTTTACTTCATAATTTACAAAAAAAGCATTATTTACGAGAAAAAAATATACAATTTTTAAATAAAATATTAAATACAAACGGATATCACAATTTTAACACGTATGTTGATAATGAAGATGTTTATATGGATGTTGATGTAGATTATAATACACAAGGTGATACACAAGATAATACACAAGGTGATACACAAGATAATACACAAGATAATACACAAGATAATACACAATGTGACACACAATGTGACACACAATGTGACACACAAGATAATATTAAAAAATCAGTAGAATTTAGTAAAAGTCCTATTGTAAAAGATTCTTCTACAAGTCAAGTTTTGAATACTATAACAGATTTCGTATTTAATTAAAAAGTGAAAAAATAATAAAGATAATTAAACATAATGAATAAAGAAATACCAGAAGGCTCGTATTTATCAAAAAATGGTTACGTGATAAAAAAATCTAGTATTTCAGAAGATGAACTACTATTTTTAAAAACAGAATTACGAGCAAGACCACTTCAAGATCAAAAATACGGTAAATCTTATGGTCCAGATCCGTCATATCCAATTTATACGGAAACTAAAAATAAAATATATATTCCTAAAATGTACGGGATAAAGCAATATGGTAATCCTAAAAGATATTTACCAAATTATCGTGGAGAAATGTGGAAAACAAATCTAGAGTTTAATGGAACATTATATGATAATCAAATCGAACCTGTAAATGCGTTATTATCTGCGTGTCATAATGTTGGTGGAGGTATTTTAAACTGCGGCACAGGATTAGGTAAATGTCATAAAATCGATACAGAAATATTGATGTTTAGTGGTAAAATAAAACTTGTACAAGATATTGTAGTTGGTGATTTATTAATGGGAGATGATAGTACACCAAGGAAAGTCTTATCATTAGCAAGAGGAAAAGATATTATGTATGATATTATTCCAACAAAAGGAGAAAAATATACTGTAAATCAAGAACATATACTTTGTTTAAGAGTATCTAGTAATCCAAATATATCAAAATCAAATATAAACAAAACATGGGAAGTTCGGTGGTTTGAAAATTTTAGTTTTAAATGTAAACGTTTTAAAATAAATGATAAACTTGGAGCCATAGAATTTATGAAAACCATTAAGCAACAAGAAATTGTGGAAATTTCCGTTAAGGATTATGTTAAATTACCAAAAAGTATTAAACATATATTAAAAGGATACAAAATTGCAATAGAATTTGAAGAAAAACCATTAAATTTTGATCCATACATAATAGGATTATGGTTAGGAGATGGGACTTCTACGTGTAGTCAAATTACTAATCAAGATTCTAGTCTTTTGCATTATTTAAAATCTACATTGCCTAAATTTAATTGTTATTTGAAATTTAACAATGGTTATATTTATAATATAAATGGAGATGGGTCTGGTAAATATAATTCAAATCATTTTTTAAATGAACTTAAAATACAAAATTTAATAGGTAATAAACATATACCTGATATTTACAAATACAATTCTAGAGAAAATCGATTAAAATTATTAGCTGGGTTACTAGATAGCGATGGATCTTTAGTAGATGATAAATGCACATTCGATTTTAGTCAAAAATCTGAAAAATTAATTGACGATACTATTTATTTAGCTAGAAGTCTTGGATTTGCTTGTTATAAAAGTAAACAAGTAAAGGGATGTTGGTATAAAAATGCATATAAACAAAATTATTATTATAGAATATGTATTTCTGGAAATACATCGGAAATCCCTACACTTTGTCCAAGAAAACGAGCAAATCAAAGACGTCAAATTAAAAATGTATTAAATACTGGTATAAAAGTAAAACAATTAGATATAGATGATTATTATGGATTTGAGATTGATGGTAATCATAGATATGTTCTTGGTGATTTTACAGTAACACATAACACTTTAATGACTATAAATGTAATTTCTAAACTAAAAATAAAAACAATTGTAATTGTTAATAAAATTTCCTTAATGCATCAATGGCATTCCGAATTAAAACGTTTTATACCAGGTATTGAAGTTGGATTTATACAAGGTCAAAAAAATATAGATGTAGAAGATAAACACGTAGTCATTGCAATGTTGCAAAGTTTAGCTAGAGTAGATTATCCAGATTCATTGTTTAATGACATAGGAGTTGCAGTTGTGGATGAAGTACACAATACACCAAGTAAAGGGTTTTCTAAAGTATTAGGAAAATTATCAAGCCAGTATACGATAGGTTTGTCAGCAACACCTAAAAGAAGCGATGGTTGTGAATATGTATTCAAATATCACATTGGTGAGGTAATTTATCAATCTCAAGTCAAAAGAAATGGACTAAAACCTATACTAAATATGATAACAATCAATAGTTCCGAATACAAGGAAATAATGTTACAAAATAAAAGCACTGGACAATCTCAAATTCAATTTACAAGTATGCTTACAGATTTAATACAGATGCCTAAACGAAATCGTTTAATTTTAGAAATTGTAAAGGATTTAGTAATCAGAGAAGGTCGAAAAATATTGGTATTAAGTGATCGTAGAGAACATTTAAAATCATTAAAGTGTTTATTAGATGACGACTTGCAATCTAATTTTACATATGGTCTCTTTTTAGGTCAAATGAAACAATCTGACTTGGAACGTTCTAGAGCTAGTCAAGTTATTTTAGCTACATTTAGTGCATTTGGAGAAGGAGTATCAGAAAAAGATTTAGATACATTAATATTAACAACACCTAAAAAATTTATAGGACATTTAAAAAATTCTGTTAAAAATGAAAATGGTAAATTAGAACAAATCGTTGGACGTATTTTTAGAAAGGATCATACAGAAAAACATCCGATGATTATAGATTTAAATGATAATTTTTCTATATATAAAATACAATCTATTCAAAGACGTACTTTTTATAAAGGCCACTTTACAACATCTATATTAGAAAACAATAAGATCGATTTAGATGATTATGATATAATAGATATAAATCCAACATGTATACAGTGTACAAAAAAAACAGAAATAAGAAAAGACGAACAAAAAGATCTCAATTTAAATCATTGTATAATAAAAGATTAAAAATTTTGTAAAATATACAATATAAATTTTACAAAATGATTTACGTTTAAGCAGTAAATTCTTGATAAGAATCGGCACCATGAGGAAGTACTTTTGACATATCATATCTTCTTAGTGGATAACACCCTGCTTCTTGTACCTGAGGAGAAGCAGTTGTAGTAGGTTCAGAAGTAGATGCAGGAGCTAGAGGAGCAGCTGTAATAGATTCAACTGCTATATCAACTGCTCGTTGAACTTCAGGTGTAGGAGCAGGAGTAGGCATAACAGCTTGTTCAGCCAAAACTTGAATAGCCTGCAAACCAATAGGAGTAGTTACAGCAGCTGCAGCAACTTCTGCTACAGGAATCACTTGTTCTGAAGAAACTGCAGTAGGACTTACGGCAGCATTAGCTAATGCTACAACTGCTTCAATTGCTGCAGTTGTTTGTGGAGGCATTGCAGTTCCAGGACTCGTTGTAGTTGTAATAGATTCAACTGCCAGATCAACTGCTCGTTGAACTTCTTGTGTAGGAGCAGGAGTAGGCATAACAGCTTGTTCAGCCAAAACTTGAATAGCCTGTAAACCAATCGGGGTAGTTACAGCAGCTGCAGCAACTTCTGCTACAGGAATCACTTGTTCTGAAGAAACTGCAGTAGGACTTACGGCAGCATTAGCTAATGCTACAACTGCTTCAATTGCAGCAGTTGTTTGTGGAGGCATTGTTGTTTCAGGACCTGCAGTTTCTTCTTCTAAAAGTTGAATATCTCCATCCATAAACTCCCAAAGTGGTTTTTGATTAACATAATTAATAGAAACCATAAAAGCAATTGCAATCAATATAGATGTAGATGGGCTAAACTGAGCAGTCCAAAGAATTAAAGAAAATACAAACAATTTAAAATATTGATTTTCAAACAATGCAAGTACAGCATCTGGCAATTTTGGCGCAATTCTAGCAGCATAAAGCATAAGAAGCAAATGAATAGCTCCACGTATTAAAGTAGGCTCTTTAATAAGAGTAGACAATATACTATTGATACCATTGTCTAATTTTTTAATAACTTCCATATTTATTATAGTATATTAAAATAAAAAAATTTAAATAAATTTGAATAATAATCTAATTAATTATATGTAAATGCAAACATTAACTGGCATAGATAAATTTATCCCTATACACCCAAATAGAAAACATATTTATGAAAAATTTTATAATTTACTATACAATCACGTTAATCAAAACCCTACCGAACACGTAGACATAAAAAAAATGTCAATCAATATTGAAAGAGGAGTCTTTAATCACGCGCTAAAATTATATAATAAAGTAACACAAAATGACACTTGGAATAATCTTTTTAAATCTATCTATATTAACAAATGTATGATTATATACGATAATTTGAATCCAAACGGTAAAATAGGCAATACACAATTATTATCTAGATTATTACAAAAAGAATTTGACGAATTCGAATTATGTTCCTTATCTCCTAAAGAATTATTTCCTGAAAAATGGAATGAAATATTTGAGTATGTACTAAATTCTAAAGATTATGATCCTATTTATATACCGCTACCAAAATTAGAAGATAGACCAGATGGAGCGTTTAAATGTAAATGTGGATCCTTTAAAACAGAATATACAGAAGTTCAAACTAGAAGTGCTGACGAACCTACAACTAAAAAAGTATACTGCTGGAAATGCGGTAATAGATGGAAATTTTGTTAAGTACAATTACATATATATATGGTATTATATATATGGTATAAGGTATAGTAATAGGTATGGTACCTTGCTTTTTAGGTACCTAAATTTAATTGTATCTTAATTCGTCATTTTTTAATATTAAATATTTAATATCTAAATTTTCATCATTAATCATCTTGTAATAATTTTCAAAAGTTGAAACTTGTTCTTTACATATATATTTAATGAAAATTTTGTAAAAATTTTTTTGTATAGTTTTTAATCCGTATAACTTGTGAATTAATATTTTGTTTGAAGTTAACAAGTCATATGTAGTAATAGCATTCTTATCATCATCCTTGGCAATTATTATCAATAGTACATCATTATTTATCAAGTACTCAAACTCTTTAGCATCAATAGTAGATAATAATTCATTATCTATAATATGAATTGATCTTGATTCATTCAAACCTTTAACTTTCACTTTATCCAATTTATTTTTCACATGCATATCCGTAAAATACAAATGAGGATTATTTAATAAAATTTGTTTATAACTTGACTTGTGTTCATCAGTACTAGTAATATATACATTACTATCAAATATTTCACCCACATGTTTCATTATACTTAATTTATGCAAAATTTCACTTAAAATTAAAATACTATTTTCAAAATCCTTATTAATAATCATCATATTTCTTTTATAAAAATCACTTGGCTTTAAAATATACTTTCTTAATTCAGGAATTTCATCACTCGTAGTATCCGAGCTCAAATTACTATAAATTGACCCTTTCCCTTCTTCTACAGTCTTTTCTTCTACAGTCTTTTCCTCTACAGTCTTTTCCTCTACAGTCTTTTCCTCTACAGTCTTTTCCTCTACAGTCTTTTCCTCTACAGTCTTTTCCTCTACAGTCTTTTCCTCTACAGTCTTTTCCTCTTTTGAGGGCTTTGACCCTACTTTTTCTAAAAGTAATTCTTCCTTTACCGTCTCTTCCTTTACCGTCTCTTCCTTTACTGTCGCTTCTTTTACTGTCGCTTCTTTTACTGTCGCTTCCTTTACTGTCGCTTCCTCTTTTGAGGGCTTTGGTCCTACTTTTTCTAAAAGTAATTCTTCCTTTACAGACGCTTCTTTTACAGACTCTTCCTTTACAGTCGCTTCTTTTACAGTCGCTTCTTTTACTGTCGCTTCTTTTACTGTCGCTTCCTTTACTGTCGCTTCCTTTACTGTCGCTTCCTCTTTTGAGGGCTTTGGCCCTACTTTTTCTAAAAGTAATTCATCTTGTACCGTAACTGTATCAATTTCGGTTTGAGTTGCAATTTCT
>Ga0209246_10000294_pt1 | contig 22299 bp, 26 predicted proteins | sample LauGreSpBDMM15SN_2_FD_187560 | JGI IMG/M metagenome (GOLD analysis project Ga0209246, IMG submission 187560) | Freshwater lake microbial communities from Lake Michigan, USA - Sp13.BD.MM15.SN (SPAdes) (version 2) | ecosystem: Environmental > Aquatic > Freshwater > Lake | place: Lake Michigan...
TTTAGCAAAGTTGCACTATAGACCGCTCTGACAATCTTCCAATGGGGTGATTAATGGGATTCGAACCCATGCTATCAGTACCACAAACTGGCGTGCTAACCACTAACACTATAACCACCATATATATGTTCATTATTTTCATGTGTTCATTGCCAATGAACATTCATTTATAATGAACACTTTGTACTCAAGGAGGGACTCGAACCCTCAAACCCTTCGGCGCTAGATCCTAAATCTAGTGTGTCTACCAATTCCACCACTCGAGCATAAAGCCGATCCCGTAGATCGGCCGCTCAACTTAAGGTATTGAGTTTGCGAGAATAAATCTCCGACCAGGACATGTACCCTTTGTGCACCGTCGTACTTTCTACAGGGTTCGAACCTGTGACCTCCTCGGTGTAAACGAGGCGCTCTGAACCAACTGAGCTAAGAAAGCATAGAGCTTCATAGTATTCACAACTAATAACCATATCGGATTATTCATTTACGTCTGCAACAGCTTTTAACTGAGAGATTACAGAATTGTGTATGAAGCAAGTGATCCCGGTTGGGCTCGAACCAACGACTCCCTCATTAAAAGTGAGGTGCTCTAGCCAACTGAGCTACGAGATCTGGTGGAGGTGATAGCGTTTTTGAAGAACCAGAACCACCCTAAAAACTTTTAAAAAGAGTATAAAAGAAACATCTTACCTAAGACCGCGAATCCATATAAGACTTAACTACACCAAACACTTTAGTTGCAACTTAAATGTTTGTCACGTTACTACACTTCCGGTTTCTTTTATTGCGGCCAGTATTTTATAACGACAATACAGGAATCGAACCTGCTTCTCCGGCCCGTATGGCCAGCGTGGTCACCACTCCACTAATCGCCGCAAATATTATTACTATTCGCTTTTCTCTTTGTGACTGTAAGGGGATTCGAACCCTGATGATTACTTGATCGATACTTCATCATCTTTAAATTAACCTAGCCTAAAAAGGCACCCAATTTACCGGTGGGCTGTGCTTCCCTGCACAAGTACAATCATATGTTGCGATATCTGGACTCGAACCAGAGTCTATGCCTTATGAGAGCATCGTAAGAAACCAACTCTACCATATCGCAATTTAGTAGCGGGTGGCAGAATCGAACTACCCTTCATTCGGCTTATGAGACCGATAAGTTCACCAGAACTTTAACCCGCAATATATTTGTAGTCAATAAAGGATTCGAACCCTTATTCCTGAGTCCGTAGCCCAGTGTTCTATCCGTTGAACTAATCGACTATTGCATCCCGTTACTCGTGCACGAGCCATGGCATTACGGGATCGATGTTATTCCATATTCTGTGGACCAGGATGGACTCGAACCAACGACCTACGCATTATGAGTGCGGTGCTCTAACCAACTGAGCTACAAGTCCATTAATAATAAGTTGTTCCATACCGAACTATTAGGAACTATTAGGGTTTCTCGGACGAGGTGCACAACCCACAAACGGCTATGATATGTTATCTGTTACTTGGCTCCACCACATAGGAATTATTGAACAGGATTCGAACCCACCTAATCAATGTATGCCTACATTAATGTTCACAGCATATCAACTTATTATTTGCACACATAGAGAGATTCGAACTCCCATCAACGGTTTTGGAGACCGTCATGCTACCATTGCACCATATATGTATATTATAGTGGGAGTGGAGGGATTCGAACCCCCAACGCCGTAAGGCCACGGATTTACAGTCCGCTAAGCAACCGTTGCTCAACACTCCCAAATTTGGTTATTATGTTATTTTGCGAACTTTGGGAGGCTCGTATCATTGTTAAGTCATAATAACCCAAGGCGTTACGCATCCATCTGTAACTTTACTTTTCTTGAATCCGGATGTGGCCACATCAATTCTGGGAACGATTTCCTTGTTTGCTCCCCGGGTAAGACTCGAACTTACGACCCCCTGATTAACAGTCAGGTGCTCTAACCAACTGAGCTACCGAGGAATTTATTGCTGATTAAAAAGGATTTGAACCTTAATCCTGTGTCCGCCCTTAGTCACTTACATGCTTACTAACTTCTACTGTGCACCATACACTATAACCATTCCGATGGTTTCGAACCCATCAGTCTTAAGATTAATTACTTCTTAAGATTTGTAGCGGGGGCAGGATTCGAACCTGCGACCTTCGGGTTATGAGCCCGCTGAGCTACCTCTGCTCTACCCCGCAATATTAGTGTCTTTACATGGGATTCGAACCCATATTCTTCCGGAGAAAACCGGCGTTCCTAGCCATATTAAACTACGTAAAGCAATCAATTAAAATTACAGAAATTAGTGACGTCAAATCTCTTTAAGCTATGTGTAATCTTAATCGTTAGGAAGATATTGCTGATCAGGCATCTTCTTTGTGGATAGAAAGGATTCGAACCTTTTGTATTGGCACTGCCTACTTTAACCAGACCTATCCGAGAGCTGCAGCTCTGTTATAACTTATGCATCAACCTCTAAATGCTTTCCCTTTGGCTATTACGGATGCGGACTCGAACCACATTATTTCTGTTACCTATGCTTTTTCAAACTTGGTTTTAGTCGTTCACCTTGCGCTCAGATCACAACCAATTTCCAGTATCGCCACGTGGAGGCGTTTGAATGATACCGCTACGCTTCGTTGGTACTTGCCGTTTCTTAAGTCGACACTTTCCCCGTTGCACGTTTTATTTAAGTGTACTTCCCTACTAGCGTCTTTGAAGCCAACACCTTTAATTCTACGCTCGCAATATGTAGCTCTATGAATTAATAACAGTCTCGTCTGGGTAATTATGATTGGATTCGAACCAATTTCAGCTTTACAATAAAGAGTATATTTCAACTCAACCTTTGTGAGGTGCCGCCAACCAATGGCCTCATAATCATTTTTAGTCTTTTCCTTACCTCTTAATAATTACACTGCCACTCAGATGTTACTTTCTGACGCTTACCAATCATACTGGAGTAATTATTAAATTGAGCAGATGGAGAGAATCGAACTCTCATCTTCAGATTGGAAGTCTGAAGTAATGACCATTATACGACATCTGCTTGTTTGTTATTTCCAACATGTCAAAGAACTTTCGTTATTAATTATATGTAAATATACACAAAGTTTTTTAATCCGGAAACAGTTTTCGTAATTATTTTTCAAAAGTTACGAACATTTTTGTCGGGATAGCAGGTGTCGAACCTGCCGCCTCTTGCTCCCAAAGCAAGCGTCTCACCCCAAGACTATATCCCGTATTGTTGTCCCTCGAGGATTCGAACCTCGACCGCCTGGATCAAAACCAGGTGTCCTGCCATTAGACCAAAGGACAATATTGTGGAGCAGGTTGGTATCGATCCAACTCCTCTGGATTTTCAGTCCAGCGCAATGACCTCATCTGCCACTGCTCCATCGTTTTCACCAAGATGTCAAAGAACTCTTTGTTCTGAGTTTAGTGTTGGAATCGAACCAACCTTACAGAGTTTGCAATCCTGCGCCTAACCGATCGGCCAACCAAACGTGTTAAAATTTTAAACAAAAAAAAACCAAGCTTTTTGATGGGCTTGGTTTAACTAAATGTTGAAATAATTATACTATCAACTTATAGATAAGACACGCCCATGATTAACCCCCGGATTAAATATCCAGCTAATCATCTGTAGACAATATTTTATATGTAAGTTGTTGCGTTTCATCGTTGTTGTTTTTTGTATTATTATAGTATATATCATTAACTTTTAAAAAGTTTCACGATTTATGCGTTTTTTTCTAATTTATTTTAAAATAGTTCAATTAACCTATTGGTAAGAAAGAATTAATCGTGGAAATAATGGGACTCGAACCCATGTTCTCGCAACTTCAGTCGCTTTATACTATCCTTTTGTACTATAGTCCCAGATCACTTTACATTTCAAAGTGTAAGTAGGTTTGCGAAAACTTTCCTTCCGTGATTGCTTCATTTTTTTACGGGTCTGTTATATCACATTTAATGTATTGACCATACACATTAGCATTCGTACTGCCACGGAGAATCGAACTCCGATTTTTAGGATGAAAACCTAATGTCCTAACCGTTAGACGATGGCAGCAAATATGGAAGGTCACCAACTGCACCTTCCGCGGTAGCTTTAGGAATACTTATCTATTCCAAGGTTTTGAATTCTTTAATGTCTTGTTCTAAAAAGACTCAACTACTTTACATAGTCCCGCACGTCACTACTTGATACCTTAACGCGAACTGGTTTTAAGCTTAATAATATTAATCTACCGACTATAAGCTATTTACGCTTGACTTATAATCCCATTTTCCATAGTGACTATTCGTAACTATATCACTCCTTATTGCCTACTTTCTTATTCGGCTCCTCGATTAATTTAATAGATCATGACATTCTTTAAATAAGGTTTCATATTTAGTATGAATTCCAGGAAATGCAGTTGAAATATCCATTATAATACTATAAAGAATTCTTCTTCTAAATTCATCATTTCTATATTTTACTCTCTTACCCCATATATGAACAATTGATTTTTCTATTCTAATACTCTCTTCCGAAGAAGATAAGGTTGGTATCCAAGAATTATTCCATTCCACATTATCTTTAAATGAACTAACTAAAAAAGCATTTGGTTTAATATTATTATAAGACACTCCTAGTTTATTTGCAATTGTTGGCAACATTCTCTGTTCTACAAAAATCGCACTATTACTTATGTTTTTTTGACATTCAGGATTCTTATCTAATAATATTACATTAGTAACTTCGTCATACCATGTGTTAATTAATTCTTGAGTTCTGTTCTTAAAATACATGATTGCACAATTTACAGGCCAACAAGACCAATCAAATTTATCAACTTCATGTTGATCCATCCAATTTATAGCATCATGATAATTATTAAATCCTTTATTTATATCAAATCGTTCTTCGTGAAATGCCGTAAAATCACAGTCAGTCTTAAGAAGACCAGGTTCTTTTAACCATAAGTCTGTATCGATGATGCAAAATTCAGTATCATGTTTGGCTATTTCTTTGGCAGCATGAATCTTAGAAAAACTCCAATATCTAGATGCCTTATCTTTATGTGGTACAGCATCTAATAAATCAGTGTCAATAAAATCATATTCTTGTTCAATACCATATTTCTTAATAAGGTTCAAATGATCTGTATTTGCATACAATTTAATAGGACCATAATTCTTCTTCCAAAACAAAATAGAAGTTAATTGAGCTAAAACATCAATCGCGTCCCATTCTTCTGGATTATTCTTCCAAAAATCATTTTCAAATTTATAAAAGGTGTGATACCCGTTTATCATTATACAAATATTAATTAGCGGTCCCACGGGGAATCGAACCCCGAACTCAGCCGTGACAGGGCTGCATTATAGCCGTTTAACTACAGGACCAAATTTGGGTAGGATCAAAGGCCTTTTGCCTACCGAGACCTCGTCGTTGCCACAACAGCAGAGCGTACCGAGACACTGTCTAAATAAAAAAGAGTGGGAGGAATCCAACCTACCGTCACGTCTATGTTCCTTGCAAAATGCGAAGTACTGAAGATTGCTCTCATTAATGTCACTGAGCTACACTTTTTAAATTAAAATAACAGGATAGCTTTTTTGATACGTGCTCTACCAACTGAGCTATTTGCTTTTCTTACGATACACAAAGCCGGATTCGAACCGACGACCACGAGATTAACAGTCTATTCAGTATTTTTTGCTGTAACCATCCTTTATATTTTGAGCCTCCAGTCGGGCTCGAACCAACGACCTGCTGATTACAAATCAGCTGCTCTACCAACTGAGCTATGGAGGCAATTAAAATAGAGTATGACGTATTCTAATCTTATGGTTTACCCGCAAATTACTGGTTCTCTCTATTTTACCTATAATGCAATAGGATTTGAGTCAGCTTTTTAAAGCTTCTTACTTTACTTGAGCTGCAGTAGTATCAACTGTTACGCTATCTACTGTTGCTGTTGTAGAATCTACTACAACTGTTGTTGAATCAGTTGAAGTTGCTTCACCTGAAGTTGACGTGTTCTTGCATGAGGCCAAAGCCAACACTGCGAAAACTGCTGCGAAAAATACTTTTTTCATCTTTTTGTTTTTGTTTTAACCTCTAAACACCATGTTTAGATTGTGATTCGAGAAGGAGTCGAACCTTCAACCTACGCCTTAGAAGGGCGTTGCTCTATCCAGTTGAGCTATCGAATCATTTTTTTGTTGTACTCGGGGCGGGAATCGAACCCGCAAGGAATGCTCCATTGGTGTTTAAGACCAACGCGTTTACCAATTTCGCCACCCGAGTGTCAAACATTATATCTTTATATTTTTACCTCTAAATGTAGAAGTTTGACTATGACAGTTTGGACAAAGAATTCTTAAATTCTCTAAAGAGTTATCTGTTCTATCACCTGATACATGATCAAGTTCTAGACTAATAGGTCTTTTATTCCATTCTGATATGCCACATTCTTCACATTTAGCTTCTTTATAACCTTCTCTTATTAGGCGTAATCTAAGTGCAGAAGTAACTAAATGCTGCTTTCCTGAGAAAACATCTTCTAATTTCTTCTTTACTTTAGTTCCGCCTTTACCAGATTGATTAGTGTTCCATTCTATTCCATGTAATAATACATGTCTTTTAAATGTAGAAAACGCTAGATTGATTTTATCAGCAGCTTCAGCCATAGTGGATGATTCTGCTATTACAATTTCTAATGCTTCTTTAGATATAACGCTATGTTTTGTATTATACTTCATAAATTTGGTATATGTTTATTATATATATCCACATGTCTACCAATTTTTAGGAAGTTTAATTTTCTTTCTTACCAATATGTCAATGAACTCGTTTTGTTATTTACTATCTTTATACCGATAGCGTTGAGTTTGTTTCAAAAAAAAGAGTCTCTTTCGGAGACTCTTTTTCATGATAATGTTGTGTTAACTTTACATAAAGAGAGCCTTTGAGCTACATTCCTGTAACCTGTCAGTGTCTAAATTATATGTAAATGTTGTCATCATGTGATTTATATATCCCCTTTATTTTTTGTTTCATCTCTTTTTTGAAAAAAATATCGAATTAATATCCCATATTTTCTGCAATGATAGACTTACCTCTACGAATTCGGTTTTTAATAGTCTGTAATGGAAGATTGTACTTTTCAGCAATATCTTCATATTTCATGTCATTAAGTAATCGATCTTCGATGATTTCTTTATACATTGGTTTCAAATCATTGATGTTATTCAAAGCCAATTCATAACGATTTGTAAGATCTTGATCTTCTAATAACCAATCAGCTTCTGTCTTGAATTCTGATTCGATCAACAAGTCTTTAGCAGACGTATGACTAAACTGTTCAGAGATTTCAATACCATACTCTTTCATAGTATCAATACTATATTTAGAGTTACGTTGACGAATCCAACCTAGACACTCATTAAATGCAATACGATATAACCAAGTTGTAATTTGGTATGATGGATCATATTGATCAATCTTAGTCCACATTTTTGTTAGAGTATTAGTAAGAATATCATCAGTAGCTTCAGAATCTTTAACTACATTTGCAATATAGTTCTTAAGTCCTGGTTTTACTCGTGTATAAAGAGCGTTATAGTCCTTTTCTGATTTAGTACGAATAAAGTTTTCTGATAATTCTCTGTAACTAAGTTGTTTTGATTGTTTTGACATACGTTTTATTTTTTTAAGTTTTTAATTATAAGGCTAATATACAACAAATATTTGACAATAAAAAATTTATTTGCTAAAAGTTATTAACAATTTTAATATCCTCTTTTGATTACCATTTTTACTTCAGTAACAAGCTCTTTTGCTTCTTCTGTGACTGTAGTTATGTTAGCCATTGGTCGATGCGTCTTAAAGAATTTAACTAGTTTAGGAACGTTTAACATACCGCTGTTGATTAATTCTACAAGTTCTGCTCTAATTTCTGTTGTTGACATCTTATTTGTTTTTAATTATAAAGCTAATATACTAATAATATTTGACAATAAAAAATTTATTTTCTAAAAGTTACGAACAATTAGTAAAATAAACTCAATGCTGACTTCAAACCAGCTTCTGTGGCTACGTGGAATGAGCTGGGAACAGGATTAAGAGTTGAATCCTTGTACTCTGACATAGCAGCTCTAATAGCTCCTCGTTTGGTTTTAGCCCAAACTGTATTCCAACCACCTTCACTAAATGTAAACATATATTGCTTTTCTATGAATACCTTAGGAATTCTAGTTTCTTCTGTCACCAATCCTGTAGAATTAATGGTATTTAAGATCTCAACTGCATTATTGTACTTTTTACCTTTACCTACTAGATTTTTGATATAAAGTTCAATAGCGTCCTTTAAAACTTGTTCTTGGTCCTTGTTAATTTTGATCTGCATAGTTTAACTGTTTTAATTATAATGTAAATATACGTGAAAAACTTGACATAAAAAAGCATTATGTCAAGTATTTTTAAAAAAGTTACGAACAATTAGAAATCTGAAAATATACCTAATAGTTTTTCTAGTTCTTGTGGTGTGTTTCCCCATAAATCAGTAGAAACATTAATAATCTTATTCTTAGGATCTGATTTAAATTTTTTATCAGGGTATCCAACAATAGACCATGATTTTGATGATTTCTTAGGCCATGCACCCAAAGGCCAATAAGATACTGCACAATTAAGTTCTTCGATAAAACTTAAGCAATTAATTATAGAACATCTTGATGATAATAGACCTCTATCACGTAGAGTTATAAGTGCTTGATCCATATCACCTTCAATGAATTTAATAGTACCATTTAATCTTGTGATACTATCTTGTGCAGTTTTTGGGTCATGTGCAAAATTACCAAGGTGATACACTGTATCCTCTTGCTTTACAACTGTATTCCATTTTAATATAAGATCATTCGTCATTTGATCTACATCAGTATGCGATCTCTTATATTTTTTAATAGAACCAGGTCTTCCCAATTGAAGATTAGATGTTACAAATATTTTCATGTATTAAGCTACTATAAATTTTATGTTATATTGATCCCATAATAGAGAAACGAATTCAGTTTCGTTTACACCACCTTGGGCATTCTTGATTCTCTTATCATCTGATGTATCAACAAAAAGAAATAAGACAAAATCATAATGAGTTGAGTATATCATAGATTGACCAATGCCAGATCTAAGATCACTGCCTGATTGACCTCTTTTAAATTCAATGGCTATTTTAAGACCATTCATTTCTAAGATCATGTCAGGTCTGTTTTGTGTACCCATAAATAATATATGGTGTACAGTAGTGTTTACGTTACCTTCCCATTTAAGGTTTTTCTTAACGTAATCCTTTGCTACCTGTTTTTCTTTACCTTCTTGATCAACAATATATTGAGTCAATGATTCAACAAGGTGAGGGTAGATAAATTGCTTTATCTGATCCTCACTCCTGTTTTTATAATCAATAGTGTCAAATATATCGTCGTGAGTTATTGCTTCAGATACTAAATCAATAAAATCAATACGTTTTTGACTCTTACTTGCTCGATTCATTCGTTGTAGTTTCTAGTTCAGGTGTAACCACCTCAACTTTTTGTTCAGCGTCTAGCTGAGCATCAACTTCTCCTAATTCTGCGTGCAATTGGTTAAGCGTAACATTTAATGCGCTTAATTCTTGCATTGCAATACCTACAGCTTCACCAACTTGAGTTAACATTGTGATAAATCTACGAGCATTTTCAATTCCTGTACCTTCAACATTTAATAATGCTTGGTAAAGTGCATTCAATTCATGACCTCTTAATGAAATAACAGGCTCTGCATCTACAGTTAAACCCTTAGATTGCGTTTTGAATTGATCATATAAAGATACAACTACTGCAGCATTTTGAGTTTTCCAAGTATATCCTTTATTAAGGTGCTCTTGTACTGTTTTAATTGATTTGATGCTATCGAATTTAATCTCAAATCTTTTTTGAGATGCTTCTGTTTGCATTGCATCAATTTCGGTAGCCAATTCTGTTTGACGTGTTTTTAATTTTGCGTTCATATTTGTTGTTTTAAATTAATTGTTTTATTATTTATCTTGCTTAAAAATCTGCGTTTTTTATTCTAATTTCGAAATCTGTAAAGTTTTCGAATTGTTCATCATCAGTGTCCATTCGTCTTTGAATAGTATCGTTTTTATCATCTCTGTGATTAAGTCTTTCAATCCTAGTTAATCTATCGATGTCTAAATAAATGACTGCGCATTGTTTTCTGTATTGTTCAGGTAGTATGTCTAGACCGTCTTTGCTCATAATCATTACATCTGCTCCATTAAAATCTTCTTCAGTTTGGCCATAATACCAACCGTTGAATTTCATGTATTCGATGAAAGCACCATTCTCTAACATTTCTGAAAATTGAGCTTCACTTACAAAATGATAATCTACGCCGTTTTGTTCATTAATTCTCGGAGATCTTGTGGTATGACTTATACCAATTTTAAATCCTTTCTTTTGTAATTTCTGTTTTAAGTGATCTTTACCAGAAGCTGCCTTTCCTACAAGTATTAATTTCATATAGTTTATATGTTTGTTATTGCTTTTGTTTATTTAAATAATCGATTTACTAAATTAAATGCCGTTCTTTGTAATCTAGTCGGTTCATATCCCCATAACATAGATTCTTCTAGATCACTTGCCCATTCAAATAACGGTGTACTTAAAAATAAAATATCCCAATTAGTCCACTGTACTTTAGTTCTTTCAGCTCCATTTGGTAATCTAAACTCAATTGCCAATAATGAATATGGCACGTAGTCTTTAATTACTTCACAGAATGAAAAGCCCCAACATTGATCTCCATCATGAATATAGACATCAAGTAAATTGAATTTAAGATTCCATTTACGAGTTTGCCAACTTATTTTTTCTAGTAAACCCATAATTATTTTTTATAGATTGTTCTTAATAATTGTACAACATCCATTGCATCTTCAAGTGCATTATGCGTTACAGCACCATCGATTCCTGCGCGTTGTTTACATTGATCTAAACTTGGAATAGATTCATCATTTGCCCAATCAACAAATAAGATTCCTGGATCTAATACTCTGCTACGAATTGAAAATACTTGTTTCCATCTTGGTAACTTCTCTAGGAATTTCTTATCAAATCCTGCAAAGTTCTTTCCAGCACAGTTCAAATAAACTTTAGGCATATTTGAGGTTAGTACAGGATATGCAACACCGTCAATTACTTTTACATGTTTGTTTAAGAAATCTGGATCTAATGGAACTAATCCATGTCTAAAACAAAATTGGAATAGTGCTTCGACAACTTCATCTTCTTCGTAAAATTTAGCACCAAAACTCTCTTCAATTTCATCTTTAAGTTCTTGAGTTCTTGCTTCAGAATAATCCTTCATCGCTTGAATCAAATTTCTATTCAAGTTTAATGCAAAAATACTTCCATAGATATTTTCGCGTTTAATAACAGCATGGAACTTTGGTAGTTTTTCAAATGGAAGAGGATTTATAGTATCCTCAATTACAGCACCAATTGAAAGAATTGGATTAAATTCTGCATCCAATCCTGCTGTCTCGATATCAATCGAAATGTATTTCATATTTATTTATTTTTAATTTTTTGATCGTTTTCATCACATAGAGTTTCATTCCATAATAAACCCACTACAATAGCTCCTAATACAAAACCTATTAACAATCCTATGAAAAATGGTTCCATAATCTTATCTATTTTGTGGGTTCATTGATTCATAATTAGCCAATACATATTTTTGGACTCTCTTAGATGCTTTTGAAGTTCCATTTAACATTGCTTCATGTGCTTCTTTAAAACTTAAATTAACAAATCTTAAATGACGATATAATTCTCGATGGATTGGATATGGTTGATTTGACCACTCATTTCCATCTTCTGAGATATACATACCTCCGATTTCTCTAATATCGGAAAAGTCTGGTTTTGTTCCTGTATAAAATGGCATAATTATCTTATTTTAAGTTATATCTTAGATCTTTGAAAAGTTTACAAATTCTGTTGCTTTTCTAGCTTCATTAAATGTTTTCAATGCACTTTTAAAACTTGTTTTTCTGCCAGTTTTTGTAGTTAAGTGTTGAAATCCAGATTCTCTAAAATTATCATCAGTTCCCCAAATCAAATAATGATGTTTAACTACATTACCTTGATTATTGTATGCTCTTTTAAAAGAGACTTCACCTAAATTACTCCATTTCTCTGAAACAACTGGTCGCATTGCACATGATGCCAATGCAATTACTTTTGGTAAATCTTTACCATCTTCAGTTCTTTGGTAGCTCATTAAAACTTCTACTTTTCCTAGATCTTTGTGATTAATAAATCTGTCCATAGTTTAAATATTTGCAAACATTAAATACCCTAAAGTTATACCCGATAATACTAATAATACTCTTTCGTAATTTTTCATATTTTATTATTTTAAAAATTCTAATATTTTATCTTTAGTACCAGATTGCTTGATACCTTCATTCATTCTTGGAGTGTGTACGAAATTAGATAAACCCCATATTTGTTGACGTCCACCAGAATCTTTTTCTCCAAGTTGTAAATCATCAATAGCAACCCAGTTTGTTATTTCAGGATGGTCAATTAGATATTGTCTAATTTCAATACACCTTTGTTGTTCGTACATTGTACCTCGGTTCCATGTAAATTCATCAGGCTTATCACAACCAATATATCTTTTGGTAAGTGCAATTGGTTTTTTGATAATTCCCTTAGATTTATAATATTCTCCAAGTTCTTCTAATGTAGCATGTAATTTCCAATCTGATGAAACTACTAATTCAGCTCCGGTTTCTTCCAATATTTGATTTAATATTGTAATTGCTTTTTTGTCAAAATCATCAAATCTAACCTCAACAGGAGCTAAGGCTAAACTATTTTGACCAGGATTAAGTTTTATGTACTTATTCCATTTCTTAGTTCTGCCACCCCAATTATTAGAAAGGCAAATTACTCCGTCATTATCTAGAAATATTATTTTCATAACGGTTATACTAGTTTTTATTAATATGTTTTATTGCACCTAATAAAAGGCCTTTGATATTATCAGCTCCAGTTGGATTAGCACTTTGAATTGTAAACAATGGAATGTTTAAACCATTATCTAAGCAATAGTCTACCAACCAATTTGCAGCATCCTTACCATCTTTGATTCCTTTCTTTTCGATTCTAGATTTTCTTTTGCTCATGCCATTTGCAACTTTCATATTGGCTTCATCTTGACCTAAATCATGGTCAAATGCAATTTTATAAGGCAATCCATTTTCTGTAATCCAAGCAACAAAATCCTCATAGTTTTTTACCCAAATAACGTTATCTCTATCTTCATCAAAATCAGGTGCATAAGACATTAACCAAGTGCCAGTTTGAGGGTCTCTCATATCGTCTAACCAAAGTAATTTTTTCATGTTCTTAATTTTATAAAGCTAATATACTACAAATAAATGACATAAAAAAATGTTTATGCAAAAAGTTATTAACAATTTAAGCAAAAAACCAACTAAAGGTTTCTTTGATAACTGTAAGAGTTACTTCATGATATATGAACCATTTGATCCATGCGAATGGCCAAAATATTAAATCCATAATAGCCCAAAAAATACTACCATGGATATGATGTCCTATGAATGCAGTTGGCAACGCAAATAATATGGTTGGAAACGAAAAGTTAAAATTATAATCTCTATTCTTGGTTTTTATTTTCATCTTGTTTTGTTTTACATTGACAATTGCCTTTTTCGTCCCAATCTCCGCAACATTTTGCAACAGATTCATTATCTTCAGGTTTGGGTTTAGGTTCATTCCACATCTCATCCCAAAATATAAATTTATTGTCCATTTTCTACAATATATGTTGTTTCTACTTCGGGATCTGCAATGATCTGTATTATAGTTGGTTTTGGTGCTCCATTAGCTTCTAGTATCTTACAGGCTCTCTTGTATGCAGATTTGAGTATACAACCATTGATACCAGATGCAATGTCTCCAGGAACATCTAATATGCTCTCGATGTGTTTTCTAATAAATTCACTATCATCCATGATTTTACTTATCAGTAAAGTTTTTATTACATGTACATGTAACTGTCCAAGGTGGACTCATAGGATCATTAGTACCCGGTGTATTGAACGGATTATAAGGATATGTCAATGGCATGACTGGTTGATTGGGAATATTAGGAACACTGAATGGAAATGAAGGAGCATCGCTATCTCTCAATAAAGTAATAGCTTCACTATTTGAAATAATGCCATCACCTTTTAAATCAGAAATGTGATCTGCTTTACCAGTTTTGTTATTTATGATAACATCTGCGATTTTAATCGTAATATGACCTTGATCTAAAAGTCTTTCAATAATAATATGTTTCATGTTTTGTTAATTTATAAATTATATGTATATTCACTGGGTTTGTTTCAAAAAAAATGCAACCATTTCTGATTGCATTTTTGCGGAAGATGTAGGATTCGAACCTACGGTACCTTGCGGTACAACGCTTTTCAAGAGCGCCGCGATCGACCACTCTGCCAATCTTCCAGTCCTTTGGTTATATTATTAAACCGGTGGATTTTGATCTTCAACTACTGGTGTACCATCAGCTGAAAGCTTATTAAATTGATATTTAGGTTTGATAACTTCATTAAGAGCAATCCCTTGAGATTCTGCATTATTGAAAGTATCAAAATCTGCTGGCTCTACGTCTAAATAAACATACGTAGCACCTTCGAATTGAATTGCCAATGTTTTGAATTGATAATTATATGAAGCTGATACTACTGTAGAGCTATCATAAGTTGAACTGGTTGATGTTTTCATATTATTTGTTTTGAATATTATATATTATTAAATTATTTTGTTTCAAAGTTATGTGTTACCACCACCTAAACCACTACCTTTCTTCAATGCAGCTATAGATTCTGGAGAAATATCTACTGTCATTTTAGTTGGTAATTTAGCAGGAGTTTCTTTAGCACCTGGTTTAGTAGCACCACCTCCAAAAACGGCGTTTTTAACTCCAGTAACTGCGTTTCCAACTTCTTTTAGTATACCACCTTGTGATTCATTACCTTCTTTAACTGTTGTTTTGAATTTTTCTAACATTGTTGCAAGATTCTTTAATGCATCTTCTAATGAACTACCCATTTGTGCTAAAATATCTCCAGGAGAACCTCCTTTTGATAATACAGCTAATGCTTCGAACATTTTTCTACTTTCAGTTAATTTTGTTAAATCTAATGCATTAATTGAACTTGATATTTTAGGGAAGTTTTCACCAGCTTTACCATATGTAGTTGCTAATGCTAATTGCATTTTATATTGTGCAGTATAACCTGCTACCGCATTTCCTGCATCAACTTGACCAAATAATAATCGAGAAACCATTTGACCCATGTAAGGATTAAATTTATTAGTAGCACCAACTATATTAGGAATAGAGTTACCCATTTTTTCATATGTAGTTCCTACTGCTGCTGTTAAAAGTTTAGCTGCATTTAAAACTGTAGGATCAGTAGATCCACCCGCGGTTGTAAAGGCTGCAAGTAAAGCTGTAATTTGTTCTCCAAACTTTTTAGCATCGACCTTCATAATAATAGGAATAGCTGATTTAATGTTATCACCGAAATCATCATAAGTTTCTCCAGCAGCTTTCATTCTACCATTACCAAACCAGAATTTAGTACCATCTAAATCACCTACTGCTACAACAGCTGCAAATAAACCTTCTACTATTGTTTTTAATTTGGCCGAGTCTATTTTCTTATCAATAAATCCTAATACAGCCTTTACAGTTTCTGATAATGCTTGATATGGTTTTGTTAATGTATTTACAATAGATATTCCTTTTTCATATGCAGTATCACCTTGCCACCAACTAGATTCTGTTGCTTCGTCGTCTGCAGCAGTACCACCACCTATAGTAACAAAAGTACTTGTCAACGCTAAGATTAAATTTTTAGTATTTGTACCTACTCTTTGCTTTAATTCTTCAGGTGTCATTTTTGATAAATCTGTATATCCAGTAGCTTTACCATTTTTGTCAAAACCTGTTGGAAATTTAAGATTTGCCATCATCACAACCCCTTCGGCCAGATTTTTAAGAGGAGTTCCTAATTTATTAGCAATATTAACACCTTTTTCATAATCAGTACTTCCGAACCATGAAGATTCTTCACCTGCGCCTATTGCTGAAAAAGTTGCAGTTAAACCAGTTATTATTTCTTTTACATTATCGTTAACCTTTTTTGATGTGGCTTGAATATTGTCTACTGTTGTAAATTCAATAGGTTTACCATTTTTGTCCCATTTTGTTGGAAATCTAAGATCAGCCATAGATTGGAATCCCATAGCAATACCCTTTAATGCATTACCCATACCAGAGACTGCAGATATACCCTTAGTTACTGGATGTTGATCAGATACCGCATTTAGTAATGCACCTAAAATAGTTGTAGGTCTAGGTAATAAATTACCGGCATCAGCAAAAACCCCAACTAAAGCATCTACTATCATCTTTGTATTTGCTGCAACCTTTGCAGGCGCATCAGATTTCATAGATTCAAATTTAATAGGTTTACCATTTTTGTCCCATGCAACTGGAAAACGTAAGTTAGCCATTTGTTGGAAACCCATTGCTATGCTAGTTAAAGCATTACCCATACCTGATACAGAAGAAATACCTTTAGTTACTGGATTTTGATCTGAAACTGCATTTAGTAATGCACCCATAATAGTTTTAGGTCTAGGTAACATATTACCTGCCTTTGCAAATGCATCTATTAATATAGTTGTTACTAATCCTACGTTAGTTCCTAAAGTTTTTAAATCTGTTGCTTTAGTTATTTTTTGGAATTGTTGTAATCCTATTGCAACTGATTCTAATGCATAACCAGCTGATTCTAACGCAGGAGCTCCAGCATACATTGCTGCAATTTGAAGAGCGCCTAAAGAGAAAGAATCTGCTACAGCTAAAAACATAACTTCCATGTTGGTCATCTTACGACCTCCACCGAATCCCATAAAGCCTTTAGTTACTTGACCGCTGTCACCGAACAAACGGCCTGAGCCCATCATATCTTGTATTGGCAACTTATTAAATTCACCTATACCGCGACCTACTATGTATAACGCTGCTCCAGCTGCCATCATTGCTGCTGAACCCAGTGCAATAAAACCTGCAACAATAGGAATACCTGCTAATGCAAATGCAGCACCAACACCCACTATAATTGCAGCCATCATACCTAGATTTTCCCAGGTAACACCTTTAAGTCCTGCTTGAAACTCTTTTACACCACCACCTAATATGTATAATGCAAGTCCTGCCGCTGCCATAGCTGCTGAACCTAATGCAATATATCCTGCGTTTGGTCCTTCACCTGCAATTGCAAATGCTAGACCAACTCCAGCAATTACTGCACCCATCATAAGCATTTTTTCCCAGGTAACACCTTGTAATGCTTCTTTTAATTTTCCAACTCCATATGCAATAATTACTACAGCTATTCCTGCAAGCATCATTGCAATTGAACCCTTTTTAATAAGTTTATCTTCGTTTCCTAATAATCCAAATACTACACCAATACCAGCAATTACTGCAAGTACCATAAATGATTTAACAACATCTTCACCTTTGAAATCACCCATTGCATATTTCATAAATATAATGGCTAATCCTAATAAGAATATTGCTACTGCAGCTAATATAAGTCCTTGTGCTCCTTTTTTAATATTTTTACCGGCAGCACCTCCTATAAATGCAAAGAATAATGCTATACCAGCAACAATTAACATAACTTTAGCTACTTCTTCAAATCCAATACTTTCTAATATTAAGTGTGATAGTACCAATGCAATAGATATTCCTAAAATTGCAGCACCTGCATATAATAATGCTTTACTGGTTTTTTTCATAGATCTATCAACCTGCATTTTATCTAATAACCAAAATATACCTCCAATTGTTAATAAAACTAAACTAGCTACTATAAGTCCTGCTACTATTTCTTTTACTAAAAATCCTATTAATATTAAAGTTAAACTGATTCCAAATAAACCTAGCGCTAGATCTAAAAGTGATTTGGAAAATTGTTCCATGGCCTTTGCATCCAGTTTCATTTTTCCTAAAAGCATTATCAATAAACCAAATCCTAGTAAAACTAGGCCTGCAACTAATAATCCTCCTAATATAAGTGGAGATAATAGTGCCATTAACACTAAACTTGCTGACAATATAAGTAATGCTTTACCAACATCTCCCAATGCGGCTATGTTTTCTAATCCTTTTTTGTCTAATTTTTGAGTGGCCCACATCAAACCATCTACCATTAATCTAATAAGTGGTACTATTAATAACATCGCCACTCCAGCAATAATTAATAATGGTAACGCTAAGATCATTAATCCAGCAAATTTTAAGATTGACCATCCAATATCTCCAAGTGCTAATAAACCATTAGTTAAAGCTTCCATTTTTAATTTAAGCTCTTTACCGTCTGGTGCTCTTTCTAACGCATCAATAATTACACCTAAACCAAGTCCAATTGGTTCTAGTGCACCTGCTGTAATTCTAAGTACTAATGCTTCTTTAATGGATACTTTACCACCTCCACTGCCACCGCTTTTAAGTGCTTTGACAAGTTCATCCATTTTTTTATATAAATCACCGCCAACAGAAACAGACACTGCAGTTTCTTTGGTATTGGCAGCAACTTGATCAAGCGCTTTGGATTGTGCACCTAATCTTTCAAATGCTGTTGCTAAAAATGGTGGAATTAATAAAGCCAATTGTTTTGTGTCTTTTTTAGGTATAAGACAAACGCTACTGTATTGTAGCGTTTGTCCATACTCTTTATATATCTTTAGAATTTAGGCATCTTCATAGAAGGTGCTTTCATTCCCTGGATCTTAGGCATCGCCGGCGCTTTATATTTAGAGCTCATATCACTCTGTTGTTTCGCTGACTGTTCTTCCTGATCCTTATTCTGATTATTTTTCTCTTTAATGTATTCCGAGAGATTTTTTAAGTAGTACCAAAATTCATAGTAATACATGTTCTCGATCTCTGACGGTTGCATTCTGAGATGTATGCCCAGATAGAACTTAGTCTTAAAGTAATTCTCCAGCGAGATCTGAAATAATGAAAAGACTTTTGATGCCACCTGGGAAGTCAAGAGGGGCTTTTGCGATCTCCCCGTCGTATTCCATTTCTAATGTAGTTTCAACTCCAATTTTCATTTTTTCTGCAAGTCTATAGATTACCATAAACTTATTTTGATCCCATGATTTATAATCAACTTCTAAGCTAAAAATTCTAGGCAAATTCAATTGTCTCCAATCTGGTGTGATATAAGGCAATACTTGAATAAATGCTTTATCGAACTCAACTTCTTTTTCTTGACGATCTTTAAGATACTTAGTGATCTCTTGCATTACACCAATTGAAGGTGGACGCATTCTAACTTCACCAGCAGATCTAGTCTTGATAACATAAGTTCTTTCTTTAGAACTATAATAAGCTTCGATTTCATTAGGTACTTGCGTTGCTACTAAATATCTAGAAGATAATTCAATATCTACTGCAATTTTAGTGTGTTCAGTTTTACCTTTAAGAATCAATTTGTTTTCTGGTTCAGGGAATGTAAGATCTCTAATACTTAATAAGAGTACAATTCTGTCTTCTTCTAAAATATCTTTGTAAGATAATCTTTTTTCGTCTGCTGTAATTTGAGTACACATTTCTACGATGTGATTCAATTTCTCTTCCATGTCAATATAATTATTTTCATCCATTGTTGAGAAATGTCTGATCTCAGCAGCTCTCGCCGATCTGATTTTAATAATAGTACCGTGTGGGTAGAATTTACCTTTTGATGGCAATTCTTCTTGATCAAGTATCATCCATCCTAGAAATTGGTCTGCAGATTTTTCAGGTCTTGCTTGACCAAAATTATCCATGCTAACTTTACCCAATCCTCTTGATTCTACAGCGCTTAACATATCAACTACAACTTCTTCGTTGTCATGTTGATTAGCTATAGGATTATTAATTTGATCTTTAGCTTCTAACATTGCTGCAGCAGCTTCTTCTTTGTTTAATTCTTCGCTCATTTTATTTGTTGTTTAGGTTTTTAATTTTATTTTTTACGTACGACTGTTGTTCAACTGATTTAATACTTAATTCTTTTTTTATTAAGTCTCTAATCCATGCACTAACAGATATTGGCCTTGCTTCGGTATCTATAGCATCGTTTAAGATACATCGATTAACCGCAGCCACTTCATCTTCTGTAAGAAGAACTTGAAGTTTTTTAATTAGTTTGTGGTTATTCATAATATTTTGATATGTTAATAATATATTATATTTATCTTGCAAAAAATAAGAAGGTAATTTTCATCACCTTCTTATTATATTAAGTGTTTATTAGTTTACTTCTTCTGCGTATACATCAGATCTCCAAGTGATTTCTAATGTTTGAACGTCAGCTGCTGAATAGTCTAATTGATCTGTAAATCCAAGACCTGAAGTGATGAAGCAATCATCTAATGTGATTTTTCTCCAAATATCACCTTCTCTATTGAATTGTACAATTACAATTGTTCCTACGTAATTCTTTTTCAAGCCCATTTCACCAGTTTCTGGATTATATTGTGCTCTGTACCATTGACGTAATGTTTTGTATAAGTACGCTTGGTTAGCGTCATTTAAGTTCAATGAAAAGTTTACAGTAACATCGATTGAAGTATTGTCTACCATACCAGCGAATGATCTAGTAGCAAATTTATACTTTTGTTCGATTGCAGCAACTTCTTTGTGTAAAGCTGCAAGACCTGAGATTGTGTTTACGTGTTGTAATAACAATTCTTGTCCAGTTACTCCATCAGGAGGTAAGATAGTCACCTCAAACAGGTTAGCCTGTACTGGTTCGAAGTTCTTTCCTTTCTTCTGTGTTTGATCTTCTGAATAATGTGGTAAAGCCATAGTTTTTATGTGTTTATTTTATATATCTTATTTTATTATGCAAAGTTTCCGGTTGCAATTTCTCCCGTGTTCAAGATAGTTACTCTCGATACTAAGATTTCAAGACCTTTAACTGGCTCAACAAATGTATCTAAAATACCCATGTTATTATCGATTACTTCATTTGTATTGTTTGTTCCGTCCATGATGTTTCTATAGTCGTATACACCTCCGTCTTTTTTAACTGATTCCATAAATGAATCTGCTAAAGTTTTAATCTCTAATCTTGTTTGAGCTGTATTGAATTCAAATAAGTAGTTTTTCAAGATTTCTGCTAAACCATCTTCAATGTAGATCATTGCTTCTCTTACGTGAGCTGAAGACAATGCTGATTGAATTGATTGTTGTGCAGTTTTATTACCTTTGATAGTCAAACCAACACCTCTTTCGAATACGATTGGGTTAATACCAAATGGCTCTAAGAAATCTCTATCTGTTTTATCAAATGCAAATTCTAATCCTTGTACACCTGTACCACCTACAACACCTCTTCTAGGTCCTGCGATGATTGACCATGGTAATGCATCTAAATATTTATCAACATAGTTGTTAGATACGTAAGCTGCTGGTGGAATAACTTTAGTTCTACCATTTTCAATTACATTAAGTCCTGGTGAATAGTAGAAACCGAAGTTTGCACCTTCATTGATACTTGGTAATGTATAGATTGCAGTAGGATTAAGTTCTAAATTACCTCCAGTTGCTACTAATCTTGTTTCAAATGATCCAGTATTTGTATCTAAGAAAGAAGGATTAGTTGCTGCTTTAAATTCTTTCACCATTGGTGCGTTAAGAATTGCAGAAGCATTTTGTCTTTCTTTACAAAGAGATGTAATTTCTTCTTTGTTAAGGATTCCTCCGTTTTCTAATGAACCGAAAGTATCTACAACATATCTGAATGTGATAGCATCTTTGTCAATCAATGTGTTTGATAAACCATTACCTGGTTTTAATTGAGTTAATAAAGTTGCAATTGATTTATCTGCTTGTGTTGCTGCAGCTAAAGGGAACATAGTGTAAGTAGTTGTACTTTCTTCATATCTCTTAAGTGCGTATGCTGGTCTAGAAGATACTGGTCTATGACATTCAAATGTATAGAAGTTAGATCCAGATTCAGTAGTTTTGATAATTCTTTTGATTCTTGCTAATTTACCACCATCTGCAGGTACATACATACCAACTTTAACATCAGTCCAATCAAATGTATCATTTGCT
>Ga0209246_10000298_pt1 | contig 22037 bp, 37 predicted proteins | sample LauGreSpBDMM15SN_2_FD_187560 | JGI IMG/M metagenome (GOLD analysis project Ga0209246, IMG submission 187560) | Freshwater lake microbial communities from Lake Michigan, USA - Sp13.BD.MM15.SN (SPAdes) (version 2) | ecosystem: Environmental > Aquatic > Freshwater > Lake | place: Lake Michigan...
AAATCAATACAATCGTTAGACTTATAGATAGAGGTCACGAGTGCATAAGTTCTGGTCGACTAATAACTGGCAAGGCTGATGCAGGACATCTCTTCTCGGTAGGCTCAAATGCTACAATAAGATTTCATCTGCACAATATTTGGCTTCAGTCGGTTCACGATAATCAATACAAGTCAGGTAATTTTGAAGGCTTCCGCAAGAGATTGATAGAAAAGTTTGGAGAGTCTTACTTCGAGTATCTTGAATCGCTCAAATCCTTGCCTGTTTTAAGGCTCTCTAAGGATGATTTAATACAGGCTAAGGCAATATGTAAGGAGATACAGAAAGAACTCGCCACAGAAGGTTTTCTTGATGACGTGGAGAGGTTAGAAATTAGGAGTAAATTAAATCAACGTATAGGAATCTATAAAAACTAAGACTATGAAATTTAAAGTAGAGGTTAATCCGTTCAAAAAACAAGCAATCATCAACGCCAAGATTGGTGTTGTTTCCTACACAAGAGAAATCTACTACCAAGAGGTAGATGAGTGGAACTCATTCCAGTTTGGTGACCATGTTTTTGACATACACTTTCATTACGATGATGAGTTTTGTGTCAATGTGTACAAAGTAGAAGAAGGAACTTTGCTTCCGTATATACCTTGCATTGTTGAGTTAACTATCAAGTTATGTGAACCACAAAAACAAGATACGGCAGTTGACTTCTTGGTGAAAGATTTGTTTGATGATTACGAACTAATCTGTAATGAAGAGTATATCGAAGAGGCTCAGAAACTTTTTAAGCAACAGATTATTGAAGCCTATACAAAAGGATGGCAGGATAAGTTAGAGCATCTAAGCCTAAAGGCAGAAAAATACTACACCGAAACTTTCAAATGAATTTCAAATGAAAGAAGTTAGAGAAATCAAGAAGGTCAAGTCTAAGATTAGACGTGCCTCTGAGGAAGCGAAAGACCTCAAGTCGAACGTAAAACTTTGGCAACAAATGTACTCGCTCAAGATAAGCGAAATTCAATCACTAACAGACAAGTTAAAAGACATGAGCAAAGGAGACATCAAAATAACAGAACACGCTATGCTAAGATACATAGAACGTGTTCTAGGGATTGACATAGAGCAGATTGAGAAATCAATACTGGAGGAACTTAACCTAGAGACAATTGAGAAATTAGGCAATGGAACTTATCCAGTTCGGGATTTCAACGTAGTAATAAAAGAAAATTTCATCATAACCGTAATTAAAAATGAGGACAAGGGATTGGTTAAATAAATTGCCAGAGCCAAATCGCTCTAAGGCATTGAAGAATTGGAATGGAATTGATTCCTCTCACATTAGTCTACCAATTGCATTAGCCTGTGCTTTTGATTGGGAGAAGTCATCAGAGGGAAAAAGGTATTGGTACGAGGTTTGGTCAGAATTAAATCAAATAGAAAATGTACGGGAAAATTCGCAAAAACAATAACAAGACCTTCATTGAGGTCGATGACCCTTCAGTTTGCTTGAAACTGGAGGGTGAATTAATCCACTTTGTGGTTAAGAATATTAGGTCGGTCGATAACCACAGGAGATACTTCGAGGTGTTAAGAATCTTTGTCGACCATGCTCCTGAAGTTGTCATCTTGAGTCTGCTCAACGTGACCTTGCAAGAGTTCAACCAGTTGACCAAATCGAAAAGTGTTCTTGAAGAGCGAGTTCGTAAGGCAATTGAAATGCAATTAGGTTTCGTTGAAGACAGGAAAATGATTCTTGACTTAGGTAATGGTGAGAAAATGAATGTTACTCAACAGATTCCAAAGTCTATTTCTTATGAGAAAATGACTGAAGACGATTTTATCCAACTTCATAAGAACCAAAAGCAATTAATGTTCGACCTGCTAAGAGATTATGGTTGGTCAGAGGAAAATTTCAAAGAACTTTTTAAGGATTTTTACGATACCGAGCGTAAAGCCCCTCGCCTTTAGGCAGGGGATATAAGCGATTGCCGTGCCGAAGGACGGCTGGCTACGTGAGCCAAGCAAAAAGCCATATAGGGGAAATTAAGAAAGTAGAAGTAGTTGAGTTCCCTTTTAAATCTTGGGGTGAATTTTATTATTGCGAAACTGCTATAAAAAAAGATGAATCCAATGGGTATATAATAAACATAAAATAAATGAAACGTCAAGATTTAAGAATAGGAAATTGGGTTAGGTTCAATAATAATGCAAATTATGATTGCACAATTATTCAAGCATTATATTTTGAAGGGAATTATATTGAAAAAAATAATAGAAAAATTTAAAAAGAAATAAAATGAAAAACATACACGTATTACGAACAGACAAATCAAGTAGATTATATATTGGAGATAATGGAAACTTTGTATTTGGATTTACACAAACATCAATTCAAAGTAGGAATGATTGTTTTACAAATCAATACATATACATCACTTCTGATGAAGAAATTATTTCATTTGATGAAATAAATTTATTATCTTTGCAAGATGGTAAAGATATACAAACTAATATGTCCAATATCTAATGAGATTAGATATGTTGGAAAAACAACTCAAAGTCTAAATGCAAGGCTTTCTGTACACTTATCTTGTAAAACAAAATGTCATAGAACATCTTGGATAACTTCTTTAAAAAACAAAGGTTTTAAACCTATAATAGAATTAATTGAAGAAGTTGAAGATTCTATTTGGATAGAAAAAGAAATCTATTGGATAAAGTATTACAAAGATTTAGGATGTAATTTGTGCAATCATACTTTAGGTGGAGAAGGTCAAAGAGGTGTTAAGTTTTCAAAAGAAACAAGACAAAAAATGTCTGATTCAAGAAAAGGATTTAAACCTAAACCAGAGAGTATATTAAAAATGAAAGAAACCATAAAGAATAGAGTTATAACTGATGAGTGGAGAAAAAACATGAGCAAATCAGCAAATAACAAAGGTTCTAATAATGGAAACACAAAACTTACGGAAGATGTTGTTATTGAAATTAAAAAAAGATTATTAACAAATTCAGCAATGGAAGTTGCTAATGAATTTAACTTAACTTATACTATAGTATGGAAAATAAAAAAAGGACAGACTTGGAAGAATGTATAGTAAACTATAAAGGTAATTATTATCTAAAAACTGAAGTGGGTTATAAAAAAATCATCCTAACAACAGACCAAGACCTAATAGCTGATGGAGTTCAAAAGATTGATGATGAATTCTTAGAGTGGTTTTGTTCTAAAAACGGAGAAATTGACTTTGTAAAAATAATAACAATAGAAAATGAAAAGAAATACAAAATCATTATACCAAGTAAAGAACTTATAAATCCTTTTGAATTACCAAATGTATTACCTGATGATGTATTTAACAAATCATTAGAAGAAGCTGCTGAAAGACCTCCTTATTTTGAGTTAGTAGATAAAAAAGTTGAATCCAACAATACTATTGATTTAGATGCTTACGCTAAAGGTGTTGAAGATGGGGTTATATGGCAAGCCAAAAGGATGTTTAGTGAAGAAGATATGATTGAGTTTGGTAAATTTTGTTATATAGATGCACATTCTGTAAATAGAGTTAAAACATTTAAAGAATTACTTGAACAATTTAAAAAGAAATAAAATGAAAGAAGCAGTAGAATACGCCATAGGCAAGTACAAAGAGGCTATCAGTCAGTCAGATGACACAATAGACCTATTCATTGATGAGAATTACTTATACACAGGCCTCTGTGATTTCCTGTCAATGAGCAGTTATAGTGCTTACATAGATGATGTTAAGAAAGCTGGCATGATTGTTATTGAAAAGAATCTTGAAAAGTATACAAAGTATGAGCCATTGTATTTTGGTTTTTGGTTCTTTCAATGCCCATGTGACTTTGAAAAACCTAAGGAGCAAAGAGAAAATCTGATGGCACGACTGGAGGTTTTAGAGTTAATACTTCAAGAACTCTAAAAAATATGTTGGAAAATCGCAAAGCCTGTTTACCTTTGTAAAATCAAAACAAGGTTATGACAATATTTAGAAGATTAGAAGTGGAAAAGATACCGTATAGTGTATGTCAATACAACTTTACGATGGAATTTATTGAAGATATGGGCTATAATCAGAGGGGTTATTCTCTGTTATTGCTCCCAAGACAGAAGGAATTAGCTATTAAGTTAGGCTTTGATTATCATCTCGAAGATGATGTATATTGGTTAGACCTGAACAAGGAACAGGAGAAGGAGTTTTTTAAGCTAAGACTCCCTTTAGTGTTCGATGCAGGTAAGCATGGGAAATTTTATGGTCACAAATTAAAACGATAAACAACTAAAACTATGGATTACGATTCACCAGATGGTATCTCAACTTATTGGGAAGAAAATGAAGAATGGCTCTCTGATGAGTACCAGAGAGAGGAAGATGTAGCAATGGAGGAAGGTTAACGCTTTCGTTTCTTACGAGCTTTCTTAGCAACACTTAGAGCGATAGCAATTGCTTGCTTTTGTTTCATCTTTGGGTTCTTTTTAAGCTCGTAAGAAATGTTTTTTGAAATGCTTTTACGAGAATATCCTTTGATTAGTGGCATAGCTTTTTTAATTCAATTTACAAACAATTACTTTAATAAACAAATGATTAATAAAAAACAGATTGATGATATCTATATCTTCGAGGTCACTGCCCAGTTTTTACTAGACCATGCAGAGGATAATATTCTTCCTGCTTGGTGGTGTACTAAAAAGTTAAAATCAAGTCTTAAGACCACCTTACAAGAGTTAAAAAAGGCTACGTCTATACCTTTTGTTGACAGGACAGTAGAAGCTACCTCTGAGATGGTTGAACAGCAGATTACTGGCTCAATGCTTGCAGAACAAAATATGAGGCTCTCCTTGAAATTTGATAAACTTTCTAAGGATGAGCAGTTTAGGTTTCAATGCCAATACGAGAACCTGTTGTCACAGTTTAATTTATCAATTTAATTATAAATAATATGGGAGAGTATAAATTTTCAGTTTATGCAAAATGGCAATTAGGGCTTTCAATCGAATACAATGGTCAAATCATCATTGGGTTACCTTTTATGGATATTCATTTTTCACTTTCTAAATATGCAAAAGGTATTGAGATTTTTGGTAAATATTGGTCGTAGTGCAAATTTTACAAGATAAAACAAGGCACTGGTATAATTATGAATAATCTTGAACAAAAACAAGTTGATTTGAAATTAACTGAATTAGTTCAGCAAGCAAAAAACGTTATTGATGAAAAACAAGAATTAGTGGAAATAATTGATTTTGAAAATTTTAAAAATACAGGAACATGATAACAATTTTTTCAAAGGTAAAAACTCCTCATGGAATTGGAATTGTAACAAAAATGGAAGTGAGTTCAAATGGGCTAATGATTATGAATGGAGATAATGTTTCGGTTAAAGTTTGGTACGGATTAGATAATTCTGTTTTAATAAATGGTGTAAGGTGGAGTTATTGTACTTATTCTCTTTCTAAAATAGAACTTGCATAGAAACCATTTATAAAAACAATAAAATAATTATAATTTACCATCTCGCTAGTATGAACGATATGGTTTAAAAATAAAAACAATGAAATCGGAGAGACAAATAAAAGCAGAAACGGCAAAAGCTCAAGGCTGGAAAAGAACAGAAGCCTACAACATGGGAAAGGAAAGTTACCGTGTCTATAAAAACCTAAATACGGGCAAAGAAGAAGTAATTGATGGCAAAAACGAAGAAGAACACTTAGCATATTTAGCAAATAAGCAATATTATTAAAAGTATAAATTAGTAATAAAAGTTAAACCTAAAGGATTCGTCACCTTTAAAAATAAAAATATGAAATTTAATTTTAAGGAGTTCGGTGAACTTATAAAGTTTCAGCGTACAGGTGGTATAAATACACACGATAAGTTATATACTCTTGATGAGTTAAGTGAATTATTAGGGATTACAAAGACAACTTTATGGAGAATAGAGCATGGCTTAAACTCATCTCCCGAACAATTCATTATATTGGCTCATTGGGCAGGTTTAAATTTGTATGACTTTTTGGAAAATAGTTGAATAATTTTTCACAAAAACTTGACTTTATCAATTAACTTTATTAAATTTATATTATGGTAGAAATTAGAGAAGACCTTTATACCCAACTTGAATACTCAAAACTCATAGGAAAAACTCCTGCAAGAGTAAATCAGTTAGTAAAAGCTGGTCTATTAAACATTATGAAAGTGAAAGGTACTGTGCTAATAAAGGTATCTTAGTTTTTAAATAGTAAAAAATACTTGCATAGGTAAGAGTCTGTGAGTAAATTTGCAATATAATTATTAATGAGGAACACCTCAAACAGATAGACTCTTACCACGCTATGCGTGACTATCTTGTTTGGGGTGTTCTTTTTTTATACCATACACAATGAATTGCAGAATAAATAAAAAGGAAAAATTTACTCAGATAGACAATGAAGTTCTTAGAGATAAAGAACTCACTATGGAGGGATTAGCTTTACTTGTGAGACTTCTTTCAAGACCAGACAATTGGACAGCTAGCATAGGAGAGTTAATTAAGAATGGCAAGGATAAGTCTTGGACTGAGGGTGCTATTAAAAGAGGCTTTAAAAACCTAAAAGAATGTGGGTATGCAAAGCTCGTAAAAATATACAATATAGATTCAAAAGTAATGCAGGGTAGTTATTATGAGATATTTGAAGATACCGAGAGCGGAAAGTTATATCCAAGTGTTATGTATGTAGATTCAAATAAGAATGAGGTAAAAAAGCAGACAACCCCGATTCAGACAGGTCTGCTTTCTGACACGTCAGGAACGCCGTCCTATATATATAAAGAACCTAAAAATAAAGAAAATAAGAATATTATAATTTCTGACGAACAATTACAAGTAGATAAAGTGTCTGTAAAAATGTATGAACAAAATACAGACGGGAATTGTACTTTTCCAATATTAGATAGCACCGAGCCTATATACAAGCCTAAATCAAAAGAAACTGAACCAAAAGGCAAGTCTAAGCCAAAAGAAAATCAGCCAAAAGATGAATTGAAGTCTAAATTCAGAGTTGAATTTGAATCATTATGGTACAGAGCAGGAAAGCCAAAGCTAACCCATATAGGTTACATTGCAATTAATAAGTTATATGAAGTCTACGGATATGATAAGGGATGTTTTATTAGAGACTATATAATTGAAATGTACGGTTCAAATGAAAAGTCGATTGCATTTAAAAAGAACCATGAGAATGCAATTGAATTTTATAAAGACCCTAACAATGAACAGCCTCGCTTCCTGAATGATTATTGGAAAACAATGGAAAGGTTCTCTCGACCAAATGCAGAAGAGCCAGTCTTATATGATTTTCCTACAGAAGTTGCTTTATATGCAGCATTCGAATGGTATTATAAAGGCAAAGGTCTTGAAGGTGTAGAAATAGTAAAAGCAGTTAGAGAAAAAATAAAAGAAATCAATCACCCAAGATTTAATAAATATTAAAATGATAGACAAGATTGTAGAATATTATCAAGATGAATTATTCTTAAAGGCAGATGGCTTTGATGAAGCGATTCTAGGAGTAGATGTGAATCAGATGCGATTAGTATATTCAGTTTCAAAGTGCTTAGAAATTCTGATGAGAACCATGTCTGAGGAAAATGCTATTGAGTATTTCTTCTTTAATGTAAGTGGTGCTTATGTAGGAGAGAAGACTCCAATATGGTGCTATGATAATTTTGAATGAATTAACAAATACTAAAATGAATGTACTAAGTTTGTTTGATGGGATGTCTTGTGGTCAAATCGCTCTTGAAAGAGCTGGCGTTAATGTAGAGAATTACTTTGCATCTGAGATTGATAAATATGCAATTAAAGTTTGTAAAGCTAATTACCCAAATACAAAGCATATTGGAAGCGTAGTTGATGTAACAGCCAGTAGCTTGCCAAGTATTGACCTATTAATTGGAGGCTCTCCTTGTCAGGGTTTTAGCTTTGCAGGTAAGCAATTGAATTTTGAAGACCCAAGAAGTAAATTGTTTTTTGAGTATGTTAGGCTATTGAATGAAATTAGAGAAATTAATCCAAATTTGCTTTTCTTATTAGAAAATGTTTCCATGAAAAAAGAATATCAAGATGTAATTACTCAACATTTAGGAGTTGAACCAATAATAATTAATTCAAATTTAGTTTCTGCTCAAAATAGAAAACGTATTTATTGGACAAATATTCCTAACGTTACTAGACCGAATGATAAGAATATTTTTCTTAACACTATATTGCATGAATTTATAGATGATAGAAGTTCAGAAATATTTAAAACATTATCTGAATACATTGTGCCTTTTGATAAGACGTTACAAATCTTGGATAAACAAGTAAAAAATGGCAAAGCAGGATATTTTAGAAAAGATTCTCAAGCTAATAGAGTTTATTACATAAATGATAAGGCAATTACATTATGTGGAGATTCTGGTGGAGGTGCAGCAAAGATGGGTCAATATTTATTTGGAGATTATATTAGAAAACTTACTCCAATTGAATGTGAAAGGCTTCAAACAGTTCCAGATAACTATACAAATCATGTAAGTAACTCTCAAAGATACAAAATGCTTGGAAACGGTTGGACAGTTTCTGTAATTTCTCACATATTTAAAGGATTATTATAAAAGACTTATATGAGCATAGATAAACAAGTCAAATTAATTTGCAGAGACAATCAATATCTTTTGAATGAATGTGAAGTAAAAGAAATCATTGAATGTTGGAAGCAAGATAGAAACGATTTAGTACAAATAAAAGTCATATTAAATACAATTTTAAAAAACGAAAAATGAAATATTTTAAAGAAGGACAAACGGTTTACCACCAAATTTATGGTAAAGGAGTAGTAACTAATGCAAATTTTGAAAATGAAAGCTATCCTATTATGGTAAAGTTTATGACATCTACTGTATCTTTTACTGAAGATGGAAGACAGTACGGAGGTCATCCTATAAGTTTATCTCAAAATCCAATTCCAAAAATAGTAAATATCCCTTTAGATGAACATATACCTTTTACTTTTGAAGATAAAGAATTATTAAAAGGGAAATGGATTAAACATAAAACAGATTCGTCACATATTTTAATTAATTATATAAGTGATACAACAGTGGGTATTGATGGAAGTTACTATACATACGAAGAACTATTTAGAGATTTTGAATTTATAGACGGTAAACCTTGTGGAAAACTATGATACTATTTGGAATTTATTACGTCCTGCCTCTTCTTTTGAGTTTAGTATTCTCTATATTCAAGATACATGACAAAGAATACTATGAAATGGTTGAAGAAGGTCAGGGAGATTATGGATATATACACTTGTATATGTCCTTTTGCCCACTGATTAATATCATATTTGTCTTAATATGTATCAGAGACATTTTCAAATCAAAATAATTTGTTTATCTTTGCACATAATCAAAACAAACAATATGAATATCGAAGAATTAAACACCCATTTTGCTAAACCAACAAAAAATTTACGAGTTTTGATTGCCTGCGAGGAAAGTCAAACTGTAACAAAAGAATTTAGAAAACTAGGACACGAAGCGTTTTCTTGTGATATTATTCCCTGTAGTGGTGGTCATCCTGAATGGCACATACAACACGATGTTACAGAATTATTAAAAATGAAATGGGATATTATAATAGCACACCCACCTTGTACACATTTAGCAGTAAGTGGTTCAAGGCACTTTATTAAGAAACGTGAAGATGGTAGACAACGTGAAGCAATAGACTTTTTCATGAAATTTCTTAATGTTGATTGCAAATTGGTAGCAGTAGAAAATCCAATAGGTATTATTAGTGGAAATTACATTAAAGAACACTTTCCAGACTTAGCTGAAAAGTATGGCTTACCAATCAAACATCAACAAATTATTCAGCCATTTGAATTTGGTGACCCTGTTAAAAAGTCAACCTGCTTATGGTTAAAAGGACTGCCAAGATTAGAGCCAACAAACAATGTGGCTAATGAAGTGAAATACTATGTAGATAGTAGAGGAATAAAGCAAAGTGAATGGAATGTTAGACAGCTAGAAATTGATGGTAAAAAATACGGCTATGATACAGCAGAATTTAAAAAACATCGTTCAAAAACCTTTGATGGGATTGCAAATGCTATGGCAACGCAGTGGTCATCTTACGCTTTGAGTATAAGATAATTAATTTAGTTCTAATAAAACTTTAACAAATATGGAATGGATTGCATTTGACCATGATAAGATAGAATCAAGACCAATTGAATACGGCAAGTATTTAGTCTGTAGAAAGGACGGTAAAATTCATTTTGAGACATGGAACGGTACTGGATGGGCTTATAACCACAACGAGATTAGATTTTATGCTTTGATTACTTCACCGATTAATAACTAAAAAGATGTCACTGGACGTATATTTAATAAGAAAAAAGTTTGTGAGTTACGATATGGTAACTTTCACTGAAGAGGAGGAAGAAGTTTATGAAGCCAACATTACTCATAATCTCAATAAGATGGCTGAGGCAGTTGGTCTTTATCAACACTTATGGAGACCTGATGAGATTGGAATAACTAAAGCCAGTCAATTGATTGAGCCTCTTATAATTGGTCTTAAGAAATTAATAGAAGACCAAATTTATTTAGAAACCTTAAATCCATCAAATGGATGGGGTAGTTATCATGGGTTAGTTGAGTTTGTAAGACTATACTTAGATGCTTGTAAAGAATTTCCTGACGCAGAAGTAAAGATATGGCGATGATAACAATATTTAAGAACCTTTGGGATAAAGAAAATCCTCATTACATCTCGGTTGATTTAGCACTCGACAGGATAAAGAATGGAAAGTCAAAAGAGACCGTTGATAAGATTAGATTAGAGAATGATAAGGATAAACAAGATGCACTTAAATCTAAGTTACCGTGCGTTTGTTTTTCAGGCACATTCTCCAAAAGATTTGACCGTGACCTAATCGAACACAGTGGCTATATAGTCTTGGATTTTGATGATGTTGACGTTCAAGAAACCATGAGTGAGATGTGTGGCTTTGATTTCGTAAAGGCAGCATGGGTTTCCCCTCGTGCTAATGGGGTAAAAGTCCTCTGTGTCGTGTCCAATCCGTCTAAGCATAGAGAACACTTCGGAGCATTTTTAAAACGCTTTAAAATAGATAAAAGTGGAGTTAATGAATCAAGAGTTTGTTATGAGTCTTACGACCCTAACATTTATATTAATCCTAACCCAGTTCCGTTCACTGAGTTGGTGGAAAATGAAGTAGTTCAATCACAGTCAACTGACATTCAAAAGTTAGTATCTTGGCTTGCAAAGGACTCAAAGCACTTTGTTCAAGGAGAAAGAAATAAGTTCATCTTTACCCTTGCCTGTGCCTGTTGTCGTTACGGAATTGACATTGAAGAAACACAGTCATTTTGTTATTACGAGTTCTACCAAAACTCCACAGATTTCTCAAAGAGAGAAGGAGATAAAGCGATTGAATCAGCATACAGGACTGAGAAGAAAAACTTTGGTACAGTATCATTCTCGAAGGGAGAGCTGGTCGACAACAAAGGAGTTAAGGCTGAATTTGAGATTAAAGAAGGAGATAGGGTAAAGGATGTAATTTATTACGATGATGCCGACAGCGATGTTGATGACATAATTGAGAACGGTTATAAGAACATCTTGGGTATTGGCGTGCCACTGATGGATTATGCTTTTAAGGAGAAGCGAGGTCAAAGTAACTTAGTTACTGGTTATGGTAATCATGGTAAATCTACTTTCTACAAATGGTATCTCGTTTTTAGAGCAATGTTGTTTGGAGAGAAGACCGTATTCTTTGCACCTGAAGAAGATGGAGCAGAAGGCTTTTACCTGTCGATAATGGAGCTTTATTTAGGTGGCGGTTTGGCTAAGAACCAAAAGTATTCTAAAGATGAGATTAAAGAAGCAAAGCAATTTGCCAAGAATCATTTCTTCTTTATTTATCCCGAAGAAGTCAGTCCAACACCTCAATACATCAAGGAGAGATTTATGTATTTGATGATTACAGAGAAGGCTGACCGATTAGTTATTGACCCTTTTAATCAGATGCACAATGATTACAAAACTGCTGGTGGTAGGGATGATAAATATCTCGAATTAGTCTTGGGAGAGTTCAATAGGTTTGCAAAAGATAATGATATTTTCTTCACCATCATTGCACACCCAAAAACGCCTCAGAAGAATAAAGAAGGTGGATATGACGCTCCGACAGAATATGATTTGGCACAGGGAGCAATGTGGAACAATAAGATGCACAATATTTTGGCATACCATCGACCTGAAGCATGGAGAGACCCTCAATCACCATCATGTGAACTGCATTCTCGGAAGGTAAAATTGAATAAGATTAATGGTAATCGAGGCATGATTTCTTTTGAATATGACTTCGCTAGGAGAAGGTTTCTATTCGATGGCAGAGATTACATGGAGGCTCACAGGAAACTAAATGTTCCAGAAACAAAAGTCGAAGTTTCCCAAACAGCAAACATTTCTAATTTCGAGAGTGAGAGCAAGGCTTTACAAAGTAATACTTTAGAAAGTAATACTTTAGAAGCAATTATTTCTTTACCTCGTTCAGAGTTCGAAGATATTCCTTTCTAAAACCATAAAACTTTTTATGAAACAAGATTATCAAGAAGCATTAATATTCCTAAAGAATCGAGGGTGGTTGATACAGACTACCCTCGTTGGAAAAAAGGTCAAGTTCACTACCTACAAAGATGAACAACCACTAGTTATAAACGGTGAAGCAAAAGTATCTTACTGTGATTTCACAAAAGGATTCTTAGATGTAGTTAAGCAAAAGCATATTAATTTGTATGAATATTTAAAAAAGTTAGAATCAAATTGAATAAATACTTGCATTTTTAAATAGAATGTATTAATTTTACAGCATAATCTTTTTAATTATTATTTTTACACTAAATTATTTTTACAAATGGCAGAGTTAAATAACGAGTATTCGTCTCGTGAAATCGTCAATTACCAAGTATCAGGAGCTAAGAAGAAGCTCTATCACGCAAGCAAAGAGCCAAAGGATGGCTACGTTAAGATTGAATTGGATTCTGGTAAAGTTACCTACCACAGATACGTTCAAGGTCTTACTGGAAAGATGATTAAGTTGGTCTTCAATGATGGGGACTTCGGCAAGAGACTTAGATTCCTACTCACTGATGAGACCCAAACATCAGCAGTTGACTTAGTATTAGATACCGCAGCATACCGTGCTTTCATTGATGCTACTTACAACGCAGACTTCTCTAAAGAATTGGCGATTAAGTTCTACGACAAGAAAGTTCAAGACAAGGTTTATCAAAACTGTTTCGTTTACTACCCGAATGATACAATCATCGAGGCAGGTAAAGAGAAAAACGTAACACCGAATCGCTTAGATAACAGCGATTGTCCTAAAGGCAAATTGTCTAAAGCAGGAAAGTGGACTTTCACAGAGCAGGAAGAATGGTATTATGAGAAGGCAGAGGAGATGATTTCTCGTTTCGAGAAGTTTAAGTTAAACTCTAAGAGCGAAGTTAAGAGTAGTGCTGTTGAGAAGCCAAAGGTATTTGCTACAGACGATTCTGGGTTGCCGTTCTGATGAAGACAATAGATGAAATATTAAAGGAAAGAGATAGCCTCGCTGGGGCTATCGAATCCTTAATTCGAGCTTTCGAGGAAAGTAACGGAATTACAGTAAAGAGTGTAAAGATTGAGAGTCAAGGGATTGACTTAGAAGTTAAAGTTAGCTTATCAAACATATTTGAACAATGAGAACAGAAGAAGAAATTTTAAAGCAGATATACTTATCTATTGAAAAAGATGGAGAGTTACATGGGCAGTCATACGAACAAGGAGTTCAAGATGCACTAAATTGGGTGATTGGAAATTATGATGATGCACCTATTGAAAATAAATAAAATATAAAAAATGGAATACCATAGAGAAACAGCAAAGGAACTTGGACTCAAGTATAACCTTTCTTATTTTACCTTAAATCGTTGGAGAAAGTTGGGATTTATTCCAGATATGTATTCTTCAAACCAAGAGCGATTAATACAAGGAATGACAATTCGTGAGGCAAAGAACTTCTGCCGACTAAGAATAGTTGACATCCAAAACCTTCTGTACTTAGAGAGTGGAAGTGAAAAGAGACTATATGACAGAGTTTCTATCTCATACTGGTTCTCAGGAAAGAGAAAGCCACGAAGAGAATGGTTATTCAATATCTTGGATAGAAAAATTACTGAAAGAAAAGACTTTATAAACAAATTAAATGAACAAACAGGACGCACTAATAGCACAGTCACAGACTGATTGGGCAGAATATAATCCTACTGGCTTAAAACCTACCATCCTATGGAGGAGAATGAATCATCAAGGACACCGTTATTATTATGCAGAACAAGATGGAGAAATTGTAATAGCTTGTGGAATTACTACGGCAATCGACCGTGCTTTTGGAGAATCTAAATTCCTAAGAGAATGGAAGGACAGCAGACCAAACTGGAAAGAACAGTTAAGTTTAATGGCTGATTATGGAACACTTTGCCACATTGGCTTTGGTTTTTTATGCAAAAAAGAAGCCATTCCTTCATACATCATTGAAATTGCTGATGAGAAATTCCACAAAAAGGAACAGTTCAAGAAAGACATGATGTCTCTCAAGAAGTTCTTAAAGGATTACGAAGTTGAAGTTATTTTCTTAGAAGGTATTTTAGGCTCTCATTATCCTACACCTTATGGTAAAGCATGGATTTGCTCTGCAATAGACTGCTTTTGTAAATTGTCTTATAAAGAAAAGTCTACTGAAACGGTAGAGGATGGAGAATACGTAAGAGGAGACAAGAAAGGTCAAATGAAATACAAGGATGTCAAGACCGAGAAGAGGGTAGAAGTGTATGCCATTGTTGACTTGAAATCTAATTACGACCATAAGGATGAAAAGCAGTTCTTTGAGTCTCATAAGTACCAGTTATTATTCGGCAAGAGAATCATCGAAGAGCATCTTGGAATACAAGATATTAAGATGTTTAACATCTCACCTTTGGGATGGAATAAAGAGCCAAAATACGAGTTTAAGGAACACTTAGATAAGGAGAATAGATTTGGCTTCACCGACAATCAAAGACTCGAAGCAAGGCTTAATTTAGCCGTTATGGAGGGTCTTGTAACACCATCGGGAGAGTTCATGGAAATCAATGATAAGATTGACTTTGAAAGCGAGATTGACTACAGGATTTTAAACTATGAAGACAAGGCAAGGGAGGTCTTAATGCAATTGTAATTATGATAACTATCCCTGTTTCAATTATTACAGTACAATTATTTATACTCCTTTTGCAAGCAATTATTTCCGTAAATGCTTATGTAAAAAAGAGTTATTTATTAGCCTGTATCGCCAGCTTTGGCTTAGGATTTTCAATCATGTCAATCATTGATGAGTTCAAGACAGTTGTTGATAAGTTGTGAATAAAAACGCCCTCTATAATGTTTAGAGGGCGTTTTTATTATTTGAACCTTTGATTTTTGACTTCTATTTGACTATTCAGATTCTTGTAGTAAGTCCTGATTCCACCTTTGTCTACATACACAACTGGACTCATCTTCTTAGAAACCTCCTTCGCTAAACTCCTTATTTCTCCACTAAGTTTATCAAAGTTTCCAATTCCATTGGCTTGTACCTTTTGGATTACAAAAGGATTCATCTGTGGAGTAACTTGGTTTACAACTCCAATCTTAAAGTTTTCAATTACTTCTTGGCGTGTTGGTCTCTTACCAAATACTGTCTCCATTTGAGTCATATCTGCCTTAGAAAATACTGCCTCCTGTGGATGGAGAATTGCTTGCCAGCCTCCTTTATTGTCTACTACTCTTTGACCTTTTAAAGCTACTGAAGTGTCATCAGTTCCTTTTTCAAAGCCTATTGTATTCAATCCATTTATAGGAATAGTTATTGGATTAGTGCCAGAGTTGGTTTTAATTTGCTTCAATAGGTCATTTACTGCATTTAATTCTTGTGCTAATTTTTTATAAGCATCAGAGCCTTTTGCGGTCGTATCTTCCATAGCCTTAGTTATATCTTCAGAATATATTTTAAGCAATTCTGTTAATATTTTAAAACTTGTAGCAATATCAGCATTTTTCTTATTTTCTAAAGCTAACAATGCAGCATCATTATCTGACTTTGCAGTTATTCTATCTGCATCCCTTACTGCCTCTGCCTCTTTTTCATCTTTTATTTTCTTTGCTCCAGCTGCTGCTATAGCTATATTCTTTTGTTTTTCTCTTTCAATTTCTTTTCCAGCAAATACAATAGCAGCCAATTCCAAATTCTCTCTAATAGTTTTTTGAATTGTTTCGGTAGCAGTATATTCTTTTCTCTTTTGACCTTCAGAGTTTACTATAAATGTTAATTCATCATTGTACCAGCCTTGTAATTTTGCCAATTGCTCATCACGAGCCTTTATTGAATCATTGATAGCTTTAATTTCTGCTTCAGACATATCAGCAGTTATAGCTTTAGATGCCAAAGGAAATGCTTGTTCTATCTGAAGTCTTTTAGCTGCAAACTCTGCTCTTACACTTGATAATGAAGCCTCATTAGTTATCAACGCCTCTAATTGTGCAGAACCTGCTGCTGTTATATCGAGCGTTTCTTTATTATATTTCTGAGAACTTTTTATAGATTCATAATCATAAATTTTATTTATTGATGCTACTTGTGCATTATAAGCATCATCAATACTTTTTAATGTATCTTGATATGTTTTATCTATTGATTCTTTTCTTTTTGCATACAACTCATTCTCTTTGCTAACAGCTGTTTCATAAGTTTTTTGAATCTGTTGCCCACGAGTTATTTCTGCTTGTATTAATTCATCTACTGAACGACCACTCAACTCAATTATTAATCTCCATGAATCTAATGATGTATTTACTCCTAAAAGATTACCAAAATCAAATGCTGGAATGTTTAATATACTCTCTGATAAACTTTTTACTGAAGAAGATAGATTCCATAAGTTTTTCATTGCAGCATCTAATCCTAAATCATCTGATAATGTTGTACGAATTGTTCCTGTTCCTACTTTTATGTCACCATAGGCTTCTCTAATATCATCAAGCCTTGACAATAATTTATCTACTCCCTTTTCTACCACAGATAAATAATCATTTAACTCATTGGTTGCTTTTTCTAATATAGCTGCATTTAATCTTTCTGTATTTTGCCCTAGTGTTTTTACACTATTATATATAAATGAAATACCAGTAAATACCGCAGATAATATATCTCCTTTAACTAAAGAATCAGCTATAGATGATATTGCTGAAATGCCTTGTTTTGCTATTCCTACTATTGCTTTTTGGTTTTCTAATTGTGCCTTAGTAACTACATCTGTTGTTTTAGACATAGACTCATCGAATGATGAGTTTAGTGCATCGAGAAAAGCATCAGCAACCTTTAATGTAAATTCAAAGGCTTTCTTTTCTTTTTTTGCTTGTTCTTCTAACTCGTCACTTTTTTTCTCTGTAAGGAACTTAGCTAATTCTATCTTTAAACGTGTTATTTCTTGCTCTAACTTTAATATTATCCCCTCTTGAGTCTTATATTCTTCTGTATTTTCTTTTTTAAGAAGTGCCATCTTAGCAAGTTTCATCTTTTCTGCAAAGATTTGCTTTTCTATTGATGCTTGATTTTCTCTTAATATACTTTCATTTTCTTTGTTTTGTATATCTATAATCTCCTTAGAGTTTTTAGCCTTAGAAATTGCTTGCAAAATCCTAAGTTTATCCATTAATTTGTACTTATCTTCTTCAAGTTTTATAGTCTCTTTGGCATTATCTTCATCAAGTTTTTTTAATTTTTCTGAATCTTTTTCTGCTCTTTTTAATTTGTTTTCTTCTATATCTGCAAGTGCCTTATCAATTCCTTTACTAAAATCAACCCATTTTTCTCTACTTTCAATATCTTTTTTATCATACTCTCTTGTTAAATTTGCAGAATCTTCTCTATATTTATTTTCTATTTTTTGCAATTCTTTTACCTTAATAGTTTGACTTCCTTTCGCATTATTAACCCTTAATTCATCATATTCTTTCTCTAAATCAAGAATTTTTTGTTGATTTTCACGAGTCTTTTGTTCTGCCCTAAGAGCGTTTGCTTGGTCTAATATAGCTTTTTGCTTATCAGTATCAGTTTTGTATTTCAAAGCTATCTCTTTACCACTCTTTCCACCTTCTTCTGCTATTTTATTAGTATTCTCATTAGACCTATAACCAAACTCTTTATCAAGTGCAATTATTGCATCAGTAAATTGTTTTTTTGTTTCAAATTCTTTATTTTGCCATTTTTTTATAATTGCGTCTTTCCTTACTTGATAATCTTCTCGTAGTGTCAATGTATAATCATCACTAACTTTTTGAAGCAATAAATTGTATTGATTATCTTGAGCAATTAACTTATTTAATTTATCATTACTTTGTTTTTTAGAATTTTGGGATAATAATTCAGCCCCTAATTGTTCGGTATATTCATCTTGAAATCCTTTTTTCTTTAATTCTATTTGCTTTGCTTGATAAGCCTTTTCATTATCTAATCTCTGTTGATTTGCAATTTGCTCCTCAGCTATTTGTAATTTAACATCAGCAACTTTATCAGCAACTTTCGTTGCTAATTTTTCTTGTGCCATCAACTTTATCTTTCTAACCATTTCATTATTAGCAAAAAATAAAGCCTTCCTAACATCTTCGTGGCTTGCCGTTTCTGCATCTAAGTTTCCAAAATATTCTGGGTATTTTTTAATTAACTGACCAATTTGTAATTTGTAACCCTCAGTTCCTTCAGCTAAACCAAGAACACTCTTAGCAGTTGCATTTAATTGAGCTTGTTTTGATATTAATCCTTTTACCTCTGAATCATTGGCTTTTACATTTTGAAGAGTAAATTCTTTTGCTTCATCTATTTGACTACTATATAACTGATATGCTGCGTATGCAACACCTAATAACCCGATAACTATTCCTATTGGGTTTGCTTTTGTTGATGCGTTAAAGGCTGTAGCAGCAGCAGCTGCCTCTGTTTCAGCAGCAGTTAAAACATTATAAGAACCTGTAAGAGCTATATTTTGTAAAATAGCTCTTCCTTTTAAAATTAATGATACTTGTTGAATAGATACCCAAGCTGCATTTGCAACACGAGATAAATAGAAAGAAGCTGCAAGAGTACTTAATGCTTGAACATAATTTATAGTTTTTTTAGTTGCTTCTTCTGTGCCAAATAATGATTTTAGTAAATTTGAGCCAAAATCAATTACACTTTTTGCTATATCATTAAATTGATTTCCAATATTAGCTAATGCAAAGAATGTAGACTCCTTTAATTTATCAATACGACCTTGAACCGTATTTGCCATAATTTCCATTGAGCCAGCAAATATACCACCCTCTTTGCCAGCGGATAAAATTGCTTTTTGAAACATTTCAAAACTTACTTTCCCGTCTTTAATATCTTTTTGTAATTCTTGAACAGACTTCCCAGTTTGTTGAGACATTACTGCAAGTAATGGGAATCCTGTCTCAGTAATTTGACGAACCTCAGTACCCATTAATCGACCAGTAGCTTGAACTTGAGAGAATGCATATATTAATCTTCCAAGTCTATTCTCACCACCAAGTGCAGCAGCACTATTCCCAAGAGATTCAAGAATTATTGGTATTTCTCTTCCTATGGTTTCACTTGATGCACCAGCAGCTTTAAATGAACCCACTAATTGGCTTGAAGATTTAATTACTTGCTCAAAATTTAATGGAGTTTCTACTGTAAACTTTTTTAAGTCTTCTACAAGTTTATTTCCATATTCTCTTCCTAACAAGTTTTTCATTGATAGTCCGAAAGACTCTACTTTAGACTGTGCTTCAACCATCTGTTGAGCAAACGAACCTACAGAGAATGCCCCAAATAATCCTATTAACTGTGAACGTATGCCTGTTAAAGAAGTAAGGACTGAAAATAGTCCATCAGATGCTTTTTGAGCATTATTAGTTTCTTGAGACTTGTTTTTTAGTTGTGCATTATATAGATTTATGTTTCTTATTTGCTGACTATAAGCTGCTCTACTTGCAGCATCAGCTACTTTTATGGCATTAAGCTCTGCTTGTGTTTCAGCTTGAACGTTAGCAATTTTATTTAATCTCCTCCTTTCACTTCTAGCATTGCGTTCTGTTTCAGCCGTTTTTTCAGCATTTAATACTGAGTTTATTTGCTCTTTTTGAACATTAGCAGAATCTCTTGCAGCAGAGGCAACTGCTGCAAGACTTAACTGTATTTGAGAAAGTTGTTTAGTTAGGTCAATAAATCCTTGTAAATTTACTTCAGTATTTAACCTAATATTATCTGCTAAATTTGCCATTTTATTTGTGTGGTTCTAATGCTTTGTTGTGTGCTTCTATTTCCTCGTTTACGAGTTCTGTATAGTTGAGATAATCGAGAATACTTTGGTGTTCGATTTCTTTTTGACTAAGTTTAATATACTTCGATATATTTTTACAGGACTCAACGAACTTTCTCCAAACTTTAGCGTTTCCAAGAGCCTTTTCGTTTTTAAAATATCGAATGTCAGTAGGTCTTGGTCTGACTTGTATAGATTCATCTCTTCGGGTGTCATCGTCTCCTTTGCCCAATACGGTGTAAAATCCATTAATCGTTGAAGCCAATCCATTGAAGGCAGTGATGAAAGTTTCCAAAAAAAAACCGTAAATTCATCGCCATTTGGAGCGTCCATAGCTGCTTGGAATATCTTAATCTTCTCAGAGTTATGCTCTAAATCTACTGTATATGGATTCTCATTCTGTGTCATAATTGCCAGAGAACAAGCCTCTAACATTGCTCCTACGTAATTGAAATTCCTTTTATGCTCTTCATATAATCTAAGGGTAACTAATGCCTCATCGAGCTTTGTACTTACTAATCTTGAATCATTCGATGAGTTTCTAGTTTCTTCTAACTTTTCAATTACTTCATTAATATAGTCTGTCGATACTTCCTTACTCATTCCAATTTCACGCCAAAAACGCATATTCTCTTGATACTGTAGAAAGCGTTCAGCAGCCATCAATGTCAATCCTTTTGCAAACACATAAAACTTGATGGTGTTTATCTCAAATATCGGGTCTCTTGAAATGATTCCCTTTTCTAATGCTTCCGTGAAATCAGCACACGGTGTATTGTACTTCTCAATTAAGGTCATAGTAAAACTATAATTTAAAATATTAAATCGCTGTAGTTAATTCGTAAATTCAAGTCAAATTCAAAGGCATAGCCTTGAAATGGTCTATCTATGTTTCTTTCAAAATATCTATTGTAAATTTCTTGGCTTCCAAAAGAAAGGTCAAGTGGCAACCAATCGTAATCATCAAATGATTCAACAACTCTTGCAAGGTTATCATACTCATCAGTAATCATAACCATCTTTACTGCCAATGGAATTGACTTTGATTTGTCAATTGTTACCGTACCGTCAATCAAAAAGAATATTAAAGTTCCATCTGAGTAAACTATTGGGTTTACTTTAAAGTCGTTTATACTTCTAAGAATAGAATCTCCTCGACTATCGGTAACTTCTACAAAGCCTTCGATTTGTAGTCTTTTGTCGCAAAACTTATCGTTTATTGCCTGTTTTAGGTCGTTTATCTTTATCACAATGTAATTGTTAATGTAATTGTTGTTTACAGTCTTGCTACTTGTTTAAATCTTGCCATTACCCTGACTAATTGTGATGGACTCAATTGAAAGCCTATGCCAGTTTTAGCTTCTTGAATTGCAGCTAACTCTGCATAACTTATTTTCTTACCAGCAACCCTATAGTTTGTAAATTCAATAGTACGAGCAAATGTCAAATTCTTTTTATTAACAGACTTGGTCTTTTTAATAATGAAATTCTTGTGCAAGTCTCCATTAAAAAACAAAGTATGAGTATTAACTGACAATGGCT
>Ga0209246_10000304_pt1 | contig 21771 bp, 30 predicted proteins | sample LauGreSpBDMM15SN_2_FD_187560 | JGI IMG/M metagenome (GOLD analysis project Ga0209246, IMG submission 187560) | Freshwater lake microbial communities from Lake Michigan, USA - Sp13.BD.MM15.SN (SPAdes) (version 2) | ecosystem: Environmental > Aquatic > Freshwater > Lake | place: Lake Michigan...
CATCGTTTGATGCGAGAATAGAAAGAGCAAAGTCAGAGTTATAACCTAAGCCGAATCGAATTAACTCTGCATATTTGATACCACCAAACTCTGTGGTGGCAGTAACTTTCATTAAAGCACCAGTACCAGCACCAGATTTTAATTCAAAAACCTGCCCCAATCTAAAGTATTTTCCAGGTTGAGATATAGAGATAGTTTGAGTTGCTGGTAATATTTTAGCTTGGAAAGTATCTTTAAATTTTATTAAATCGCCAGCATTAATTTTACCAAAGAATCTTTTATCTAAAAAGAACTCGTATAATTCGTTAGAGAAAATTAAAGCAGTATTTACAACACCAGTAGTAGCCTTTGTTAAAGTTACTATGTTGCCTACAACTGAAACTACTTTACTGCCATCAAATATATTATTTCCTGTGACGAGTTGACCAACTTCAATACCCACAGCTGTAGAAACTGTTATAGTGGTTGAATTTGATGCACCTGTGGCAGTTATCTCATATGATTTGCCGATTTTAACAATTCTATCAACTTCACCAATTAGTTGTTCTTTCTTGTCTACAAGAACACGAAGAATTCTTCCTGCTGTTTGAATATCAACTAATTTCCCGACAATATCATCTGGGTCGCCATAATCTACCTGAGCAAAAATTGAAATTTCTTGGTTCCATCTACCATCAGATGCTCTAAGCATTGATTGGTTTGGATATGTTAATTCTACTTGTTTACCATACAATAATTTGAATAGTAACTTATAAGATGCAGCAGACCCTTTAGATAGATACTGATCTCTTATATGAGAAAGTAAAAATCTTTCGTCTTCAACTACCAGTGGAAGATTATAGGCTAATTCTTTTTTAAATTGTACTATAAAATCTTCTAGGGTAATATCAATATCTCTAATATTACTTAAATCTACACCTTGTGTTTTCAAGTAATCATAGTAGGCTTCAACGAAAGCTACAAATGTTGGGTAGTCCTCCCTGATAAATTCAGGGAGTTGACTTCTAACTACTGACGACAGTGGTGTTCTAACAGGATTTGTATGCATTATGATCTAATAGAATTAAACTGGTAGTTGTAACCTGCTTGTAGGTCACCATTTGCGGTTTCGTCTGCAATTGCTTCAACAGTAATATATTCTGGATCAATCTGTACGATTTGATTTAGGGCAGAGACCACATCATATGATTCTGGTTTAACTTGCCATTCAAACACGGCTCCATCCAACGCAGTAATAATTAAATTTCTAACTACAATTCTACCTAAATCGTAATTGATAGTTCCAATTGTAGCGTTTACAATAACTTTTTCAAAGTTAGTATTGTAGTAGTATAAACGAATATTACCCTTAGCATCATCATCTAAAAAGTGGACTAGAGTGCTATTTGGAACAAAGAATCCAGTTGTTCCGAACACCTCACCTTGTTTACCACCATCTTGAGAAATTGGATTAATCAAATCAATAACATATTGTGCCGATACATTGTACTCAACATCATGTGGGTGACGGATCATTATACGAGTAATATTATTAACGATTGCTGGATCTGCCTGATCAATAATTCTAGTTAATTTAGAATAACGAAGAACTGAATCAAACCTTTCTAAATCATCATCATTAAATTTCATAATGGCTTCTTTTACTAGCGTTTCAATTTGTTTAGCAGATTTAGTAGTTGTTCTTGGGTTGTAGTGAACAAATGTAGTAACTTTAATATTAAAAACTTCTGGATCAACAATCTCTGGTGTGATAGAAACTACATTTCTAGAAGCTAAAATATTGTTTCTTACAAATTCTTTTTGCAGGTTAGTTAATTTAGATGCTTCTTTTGGTTTAATACAAATAAATGTTTTTCCAAAAACTGGAGGATCATTATCCTCGCCACCCCATACAGAAACAGTTTGTGCCTCAGGCAACAATTTTAAAATAATAGCTTTATAATCATCTGGGGTAACTGCACGATTTTGAGCAGCATAGTATTTTGGTGCATTAAATTTAATTTCATCGATAGTTTCTGGTGATGCTCCACCACTTGCAATATCTATAGGGATAACGGATAAGTTACTTCCAGCAATAACAGACCCTGCATATGTGAAAGAAGAAGCAGTATTAGGTGCTTCTAAACTAGAGACCATGTAATCTAAAGTAACTACATTACCAGAAGATAATGCTTTACCCAAATTGTTATTACCAAATGTTATCTCATAAAGACCATCATCGATTTCTTTAAGGAAATAACAATTAGTGATTTCTGTAACCTCAGTTAATACCTCTGCTCTAGTAAACACTTGATACACATCTGAAGAAGCAGACTCTTGTACGCTAACAGTTAATGTATCTAAATCTGCATTGGCATTCGGAACGATATAGCGAACACCAGCAGCAACAGTATATTTGTATTGGAGTGGTGTACCTTCTGTAAGAACCAGATTACTAAAAGTATAGTTACCTGCTGTATTAAGAGCAACAGTAACAGCAGATCTGTTATAGAAAATATATGTTACATTATCAATAGAAGTTGTGAACTGTTGCATTCTAGGAATAGTAACAGTAGATGGAGTGCTGGTTGGAGATGCCACAGTAGCATTAACAGTTGCTGAAGAACACTTGGCTGATCTTGGAATATATCCAAGCATTTTAGCAAGAGAAACTACAGATGCTCGTTTGCTGGCAGAATCTAAGAATACTTCATTAACAGCTAGGTTAGTATAGATACCATTATAATGAGTATTGTAGGCTAAAACATCTAAGAGAACAGAAAGACCAGATCCTTCAAAATCGTAATCTTGAAATTCTGTTTGTCCCTTTAAAAAGTTCTTTAAATTAGTTTTAATAGTATCAAAGTCTAACTCTGATACTGATATTCTTTTATTGTTTGCCATTTATCGGGTTCTCTCTAATGCTAGATCGAGAGTTATTGGTCTCTCGGTATTGATTATTTTAAATTCTAGTGATACATATACCTCATTGGCATCGATAGAGTCATTAACTTTAACATCTATTATTTCTACTCTTGGTTCAAAGTTATTAATGACATCTATAATCGCTCTCTGTAACATAATAGTAAACATTGGTCCAGGAAGTTCAAAGAGCAATCCTCTAATCGGTGAGCCAATCTCGCTATGGAATGGTCTTTCATAGTTTCTGGTCAACAGTAAATTTTTAATAGACTGTTTGATAGCATTGTCGTCGTATCTGCGTGAAATATCCTTAGTTACTGGGTGAGCAGTAAAATTAAGGTCGAGATCGGAAAAGATTCTTGTATTTCTTGACATATTATTATTTAGGTTTATTCTATGAATGAGTTGGTCGAACCTTCAGCTATTGCATCTCCGCACTGGATATTATCACCGATCCTAGCTGCTTTTTTACCTTCGATATATGTTTTACTGGCTCCACTACTAGGAATACGAATATCTGAATTGTGTGTAGTTATACCACAAGTATGCGCAGCAAATTTACAATTAGAATCAACTACTGCAGCTAGTTTCCCATTAAAGAAAGTCTTAGCCACAGGTGTAGTTATTAAGTTGGTTGGAGCGAAACAACCATGCCCTGTGGACATGTCACCTAGTCTACTTACTGCTGGCATATGACACCAATTCTTTTAAATTTAACATTCCTGGAGTCCAGTTTAGGTCTTGGGCTAGTATAGTATAAGTTTGAGAAGCTACTACGGTATTTGGAACTAAAGGGTCATATGCTTCTGCAAGATAAGTGAATGTTCGACTTCTTGTAGTATCAGCTTTAAATGAAATAACCTGATATACATTGGATCTACTAACAGCGTCAAATACTCCAGCGTTTTCTCCAAGAGTCGTTATGGTAGTAAAAGATCCGTCCTCTGCTCTAGTAGTAAGACTATCATTAAAAATGCCTTTATAATATCCACCAACAGTTCCAGGATTTCCAGCAGCAAATGTTATACTGTTTGGATTAGTTTCTTGAGGAATTATACGAACAGTATAGTATGTGGGTGCGCCAGCCTCAACTGGTGGAACCGCAAGAGGATCTCCTGCAGCACCCTCAACATAATATTGTACTGTATGGCTAAAGGAAGCCAGTTCAGCATGAGTACCTAGTAGTGTTTCAGTTGGAACCCACATTATGCAGGTTTCTTATGTGGAGGACAAGTTGCCAATAAAACAAAGCCTTTGCCTCTAAATGCTTGGGCATCATGATTTACCATTGTGAACGCTTGTTTTTTTCTACCTTTCATTTTGTAAGAACAGTGAATCCAGTTTTCAAACGGATGATTATACTCAAGTATAAGCTGGTCATATGGAACAACCTTTTCTAGCTTGACACAATACTCATATGTTTTATCAAATTTAGGAGCAAGCATAATTCCAATGTCAACAGCGCATCCCTTTGGATGATCCGATGACTTAGATTCATTTTTAACAACACCTCTTAAACGATATCCAGAATTAATCTTCCATTGTTTTTTATACCCACCAATACCACCTGGAAGAACATCAAGCGCAGGTTCCAATACATTCTGAGCAAGCATAGCCATATTACAAATAATTTCTTGAACTTTGTATAATCTTTCTGGTCCGTCCTTAGTTTCTCTTAACATTTGATCAACTAATTTATGGTTGCCAGTTGTACCACCATCGATTAGCATACCAAGAGTAAAGTTTTTCGATAGACGGAAGTCATCAGTAAAGTTTGTAGTACCGTAAATAATTTTGCAGTCTACAGGAACTTCTTTAGCGTTTGCAGATGGTTTAGTTATTGGAGTGGCATCTACTCCAAGCGGTGGAGGAGCATTAACAACACCTTCAGTTCTAGCGGTTTGATGTGTTGCTGCTCTACCTTCTGGTGTTTCTGCAATATCAGGTGTTTCAACTACTGCTTTATCTTCAAATTGTCTTTGTGGTGGAACAGTATAAGGAACAACTGCATTAAACGGAGAACCTTTTGCTGGTGGAGTTAATGCAACATTTTCTACAGCTGTAGCTGCAGCTGCTCCATTACCAAATTGCCCCTCAGAATAATCCATACTGGTTTTTCCGCCAGAAAGATAATTCGCAGCACCTTCGGATTGTACATTAACTGTAGATCCTTTAAGACTTAACGCAGAAACTGCTTGCATATTAAATGCTGCTTGAGATTTAACATTGACACTACCAGCATCAATACTTAAAGCACCCACAACTTTAACCTTCATATCATTACCAACTGCTAATGTTAAATCACCAGCAATACCAATATCAGCATTAGTACCAACTCTCACTGTTGCATTATTTTCAACATGAATATTCGCATCTGTTCTTGCATAAATGTTTGTATTACCTTCTACAGTAATATTTAATTCACCATCTACGCTGACGCAACCATTTCTTTCCATGATGATAAAATTATCACCAACAATATAATTAACTTGCGTTCCAGTAGGATCAATTTCAGTGAATGTACCAGAGCGGTGATAAGTATGAATTCTTTCATATCCTGGGGTATCATCAAACTCTTGAATATGCCCAGACTCAGTCTCAAGAACTTTATTGTATGGATACTGTGCGCCATATGTTGATAATGGTTGATCCCAAGATCCTAGGTCAAGTGCTTTCGGAACAGTTAATTTACGAATCACATCTTTTTTATTAACAACAGTACCATCAATAATACCACGAGCTAATCTATTTGTATCTGGTTCACCAATATAAGCTAATAGTGGATATTTGTTATTTGGGTCTCTAAATCCAGTATTAATAGAACCAGATTTTATACTCTCATCCGATGGTCTTGGTGTTGGATCTTTAGTGTCTTTTGGAGGTTGTGGCACTGGTGCACCAGCACTTTTTTCAGTTCCACCTTCTGCAACTGCTCCATAAAAATATTCATAGTATGTTTTTTTAAGTTCAGCAATATCAGGAGAGTTAACACCCACACCTTTTTTTGCTGCATAAAAATAATCAGGATGTTTTGAAGGAGGAACACCCTTGGATGTTCGATCTTTAATATAAAGAGCAGCAATTACTGCACCGACATTGATGTCATCGCCAAGAGAATCTGGATTGTTAACAAGATCAATTTTAATTCCATATGCTAATGCTTGCTGTTGGTACTTGGTATAGTTCGCACGACCAGTTAATTGAATAAAACCTCTACCGTAATATTTTCCACCATCAGCATCATTTAGGTTTCCTAACTGGTTTGACATACCTCTTTTTGTAGTGCCATAAGCCCATGAGAAGAATTGTTCTCGTGTGATACCTTTTTTGGTAGCGTTTGAATATTTTGCAACATCATCTGGTGTGGCAAAAGAAAAGATTTCCTTTAACCTTTTTTCATCATAATTAAAAAATTCTTTTCGTTGAATCCATCTAGACTCACCGCCAGCAATAGCAAGGATAGAACACTTTTGTTCTTTAGTTGTCAATCCAACTTTGTCACATGCAGCGATAATGGCTTTAATACCTGCCGTAGAAAGTGCTACATTATCTGAAGATTTTTTAGGTGGTACTGTTGGAATTACATCATTGGTTGATGAAGATTTAACAGGTGATGCTATGGCTGATCCAGTAGTGACTGGTGTTCCATCTCCAGATCTAACTATTGTGCCGTCACCAGTTCTTAGTGCAGTATCATATACTTTACTTTCAGCAACTGCAGATAAATTAGTTGGTGCTGCTTCGAACGATATAATATTTTCTTCAAGTTTAATAACTGGTTTACTAATAGTTATTTTTGTTCCACTATCGATTGACACAATAGTAGAGTCAGAAGGAATACCAAAACCTATCACCTTCATGTTAGGTTTTAGTTGTGTTGTTAAATTATTTGATCCATTTTCTGGATCAAAGAAAGTTAATTGTTTACCATTAGTTGGTCCAGGAACAGTTCTTAATTTTAGATCTGTAAGTTTAACGGAAGCAGTAATAGATCCATTATCATCTGCGTCAACAGGTAAGGGTGAACTTGGAATACCACCAAGTGTTCCTAAAAGAATGGGTTGTTGTTTATCATCATCAGCAAATATAATAATAACCGATGTGCCTTCAACTGGACCAACAGGAGATTGTCCAATTCCATTCATCGCTGCAGAAGTAACTGGCTGAACGGGAACTGCCCATGGAAGATCTGCTGTAGGTAGCTGAGATTTATCGTGAGTGTGCAATCCTACAACTCTGACTTGACATCGCCCAAGTCTTAGTGGATCACTTCTATTTTCTACGACACCATAGTAAAAATTCATTATTTTGCCCTGTTCATATCAATCATTGATGATTCTTTAATAACTTCCATATAACACTCATGTTTTTCTCTATCAATGTAATGGTTTATTGCTGCGATAATATAATTACCTGAAAACATTTTATCTGTTGTATCTTTATCTGCTTTTGATAGTGGTTCAATTTTCTTAAGATCTAGAGCAATTTTCAACCCAACAGTATAATCACATCTTCCAGGAACTGTAATATTTAATTTATTAGCTTCCGACAATTTTAATAAAGATATTCTTTCCTGATTAGTCTTTGCATTTGTCACATCTTCAAAACCATTAAAATTTCCATAATCTTTTGGAAAATTTATAATCCTTGAGTTAGCCCTAAAAATTGCACGATCTGAATTTATTGCATATTTATTAAGGTGTTTCTGTTTATCAAATTTTTGAAACATATTATAATTTTTTGCAGAATATGTTTTCTTAACTACATCATATGATACTTGTCTAGAAGATAGCATTCCAGTTCTAATACGATCCATATAATCGAACGCTACTGGAATGCTAATCTCAAGAATTCTTTTAAAGTCTTCTGTGGTATTTCTAACACTTCCACCACCTGGACGATCATCACGAGTATATTTGTCATATACAAATGACGCAAATGTTGCATTTGCATAAAGAGTTTCTAAAGTCATAAAATAGAATCCATCTCTGTTCTCAAAAAAGATATAGCTGGGTGAGCCATTTTTATTAACAGCTTGGGCAGCTAGATACTGAATATTCTCAACTGGACTCCAGTAATTTGAAATGTATTTTGTATTATTAGAAGTTTCTTCTACATAGACCTTCTTAGTAGTTTCTAAACCATATGTTTTATCTGTTAAGAATGGTTTGATCAGTTTAGATATCTGGTCACCAAATACTTTGCTAAGTTTCTTATTTAAATCTACTACTGCTTCTACAGAAATAAAATGTAATTGATATACTACTGATTTATCACCAGTCATCTCTCTACTGGTCATTTTGTAAATATAATATTTACCTTTAATGTTATTTTCTTTTAAAGTGGGAGTACTAATTTCTAGTTCAAGAAATTCTTCACCAATAAATGGGAAAAGATTAACTAAGTCAATTGAGTCTTTAAGAATTAAACTGCCAGTAATAAATGGCGAAAATAAATCCTCATAGTATTGCACATTAATAACTTGTGCGCCAACATCTTGATAAAAACCCTTTGGGGTAATTATTCTAACTTTATCGATGCTGACATCGCCAGCAAATCGCAGTACTGAACTAGGTTTCATTACAATAGATCTTTATAGTCATTCAAAATGATGTTTATAATTCGTGGAGATATTAATTTTATTCTGCGTTTCGCTTCATTATTATTTTGAAACCAAATTAAGTTAGTCACAGAAACTGCGCCAGCTGTACCTGAGTTAACTACAAACCCCGCAGCATTCTCGTAATGATGTACATAATTTTCTTTATTAGTGGTTTCAACTGTAAGAGTTGTCCCAGATGTTACTATTGGCACATAAGATATAGAAAATGTAAATGTGTTTTCTGTGACTTCAGTTACAGTAAATGTCCCATTAGGAACTGTTACAGTTGAGCCGATTGTAGTTAGAGATAATGCACCACCAGTAACAGTAACTGTAGTAGTAGGGCTAACTAATATTCCATGTAGTGGAGCAGTAACAGTAATCTTTCCGCTAGAATATACCCAACTTGTTGCAGTAATTGTAGGATTGAATATAGCCTTAGCTGCACTAATACAATTATTATCTGTTAGTGGCCAATCGCTTAGATAATCATATCTCTGATTTGCCAACATTAAAATCCAATGATATTCTGGGTCTCCATAAACTCGTTCTGCTACAATTTCTGGAGTATCTCCATCCATAATATCATATTCGTCAAAGACTGCAATGTTATCTAATACTTCTTTTCTGAAACGAACATTCCTAGTTATATCTTTAACTATGTGAGTTTTAGTTTCAAAATCACCATATTTAAAATCGTATAAGAATACTGGAAATTCTTTAAAGTACATTATAGACCATCCTCAATCTTATCTTTGGTTAATAGAGCCAACTCACGGAATGACATCTGAACATTAATCTGTGTGGGCATGCCGTTATCGAATGTAGTAAAATTACCATTTGGAGTATAGTTGATACTCATCTCAGTCAATACACATGATGTGTGGCGATGTATATGTGTATTTTCTAATCCACCCTGATAATAGAAGATATCAAATTCAGATGGATATATGTAAACAAAATTATTTGCATCTTTAAATTCAGGATGCATGTGGTATTTAAATTGTTGAATAATTCTTAATACATTTTCTGCTTCGGCAGAACTTCTAGGAAAGAACTGGTATTCGAACTGGAATGTTCTAAAATCTACACCTTTAAATACTTGTTCTTTCTTTGGGTTTGCAGCTAAGCCTGTAGCTGCAGAGTTTGCGGCAGAATTTGGTCCTTTTGATAACATCAAGTTAGTTACCATAGCCTGTGCTGGATCACCTAAATCTTTAATCTTACCACCACTGCTTGTTGCTTTTAAAATCTCTTCAATACCAGAAGTTGCCATTGCCATCGCTAAAGTGTCTTCTTCACTCCACTGCATTCCGTAGCGAATTTGAAGCTGGTTTGGAATATGTAATGCGATGGCAGTCTTTAATCTTTTCTGTGCTCGTGAAGCTGTTGCTGCATAGTTAGCTGTTGCTGCAGCACCGACTGTAGATAGTGCAGCTACACTACCTGAAACACCACCTGCTCCTAGGGCTTTACCTAATAACGCACCACCAACATTTAATCCTGCGTTGGCTGCGAATAGTTCTGTGGTTGATACATCTGTGGCAATCAAATCTCCACGATCTCTTGGAGTAATCTCTTTAACAAATAGATCTTCATTATCTTGTTTACCAAGTTTAGAGTCTACTTGAACATTGATGTAAAATACTACATAGTTACCACCATATATTCCTGTTGGCGATAGCAAATCGTCTGGGTAAGAAAATTGCTCAGTATTGTACTTATTAGAAAACTCTGATGGATTTTTTCCACGACTTCCGTACTTTATACCACCTTTTAGTGGTATAGACTGAGGTCCAGAATCAGTAATGCTGGCTAAACTTGCGTCTGGGTCAAATGCCATGTTTTTTTTCCTAGGACTAAATAGTTGGTTAATACTTATATTATTTAGGCATGTTTCATAAAAGAAAGTTTACCCCAGTTTTTCCAGAAAAGTATAAAGGCGACCCAACGAACATTATAATGAGAAGTTCGTGGGAAACCATGTTTGCTAACTGGTGCGATAAGAACTCCAATATAATTAACTGGAGTTCAGAGGAAACTATAATCCCATATCGTTGCCCGACCGATAACCTTATTCATCGCTATTTTGTTGATTTTAAGATAACTATTAATACAGGAAAAACTTACCTAGTAGAAGTTAAGCCAAAATATCAAACAATTGCACCAGTGTATCCAGGGAAAAGAACCAAAAGATATCTCACAGAATCCTATGCGTATATGAAAAACCAAGCTAAATGGGAAGCTGCTAATATTTATGCTAAAGATAGAGGGTGGGAGTTTAAGATAATAACTGAACACGAGTTGGGTATATCACCTAAATAATCTTATGGCTAAACAAACATTACTCGATGTATTCGAGAGAAACCAGTACGATTTAAAGACTTCTGTTAAGAAGAGTCGTTCGTGGTTTGAGCAACAGGTCTTATTAATGACCAAGCAGCAAATCACCCCTCCGAGGGTGCTTGCTGGTAATCCAGATCAGCTAGCAACTAGAGTGTTACCTGGACACCTGTATATGTTTCTTTATGATCCTAAGACTAAGGTAGATTTACCGTATTATGACAGGTTTCCACTAGTGTTTCCATTTAGAAAAACCCCAGATGGGTTTATCGGATTGAATATGCACTATCTTCCATATCAGCTAAGAATACAGTTGTTAGATAATCTGTTAGTATTTGCAAACAATCAAAGATTTGATGAGACTACTAGAATTAAGTATTCTTGGGCATTGATTGATGGTGTTTCAAAATATAAAGCAGCACAACCATGTATAAAACAGTATCTCTCTGGACATGTTAGATCTCAGTTTAGACAAGTAACTTCTTCTGACTGGGCAACTGCTATGTTACTTCCAGTTGAGAGATTTGTTGGTGCTTCCAAACAAGAAATCTGGGCAGACTCCAGAAAGATAATTAGAAAGAGCTAAAAATGCCATTACTACCAGCAGACACTCCAAGGCAAGACTCTACACCTAAAGCAATTAATGAATTTATTGCTCAGGTAAGGGGATCTGGTATGATGAGGCAGAATAGATTTGCCGTCTTATTAACTCCACCTGTTAGTATCCTTCCAGAAAACTTAAAACATGTTCTGTTATTTTGCGATAGTGTTCAGCTTCCTGGAACCAATTTCTCTACAGTACAAAATAGAACATATGGTGAATTTAGAGAAGTCCCTTACGAAAAATTATATGATCCGTGTAGCTTAACTTTTTATGTTGATGGTGATTTAAAAGTTAAACAATTATTTGATAGATGGACAAATCAGATTCAAGATCCTATTACAAGAAATTTTAATTATTATGATAACTATGTATGTGATATGACTATTCAAGTACAAGATCTACAAGACAATAGTAGATATGATATGATTCTTCACGAATGTTATCCAAAAACAGTTGGGTCTATTCAATTAGACCATAATAATAAAGATGTTATGAAATTGAATGTTACAATGCAATTTAAGTGGCATGAAACATATGCGAAACAAGTGTTATACACATATGAACAGGTTTCATCTGAAGATATAGAAAGAGCTAATAAAGATTTTACTGGTTATCAACAAACAGTTAATAAATCGTTCCTACAAAGAGCGGGAGACTATTTAACTGGTTCAGCTATAACTTATGGTATTACAAAACTTCCAGGACTTTTGAGATTCTAATAAATACAAAATTGAGGTAAATTATGAAGATTGATAATTCGTTATCTACTGAGTTTGGGATACAACCAATGGGCAACACTGAGGTGATAACAAAAACTGGAGAAGTTATTAACGACTCTACAAATAAAATTGAAGCAGATTATGATACAACTCGTAACAATCTTCGTATTTTATTACAGCAAGGGCAGGAAGCACTACAGAAGTCACTCGATGTGGCTATGCAGTCTGAGCATCCAAGAGCATTTGAAGTTGTTGGTAATTTGATGAAACAGTTGGCTGATATTAACCAACAGTTATTAGATCTACACCAACAGAAACAAAAGTTAGATGGACCAAAAGAAGGTTCACGAAAAGAAGTGACGAATAACAATGTTATCTTTACAGGTAGCACTGCTGAGTTGAATAAGTTAATTAAGAATATGTCTAAAGGAGAATAATTATGGCATTGCCAAAGAATAGTACACCAATTTATAACTTGGTGGTTCCGTCAACTAAAAAGTCTGTTACATATAGACCATTTTTAGTTAAAGATCAAAAAGCACTTTTAGTGGCACAGCAAAGTGATGATCCTAGAGTTATGATTGATACTTTAAAAGAAGTTATTAAATCTTGTATTACAGAAACTATTGATGTTAATAAATTAGCAATGTTTGATATTGAATATATCTTCACACAGCTAAGATCTAAGTCTGTCGGTGAAACTGTTGATATTGTTTTATCCTGTGATGTAGATCACGGAGAAGATAACGCAAAATCTAAGATTCAACATACAATAGATCTATCGCAATTGAATGTTGAAGAAAAAGAAGGACACACTAATAAAATAGAGTTGTTTGGAACAGTAGGTGTTGTTATGAGATACCCAAATATTGATGATATCAAAAAGCTGCAGGGTGGAGTAACAGCTGAGGATACATTTAAATTAGTAGCGTCTTCAATTGATTACATTTATGACTCTGACCAAGTGTATTATTCAAAAGATCAAACTGAAACTGAGTTAATGGATTTTATTAACAATCTGACTTCTGAACAGTTCAGTAAAATACAAAGTTTCTTTGATACAATGCCAAAGCTGTCCCACACTATTAATTATAATTGTCCTGTTTGTAATAAAGCGCATACCGTCCACTTGGAGGGAATGCAAAGTTTTTTTTAATAAACCTTTGTCATGACAGCTTGGTGAATCATTATAAAATGAATTTTGCCTTGATGCAGTACCACAAATATGCTTTATCAGATATTGATAACATGTTACCGTTCGAGCGAGAGGTCTATGTCTTTATGTTAAAAGAATACTTAGAAGAAGAAAAGAAACGACTAGAGAGCAAATAAATGGAACTCGTACTACAAAAACAATCTAACCAGCTGGCGGAATCAGGCAGCAAACCAATCGGATCCTCTGGTATCGGAGGTGGTGGATCAGGTGCAGCTGGTGGAATGGGTAACTTGGCGCAGGAACTAATTGGTTCTTTACAAGATTTAACATCTGGTGTGAAGAAGTTAATTACTGCTGTTCAATTTAACACTAGAGCGATTGGTAGTATACCATCCGCTAGTAGTGGTGGTGCTGCTTCGGGTGGCAAAGGTTTAGAAACGGAAGTTGAAGGTAATAGATCTAGAGATGCCCAAACTGCATTATTAATTAAGATCGAAGAAAACACTCGTGGCATGGGTGGTAAAGATAGTAAAAAAGATAAGAAAAAAGATGAAGGGTGGTCGTTTTTAGATTACATTAAAGGGTTTGGTTTAGCATTGGCTGCAACTCTTGGTGCTATCGCAGGTATGATAGCTGGACAGCTTAAAACAATGAAATTTTTCTTTGATAAAATTGTGGATTCTATTAGATGGGTAAGTAAAACTATCTTAAGGTTTGCTACATATATTGATGATCTATTCGGTGGTGTAGTACAGAAAAAATTACAACAGATATCAACCTTTGTTGATGACTTAGTTACTGGATTACGACAACGAATTGGTAATGTAGGAAAATCTATTGCAAGTTTCTTTGAAGACTCTGGTAAACAATTTAAAAAGATGTTTAGTTTCTTAGAAGAATCAGATATCGGCAAAAAATTAAAAAGTGCAGTAAATTCTGTTCAAGATACCTTTAGTAAATTTAGTACAGCTATTGCAGAAAGTGATGCTCTTAAAAAATTAAAATCTATTGGCACAGCAATACAAGAAACCTTAATGGGTCTCTGGAACTCAATTAAGGGTGTGTTCTCAGGATTAAGTTCAGAAGGCACAATAGGAAAAATATTCAAATCAATCGGTACATTCTTTACTGATGTTGGTGCTTACTTTAGTAAAATATCTGGAGTGTTTAGTGCAGTGTTCAAAGCATTCACCAAAATATTCTTTTTTGTTGGTATCATTATGGGTATATTTGATACTGTTAAAGGTGCTATAGATGGATTTGAAAAAGATGGTCTTCTTGGTGGTATCAAAGGTGCGATAACTGGTTTAATAAATGGTGTGTTCAATTCCTTCTTTGATCTAATTAAAGATTTAGCATCTTGGCTATTGGGCAAATTAGGATTTAAAGAAGCAGCTGCATTTTTAGATTCGTTTTCATTCCAAGATCTATTCACAAAATTGGTGGATAAAGTTTTCGATGTTATTTTAAACCCAATAAAGTATATCACAGACGCATTTGATAAACTAGATCTACAAGCACTAATATTCGAGCCGATGTCAAAGGCATGGACATTTTTAAATGATTCATTGGGTGGTATACCACAGAAGATTGTTGATAACATTAAATTATACATCATGGATCCATTGGCTAATGCCTTTGCTCCAGTTGTTGATATGTTTAAAGATATGGCATCAAAGGTAATCGGATTCTTTAGTGAGTTTAAGATTCCTGGAGTAGATGTTACTATTCCATTAGTTAATAAAACATTTGGAATTGGACCATGGTATCCATTTAAGAGTAATTCAAAATCTGATGCACCTGCGGCAGCACCTGCACCTGCGGCAGCACCTGCTCCACAGGGTACTAGCGCAGGAACACCACAAGCAGCAAATACTTCAAGAGTAGAGTTCGCTAAAACTGATCCTAGATTAACAACTAATCAACCAGCTGATGCCTCCAATGTGACTGATAAATCTGCAAGAAATGCTGATGCAGCAGTAGCAAGAACTAATGGAGGTGGTGCAAGTAATACAGTTATTGCACCTAGTGTGAGTAATGTGTCGCATAAGACTGAGTTAATTAGACCATCTGTTAGAAATCAAGACTCTTCGGTGAGTAACTGGTTACGAAGAGACCTATCCTTCTAAAACAAAAAAGGGATCCAATAGGATCCCTTTCTCTTTTCTACTCTAAAGATTAATCTTCTTTAGCAATCTTCTCAAAGTAAGACATAACATCATCATCATCTTCTTCCATTGCCTTAGGTGTTGGCGCAGGTTTAGAAGCAATCTTTGGTGCTTGTGCTACTGGACGATCTTCTTGTTCAGCGATCTCTGCAGCAGACTTGCTAGCAAAAGAATCACCAGACAAAACCTCATTTAGTTTCTTCTTCAACTCATCATAAGACTTGAAGTTCTTACGATCAGTAAACTCAGACAACTTAACCTGAGCAGAAGCGATCTTAACGATTGTTTCGTCATCACCAATTGCTGCTGGTTCCATAAATGCAGACTCATCATAGTTTGCGTAACCATCTTTCTTACGCATACGAAGTTTGAAGTTTGCACCTTCCCAGAAGTCGAAGACATTGACTGGCTTCTCATCTTCAAAGGTTGGACGAGCCTTGTCCATAATCTTATCAAAGATTTTCTTACCAAACTTCCACAAGAATACTTTACCTTCATTCTCAGGATGCTTAGGATCAGAAACAACCAAAATATTGGCAGTGAAACTTAGGCGACGCTTTTGTTTACGAGCAATCTCTTTGTTTGCTTCAGAACCAGAGTTCCAAAGTTGTGTGTTCAATTCACCGACTGGATCATTTTCACCAAGAGTTGTTAGGGAGTTTTCGATATACCATTTTCCAGTTGGACCTTGGAAGCCATGTGAGAAGATACGAACCCATGGGAGTTCATCACCTTCTACACGAGGTAGAAATCGAAGTGTTGCTGTTCCGTTGCCAGCCTTGTCACCTTCGAGTCGCCAAAAGCGATCGTCTGTAAAAGACTTTTGTTCGGATTGGGGGTTTGCGACTTTTTCGAATGCGTTTGAGATTGCACCAAAGTCAGAGTTGCGCATCTTGCGCAGAGATTGAATATCCATCGTATTTCCTTTGTATTAAAAGTATTAATTTGTATTATCGTTTTGTATATGTTGAATTTGAATCTCATCACTAATCTCAATATCATCGTCAAATGAATCATCATTTAAATCATATTCATCATCTTCAACATAACTATTTAGCGTTTTCATACCACCACCTTTTTTACCAGTGGACTTTCCAGAACGCTTTCCAGAAAATTCGTTATCAGTCTTTTGTTTATTGTATGTCTTACCCATTGTATCACTCTGCAAGTTCTTCTTTAAAATGCTCGAAGATTTTACCTATCTTAATTCTATCGTATTTTACGAACCCAGTCAACTTTTTAATTCTTCGCAACTCATCTTCCCATATGTATTTTACAGAAGCGTGGGTTGCCCATTCGTCAAGGATTTCTATCTGTTCGTTTATAATATTTAGAGTTTCTATCGCAATTTTACCTCCAACAAATAAGTTTAATGCTACGGGATATTCGTTTTCTGTAAACTGAAATATTGCAGTGGGTTTTAACTTGTTCACTTCAACATAGGTTATTAGTGTTGCTAAATCATCTACGAAAATCTTAGTCATAGACTGTTTTCGTTTTTGCCATTGCAGATAATTATCGTCTGCTTCTTGACCAGCATAAATGGCTTGGTCGTTACCATATGCAAAGTTTGCCACAAAGAACTGGATGATGTCTTTATCATCTGGTCGTTTGCTTGCTAACTTCTCAAAAATGTATCTGTCATTACGAGCATTAAATGCTTCACGAGTACCACGAACATTACCTCTGTTTTCAAAAACATTGAACCTGTCTGTGGTGAAGTGAAGTTTAATTGCTAGGTAATAACGATATGCTTTAAATCCATCCATTACACATCCAGTTGTGCTTGCTTTGGTAAGTAGTTTAAATCACGAAAATTCATTTCAATCTTATCTTTCAGAGACTTGTTAATCAACTTCGATACATCTTCTGGTTCTAGATAGTTTTGTTTACAATATTCAAGAACAGCGTCCATATATGTCATTTTACTATCACGAACCATCTGCTCTATGTGAAGAGAGAATTCGTTTGCAGTTTTAAACATTTCGTTCTTTGCTAATCCAGTACTGAGTTGCTCTAAGTTCATGATCTACCTTTTCGTATTCTTTGAGTTTATTTTTATAGAGTTTCCAAACAGGTGTATCCGTTCTATCAGGATCCATCTGTCGTTCAAACTTCTCAAGGAACATAGAGAAGAATTTATCTAATTTCATTTTTTGGACTTGTAAGTCGCTATACTTCTCAATCAGTGTCATAATATATTATACCTTATTTGTTATTGCAAGACAAGTTAATCATGTTACCACCATAGAATGCAACATCCATGATGAGTGCTTCATTTTCGTTTTGCAACTTTGCAATCTTTGCTTTCATACACTGCGTTTCTTCATAGTGTCGTTTGCGGAGAATTTCAATCTCTGCATCTTTCTCAGAACACTTAACACAAAATTCACTCATTTCAATCCCCTAATGTAATCAATTACCTGTTTGGCATCTCTGTATCCTGATGCTTCAACAGCTTGGTCCAAATAATCAGATGCCATCTCAGAAAGTTTCTTTCTTTCACTTTCAAAGTCATCGTAAACATGTTCCCATGTGCCATCTGGACGAAGTCTAATCTTCATGATGTGTTTCATCATCCTCTCCTCATAGTGGCAATATCTCTTGCTTGTTCATCAGAGAAGACTGGAACAGCATTAGACTTGTGCATCGTACCAATACCCTTAATGGCAGTGCCAGTGTAAACAGGGTTGGGTTTCTTGTAACAAGGTGCACCAGTAAATGGAAGACTCGGATGCTTAGGTGTCTCACGACAAGCAGATTTTCCGAGCGAGTATACCTCACTGAGTGATTGTTGTTTAGAAACAATCGTCTTTGTGGGATACTTCTTTAACATGGCTTCCCATGATGCGTTCAACTCTCGTTGTTTGGCAGTGGGTTTCTTTTTCTTAGATTTTCCAAGGGATGTATGTAGCATTTGCATAATGTAATTATACCTTAAATAAAGTTGCAAGTCAAGCAGTTACCACGAAACCAGTTGTATCTTTCTTGGCTTTACCTTTGGCTTTGAGACCAACAATGACACCCTTTGGATCCAAGAAACGAAGATCTGTCTCGTCACCATTGATAACTGGACGACCAAGATATGTCTCTGGCACTTTGTGGAAAACAGCTGCAACATTCATGCCGTTGGATAATGCAAGACGAACATCCATATCATTACCATCTGCTTTAGAAAAAGTCAGGTGATAGTTAGGAATGTGGCTAACTTTGCGATTGTTGATTTTGGTGTAGTCGTAGAATTGGACTTCTGGGAACATTTGAAAAATGTTCTTGCCATTTGCAACTTCATACTTCTCCCATGAGAGATCTGAAGTACCATTCAAACGAAAGACTGGAATGAGTCCTTGTTTTTCTGCTTTGGTTTTTGTTTTGATAATCTCAACAGTCAATTCATTGAGGAATGCTTGACGATTTTCGAAGAATGCTTTGGTCTTACGAATTCGTGCTTGCTGAATCACATTAGTGGTTTCACCTTTCTTGAAGATGCCACCACGACCAGCAAGATTCAAACAAGCAAAGGTACAACCCTTTGTTCGTTTAGGACACACTTCTTTACCTGATAAATCAGCAGGTGCGAAATGCAACACTGAGGACAAATAACCTTTCTTCAAACCCTTTAACAACTTTGGGTTGCCAACTGTAAGTAGACTCATTTTTAACTTCCTTTTCAACGATAATAGAGATATTATACGCTAATTGTGAATTAAAGACAACCCCCTAGAACACCTGTATCCTAGAGGGTTGGTTTAGTAAGTAGTTACTTACTTAGTGGTTTTGGGGTAGGAATCCCTTGCTGATGAGAAGCTGCATAGGCTACACAAACCACATCTGACTGGTTTGCATAGGCACAACGAACTGCAACAGGATCAATTCCCTTTACAATCGCTGATTCTACATTTCTCTCTACAGACTTCAACTCACTATAACTATAAAAAGTAATAGATCCAATTAGTGTCACTATTGCAAGAGTGACACATCCAGTAAAAACATTATCATTCATAATAATCTCCTTTAATTTACCAAGAACCATCATCTAAGACAGCCTTAACCCAAACTGGTCCAAAATAAACAGATCCCATATATCCATGAGGATCCGTATCTGTTGGTCCAGTTTTTTCTACTCGAAATTCCCAGTGGTAAGGATTTAAAACAAATCCAACCCATACACCAGAGAATTTTACATAATTAAGAAAGTTCTTTAACTTCATCGCATAGTCCTAATTTTTTGGCTTCAGAGGGACTTAACCAAATATCCTGTGGTGGCAAAAGAACCTCACGGATCTTTGCATCAGATAATCCAGAGCACTTTTTATAGTGATGAATCATTTTCTTGGTAGTTAAGTCAAACTCTTTTACCGTTGCAAATAACTCGTGTTCCTTACCAAAAGCACCCCAAGAATACTGGTGTGACAGTATAGATGTGTTTGGTGTAAGAATACGATGCCCTTTGTCACCAGCGATAAAAATCATAAGTCCAGCTGATGCGATCTGTCCTAAACCAATCGTGCGAATAGGAATTGCTGAACCCTTCATAGTATCAATCACTGCAAACGCTGCATTTAAATCACCACCTGGAGAACAGATGATGAGATTCAATAAATCTGGTCGTTCTTCAACGAAGTTTGCTTCAAAAATCCATTCAACTAATTGCTTTGCTGATTGTAATGTTACTTCTTCCATCAAAAGGTAAAACGAATGCGCAGAATCGTCACCACCATCTTTAAGTTGAATGTTTAGTTTGTTCATCATATTAGATACCGTCTCTCTGTTTATAAAAAATGTGTCTGCCAATTACGGTAGTTCGTTCAAGTTTCCATCGTGGATTAACATAATCCGCATGGTAGAATAATGCACCTTGTGTCATGTCGTGCATCTTTTCATAGTTAGCATACACCAGTAGTGCAATTTCTCTTGCTTGTAAATATGCTGAGTTGTTCTGGATTGTTTTGTGCTCACAGAACCAAGAGAACTGACATGTATGTTTTGTCTTTTGTTTTACCACAGAACAAATATCTTTTGGGAATTGTGGATCTTGCACTCTGTTCAATGTAACCATGGCAACTGCGATCTTCCCATCTCTCGGTTCAAAACCTGCTTCATAATAAATGTTTTCTGCCAAGCAATCAACTTGCGTTTTGGCTTCTGCTGTTAATTGGGTATAAGTTACACCAATAATTCTGTCTTTTGAAAAACCTGTACAAAGTAATAATATTGCGCTTATTAAAAATATTGCTGCTAAACTGTATATTCGTTTATGCATAATGATCTCCTTAAATCAAGAGGATTGCAGAGTGTGTGAATCCCTGCAATCCAATTCCCTATCAGGTGGACTTTTTGCTAGTCTTTATATCTTGTGGGATGTTTGAAACAAAACCATTTAGGGTCTGAGCCTTTGCAATGATATCTGCTTCTGATGGGTACGCTGGAAATCCTGGATGTACAGGAATTTCGGTACCATGGATTTTAGCAATTTCGCATTTATTTGAATACTCGTTGCTAATTATTTCACGCTTTCCGTAGTAGTCATCGGATAGCATGTCCTTTGCCATTTTTAAAAGTTCTAGGCGAATCTCGAACGGGGTCAAATTACTCATGGGTTACTCCTTGTGTGTTATGAGTTGTGTGTAATGATGGTTTTATTGGGATCCATCAACCCACTGTAGAATTATTTAGGAGAAATTATTTCTTCTCTTCAACTTTTTTCTTTGGTGTTGGCTTAGTGCCTTTTGGTGGTGTTGGACAATTACCTTTCTTATCCTTCGTCACGCAATTAACTTCTGCTTTCTTTTCTTCTTTCTTTACTGGTTCTGCTGCGAATGATACAGAAGCAAATGCCAATACTAACAATGCGATAAATGCTTTCATGTGATTTCCTTTTAACTTTCGAACACTGCAATAATAAACTCTTCTTTAATCATTGCTCTTTGCACATCACCAATTTTAACTGGAGATGCTTTAGCCCAATCTATCAAAACAACATCATCAACTTTAACATCAGTAACATCTGGACCAACTGCAAGAACAGTTGCCTTTGCTGTATTACCCATACCACGAGTACCTTCAATAATGATACCAGACTCAGTTGTGTCTTCTTTTTTATTCTCTGCGACCAGTACTTGCGTCTTCAATGGCAAAACATTCATTAGTAAATCCTTATGTTATAAAATTAGTGGATGGTTATTCTGTTACGAGGAAACCATCCGAAACCCTAAGCAGTGTTTAGGCTGCTAATGCGAACTGTGCGTCGTTTGCGTTTACGGTTTTTTACTTTTTAC
>Ga0209246_10000322_pt1 | contig 21201 bp, 19 predicted proteins | sample LauGreSpBDMM15SN_2_FD_187560 | JGI IMG/M metagenome (GOLD analysis project Ga0209246, IMG submission 187560) | Freshwater lake microbial communities from Lake Michigan, USA - Sp13.BD.MM15.SN (SPAdes) (version 2) | ecosystem: Environmental > Aquatic > Freshwater > Lake | place: Lake Michigan...
GCCTCTACTAAAAATAAAAAGACGGAAAAACCACAAAAAAAGTCGATTGCAACCTCAAAGAAACCTCGCCGTAGGGTGGAAGTCGTGGAAGAAGAAGACGACGATGAGGACGATGAAGATGACGAGGATGAAGACGATGAAGAGGAAGAGGAAGAGGATGATGAGGATGAAGATGAGGACGAGGATGACGATGACGACGACGAAGATTATGATGACGAGGACGAAGAGCAAGGTATTTACAACATCGTATTGTCGCTGGACGGAGGCGGGGAAGAGGCGGAAGACGAATATGTAGATGATGACGAAGACTGTGACAGCGACGACGAAGCAGCGTTTATGAAGGAAACATATGAACGCGGAGTTTCGCCTGAACCGAACAGTGCTGAGGCCAAAAATAAACTAAAAAAGAATAAAAAGCGCGACGCAGAGAAGGAAGACATTGCGCTTACTGATGTCGAGCAAGAATATCTCGAACTCGTCGAAACAAAAAAGCAATTGGCGGAACAGCTAGCAAAGAAGCCGGCCAGTAAAATTCTAAAGAATGCCATCCAAGAATGCAGAGAATCAATCAATAAACTCATTAAAAAAGCCCGCACCAAGAACGCGAAGACATATCACAAGTTGATTCATGACGACAAAAAGCGCACAAATGAAATCGACTACTTCCGCAAGAAGTTGTCAAACAAAGAGCAGTTGCGCGTCATGAAAGATTTGAAGGAAATCAACAAACATATCAATATTGACAAGCCATACCGATTGGCATTGCTTGATTCAAAGATGCCCGCGAAGTTCAAGGCCACCGCCATGCAAAAGTTAAATGTATTGCGTACCATGGAACCGGGCGACCCAGAATATTACAAAATCAAAAATTGGGTGGATACATTCATGCGTATCCCCTTTGGAGTTTATAGAAGTCTGGAGGTTAAGATGGGAGATGGGCTGGACGTTTGTCATTCCTTCATGGCAAATGCAAAGAATACCCTCGATAATTGTGTATACGGATTAAACGATGCAAAACTACAAATCATGCAAATGATGGGGCAGTGGATCTCAAACCCATCCGCCATGGGCACTGCCATCGCAATCAAGGGCCCAATGGGTACTGGTAAGACTACACTCGTAAAAGAGGGTATTAGTAAAATTCTAGGACGCGAATTTGCATTCATCGCGCTCGGTGGAACGGGCGATAGTAGCTTTCTGGAAGGACACTCATACACATATGAGGGCAGTAGTTGGGGAAAGATTGTACAAATATTGATTGAAAGCAAGAGCATGAACCCAGTCATTTATTTCGACGAGTTGGATAAGATTAGCGATACGCCCAGAGGCGAAGAGATTGCAGGTATCTTAACACATTTGACGGATACATCGCAAAACAGTCAATTCCACGACAAGTATTTCTCGGAAGTGGATTTCGATTTGAGTAAGTGTTTGTTCATCTTCAGTTACAATGACGAGAGCAAGGTCAATCCTATTCTTCGCGATAGAATGTATCGCATTCAAACCAAGGGATATGATGCAAAGGAAAAGGTTGTCATTGCGCGTAAGCATTTGTTGCCAAAGATTCGGGAACAGGTCAACTTCAACGAGACTGATGTGATTATCCCGGATGAAACCATTCAACATATTGTGTCATGCAAAGACATTACAAATGATGAGGCAGGGGTGCGTAATCTAAAGAGATGTTTGGAGATTATTTACACAAAGTTAAATCTGTTTCGACTGGTGAAGCCAGAAGAAAAATTATTTGAGAAAGATTTGGATATCGCAGTTACTTTCCCGTTCACAGTGACACCCGCACATGTCGATAAGTTTATCGCGCGCGACCAGGTTAGCAATCAAAGCTTCCTCTCGATGTACGTATAAGTATAACCGATTAAAACTAGTATAGAAACAAAATTATTTGTAATGTTATAAACAACATTTTTTTATGGATCGCAACAATCGTTTATGTGCATTGGCCAGAATCAAAACAATTCTTGAGTCATTAGAGATTCCAGCCGATGATGTCGAAATGCGACAGATTTGTGACCTTGTATCTAACTATTTAGATACAAAATGTGACCATCATATTGTTACGGATTACATTGATATTGGTCCAGATAGTGGATATACAATCCGGTTTTGTGATGTGTGCATGCGAACATTTTCGTGATTTCTACATATCGATATAATTAATGTCCAATTTCGTCATTTCTCAATGTAACATTTCCGCCACGGCTTGCCAATAATTGCTTTTGCTCGGAAGATAAACATAATCCTCCTCTCGAATTGGATAATCCAGAATTGTCTGTGCAATCCACTTTACCTTCCGTGTCAGCAAACGCATCTAAATGTTCGACAACATCAGTTGGTTTGCAGAACAATCCATTAAACCCATGTATTTTTTTGCATTCGGCGGGAGGCGTTTGAATAAGAAATTGCTTATATGTATCCATAGGCCCGTGGTTGTCGCGACTAGAATAGTCGGTCGACCCGGATGCAAAGCTTTCAAACTTCGAAAACTTCTGGAAAATAGTGTCCATGTAAAACGGAGCCGCGTTATTGCAAGTTACGAACAATGAGGACACGATAACGAAAATAAAAATAGCCATTAAAAACATTGCGAAGCTGGACATTTTGTAATGTAATATATACATATTTCACAGATAATAATTATACGGTCGATCGATTTGCTAAATACGCGCAAATAACATTATTGCGTACAAATACACATAAAAACATCTATGTATTCTTGTATATTGATTTATTTGCAAATGTCAACACTATCTCCAGATGAGCGTTTAAATTTGCAAAAGATGGTAAATGAAATGGGCAGCGAGGACAATACGAATAATATACGCAAAGTAAAGCATAGCATTGCATTACGCGATGAAATTCGTAAGTTAGATACGTTTAAGAAGAAGAACACCGAACTGCAGCGCACCGACAAGGACAAATTTATGGAGTTATGTAGAGATGAAACTCCATTTCTATTCAATAACTACACGGATATTTTTAATCGACTTATCAAAGATGAACTCAATCTGGAAATCATGACAAAGTTGCTGATTGTACTAAAGCTGATTGAAGACGGAAAGGTCGACCAAAATGAAGGATCTGTTATAGTTGGAAAGTTATTAAAAGAACTATATGTGGACAGCGCATTGAAACAGGCCGAGCATTTGGATAGTAAATCATCCGCTGCTGAAACCCCGACGCCGACTACGAGTTCAAATCCTATTTCGTGGAAAGAATATAAATCCATGAAAGGCATGTAAAGACAACGTTCAATGTATGTGTATATATATTATGAATTCTCCGCACCAACCCAATGTTGTTATTTTGTACAATTCTCTAAAGACCGGTTCAGTAAATGGTTATAAAAATTTCGCGATTTTAAAGGTTGTCTTTGATAATGAAAACATGAAAACAGAATATGAAAACCGCATTGTAAATCATAACAATATGTTTATGACAAACCCGTTGCATGACTCGGGGTTTGACGTGTTGGTTCCAAATGAAACGAGTTTTCAACAGCCGTTTGTTACCCAGTTCATCGACATGAAAATCAAGACCGAGATGTTTTATTGTGAGGTAGATACGGACCGGATTGCCACATGTGCATTTAATGTGCATCCTCGGTCGAGCATCTCAAAAACGCCCCTTATGTTGGCGAATCACACTGGCATTATTGATTCCGGATACCGCGGGTCATTGATCGGTGCGTTCCGCATGTTGCCAGTTGCAAATAACAGTCAGTATGTAGTCGAAAAGAATGCACGTCTGCTGCAAATTTGCCATCCGTCATTGTGTCCCATTTATGTTATATACACGAGTGCGAATGATTTGTCGGGAAGCGTACGTGGCGAAGGCGGGTTTGGTTCATCTGCTTAGTATATGCCAGCACATTCGAATTCTTCAATGGTTTAAAATTTTGTTGACATATAAAATAGGGTTTTATTTTATATGACGCTTGAAAATAATGATAATGACATGATAGAAATATATAAAGGTGATTATTATTCCAAACATAAAAAAACCAGGGCGAAGAGGGTAGTCGTGTTCGACCTTGACGAAACTCTCGGCTCATTTGTTGATTTAGAGATATTATGGGAGTTGATAATTCGATATAAAAATCATTTGTCGATTGAGTTCGATTCAATATTGGACTTGTATCCCGAATTTATACGTTATGGAATTTTATCCATATTAGAATACTTATATACCAAGAAGACTACCGGCGAATGCTACAAAGTGTATTTATATACTAACAATCAGTCGACAAAGGAATGGGTGCATATGATTGTTCGGTATTTCAACAATAAAATATCTTCGTCTCAGTCACCATCGTCGCTGTTTGACCAAATTATATATGCATTTAAAATAAATAATGTGCAAATTGAACTTAACCGAACCACTACCAAGAAAACACACGACGATTTTATACGATGCACCATGTTACCGCCCACAACGTCGATTTGTTTCATTGACGATTTCATGTACAAAGATATGAAAAAAGAACGAATTTACTATATTAAACCGAAAGCATACCGACATCATTTATCGACAGATGAAATTCTTACCCGTTTCATATATTCCAAGTTTGGTGCACTTATTATACATACAGAAGCAACAAAGCACGCGTTTAAAACCGAATTTATTGAAAAATGTATGCGGTTTGGTGTATTTCGCTCGAACATGAACAACATGCATTTGCATTTAAAAAATGATATTTTAGTTTCACAAAAGCTGATGTATTATTTGAAAGAATATTTTTTAATAACGAATAAGCGTAGCAAGACTCGCAAACGACGAAATATGTCATTTACATTTACCCGAAAAAAGAACTAATTATTCTAATTTGGTAGCGTGTTCATATATCATTAATATCAATAATTCGGTTGGTGACAATTTTTGAAATGTAATACAGTCATCATATTTATATTGAATAAATCGTTTCATGGAGTTCATACATAAAACATGGGTGCCGTTATCCAAAAATTTTATATCGACTGCAATGCCACCGTTCGTTAAATTGCTCGATTCGCGCCGAATCCATCGAACGTGCTTTCCTTTGTGCAATTCGTGCAGCTCCTCTACCAATCTATAACCGACCAATTTCAAACATATTTGTTCTTGCGTTTCGTGGTCAATGTCCATGTCATGTATACAGTTATATACGTCTTCGGTAATCCCGTTCAGTGTTTTATTTTCAAGGTAGTCATTCTTATTCGTCTCCAGTGTACTTAATAGCTCATCCACATTCAATGTAGATAACAGTGATGGATCGGCCAATGCATCCTGATATACTTGATTTATAGTTTCCGCGGTTAATGGACTGCGGTTATCATCGTGCATTTCTGTCTTCATATCATATACATATGATATGACGCTATCTTCATATATTTTGCGTTATTTATGTGATTCCTGTTCTGCTTCCTCGTCTGCCGAATTACCAGAAATGTGTTTATTTAATTTCGCAATCGTTTGTTTAATGGCAGATGTATCTGGCGGGTTGATACGGTCTAGTGGATCAACTAAACCCAAATTAAAGAATAAAAACACAGCACAACTGAATATCAATCTTGAATCACTTTGCGTAAATACATGTTGTCTGTATGGGTGGTATTTGATCAACAGTAATATACAAATCGAAGTTTGTATAAGTGTATTCAGTCCTCGTATCATTTGAATGCGGACCAATGAAATGCCAAATATCGAGAACACGACTAAATATATTATGTTGAGTATATGCGTAAATATCAGTGCACTATCGTAATATTTATCTCCTCTTGATACCAGGTTCTCAATGCTACGCATAATATTCTCTATAATTTTCATATACATACTATATGTTATCTATAACATATAAGAACAAAATATCTAAACATGTATTCATATAGTATATAATGGATGATATTTCAGGTGGGATAGTTGCACGTAAATATAGAGTCGATAAATGTATTGGCTCGGGAAAATTTGGAAATGTGTATAAAGGCATCAATACAAAAACGAACGAATTTGTCGCACTGAAATTGGAAGACAAGAGAACCAGTTTTAAAATGTTAAAGCGCGAGACGGCTATTATGAACTATTTATATGAACATAATTGTAGAAATATACCGTGTGTGCATTGGTTCGGTCAAATACACGACTCTATGTGTATGGTTATGCCATATTATGATTGTTCTCTATATGAATATGGAAACCTGAAAACATTGAGTGAAAACAAACTCGATGCGCTTATGGTACAATGTATACATATATTACAGTCTATCCAAACAAACATGGTTCTCCATCGTGACATTAAACCACAGAATTTTATGGTTAAAAATGGAGAACTATACTTAATTGATTTTGGGTTGGCTACGTTTTACATTAATGATAACAAATTGCATGTGCCCAATGCTATCGGTGAATTTGTAACTGGAACGCCGAAATATATTAGTCAACATGTGCATGACGGCTGCACTCCATCAAGGCGTGATGAATTAATCTCCCTCGGTTACATCTATATTTATATGTATGCAAAAGAGTTGCCATGGGATTCAGTTTTTACGGATACGAATATGAGCACGCATACAAATGAAATTCATATTATGCATTCTAAAAACCAACAACGAAAACTAATGAAGTCTGCTGAAAATATTGCAACCATATGTAAACGAATCAACATGCGTATTGAGAACTATTTTCGGTTTTGTAATGCATATGATTATTTTGATGAGCCGATGTACAATTCATTGTGCAGTTTATTCATTGACTATAAAAAATAATATTCGAGAAACAATATAGAAGCACATGACATATATATTATATAAACCGTATACGATGAGCGCAAGTGTAACAAACGAACAAACTGGAGTTAAGGTTATTGGCCAGGTTAAATGGTTTAATACGAAGACTGGGTATGGTTTCATTACTGCCCGCGAAGGAGATCATGTCGGTAAGGACATTTTTACCCACTATTCGTCCATTCGCGTGAACGATTCCCAGTACAAGTATTTGGTGCAGGGTGAGTATGTTGAGTTGTCGATTGCAAAGTCGTCCTCTGGTCAGCACGAGTACCAGTCTGCCGATGTCACGGGTCTCCGTGGTGGCGGACTCATGTGCGAGACTAGACAGCAAAATCAGCCAGCTGTTCAGGGAGAACGAGAGCGCCCGGCGCCCGTCCGTAAGTACAAGACCCGACCTGCTCCTCGCGCCGCGGCCGATGCAACTCAGGCAGCATAAATAAAAAATATACAAACATAAACATTCGTAAGCATACAATTAGACGCAGTTAAATATCATTATTTTTATGATATTTAAATATTAAATACTTTTACCAGGCGGTTGTTGGTTATTGCAAATTAAAAGTTTGAATTAGTAAGTGCTGTTACTTAATTATATAATTCATTATCAATAATATATAAAGCATCGCCCCATCCATGCTGTGTTATGTTTGTTAGAACTCTTTTAAATTTGTATTGTGATAAAAATGCATCAATATCAGTAATTAGTCCACAATTTTTATACAATTCGGTTTCATTTACCTCCAAATATATTGCTTTTGCGTATTGTATTGATTTCGCAGCACCCTTCAACGCCATAAGTTCTGCTCCTTGAATATCAAAATTCCAAAAATTGTATTTGGATGCGTCTATGTTATTTCTTTCAAAAAACGAATCGACTGTAATACTTTTTAGGTATATCTTAGCTATATAGACAATCCCTGGATGTTCTTGTGTATGAGTACCTAATTCTAAGACACTTGACGATTGAATATTATTTGAAACATTAAATGTAACATCGACGTCATCACTGTCAGTTATTACCGCATTATATACATTTGGAATCTTTCTATTTAAAGCCTGTGTAACTTTTGCAGGAATAGCATCAATCCATATAATTTCTTCGGGTTTTAACCCGAGCTGACTATAAAAGCCCAGCTCTTCACATTCATGTGCACCTAAATGAAACCCACCAATAATATTTATGTTATTCGATACTAAAATTTTATTAATCTCTGTAAAGGAAATTAACATTTATGTGCCGTTAATATCTAAACACGGACAGCTTTAAATTCATTTACAACAAAACTTTAAAATACTTTTACCATACATAACGAAATAGTTTTACTAGACAGTTCCAGTGATTACTTCTGTACGAACAACTCCTTTGCCAGTGTTTTTATGATTTTATTGTCTAGCTTGATTTGTTCTTCCTCAACATCTCCCAATATGGCCCGCATCATTTTGTAACAGAATTCGTATGTTCGGGTTTCCATCACCTCGCAATCTGGATGAGCGGTTCTCCATACTGGTACTGTTCTGTAGTTATTCATCGATATACGGCTCAAGATTTTACGCAGTTTCGTCAGTTCATCCGTATCTTTACTCCAACCTGCATCGTCTTTGATATACATGGTCTCCCGTTTAATATCTGTGCAGTGAATCGGCCGCTTGGTAATATCCATATCCTTAAGTCGGTCCATGATCATCTTGGTCATGCCATTCACATATCCGTGGTTGCCAATGTATTCTAGCTCGTCAATGTGGACGTTGAGGTTGCGAAGAAAGTCGGTAATGCTCATTGCATCTTTACATGTATCATTGAGGAAAAAATTCAGGTTGAACTTCTGGTTGTTGTTCGTGGTGTGGTTTATGATTTGAGAATTCTTTGCTATCTCCATAATCTGGGAGTTTTGCTCTATCATTAATTTCTTAAACTCCTGGTTCTCTTTGATTAATGTTTCCATTATGCTAACGATTTGACTATTCTCTTTATTTTTATCAACTGATATTACATGTTGGTCGACAGTTGCATTTGTGCATATTTCTCCGTTACTAATCGTCTGCATACATAATTTCTTATGACTGCATAAACTCGACATGTGTTTGTAAACTTTTCCACAACGGCACTCGAATGAATTCAGTTTGGAACTTTTTTCGTTAGGATTCATTAGGAGTTTGTGTTTTGCAGTCATTGTATGACGGTTATATTGACTTTGTCTGCTCGTAGTATAGTTACAAATATTACAATGAAAGTTTTGGAACTTTATGGAACTATTCATATTAGGATTATTAGTATATAGTTCCTAATAGAAAAAGTTCCTAAACCTCCAGCGCAAAAAAACGAAAAAAAAGTATGCAGTCAACTTAAAATTATTTTTTTCGTATTTAAAGCATTATGCAGTAAAACTGATTTTTCATATATTTCGGAAAAAGAAGTGGCCTCACTTTTCAAAAATGGACATTTTAAAAATGTCCAATTTCGGAAAACGCACGAACAAATTTAATCAACGGTTTTTATGTGGGCTATTATTTATGGGAACTATATTGTGGGAAATAGGAAATAGGGGGGAACCGTAATGTAATAATCCCATGCATGATCCACGAAATATCTATGTGTATAATAAGAATGAAAGTTGTGTCATTAAATAGCTTCCTGCATTTGTTTCATGATAAAAACGAGAAAGAATGTACGGTAAATCGGCTTATTTCAACCGCACAAGTAAGAAGTGGCTCGAAAATGCGACCATTGAAACAATATATGATTGACCGACATATATCGAGGGACACAATACGCAATTTATGTGAACATATAAACAACCGGGACGATTATTTAACTCGATTTTATAATTTGTCGCTCAAAATAGACCCCGATGTTTTATGCATTCATGATTCAGGCATCAGTCCAATGAAGAACCGAGAAATGAATAACAATCAAAGTATCATATTCAAAAATGTCATTCGAAACATTCACATGTTAGATATATTGAAAAACACAAAGTCAGGAATCGAGAATGTCCCCACCTTTTTTGATATGCTATACGATTTGTATTTGCATAATATCATCGACTATAAATTGCTTACACCGAGCGCGACTCACTATATAAAAAATGGCCGAATTGGGAGTGTGTTTTCGTCCTACTATTTCAGGGCATCTATAATGAACCCATATTTAGTATATTCGCTGAATCAAACCGTATTACATGGTCACCGCATATTTAGTCCAACCCTTGGTTGGTCATCATATTGTTATGGTTTCTTGGAATCGTCGTATGTAACAGAATACGTGGGGACAGATGTCATGCCCAGCGTATGCAAAAAAACAGCCGAAATAGGTGAGATATATTCACATTCAAAGAAGGTAGATATATATTGTAAACCATCCGAAGACTTGTACAAAGACCGTACATTTATGCAAAAGTACGCGCAACATTTCGATGTCGTATTTTTTAGCCCTCCTTATTACGAGTTGGAATTATATAAGAGTGATAATCAAAGTACTGACCGGTATAAGACGTACGAAGCATGGTTAGCTGGATATTGGGAAGAAACCATCAAATTGTGTCACGCCGTATTAGAAAAGAACGGCAAGATGTGTTATATATTATCTGGGTATGGTTCTCAAAATAGCAATAACAATTTCGATTTGTTGAATGATATGAATAATATAGCAAAGAAATATTTTCGATTAACGAGCACACAACCCATGTATAATAAAAATGTTCATGTAACAACACATCGTGATACTGGAGAACAAATCATGATATTTACTAAAAAAGAGATCGCTGCAATTCATTAATCACGTTGTTTAAAACACGAATGATTATATAGGGTGAATATCTATATTTCATAGCGGATATACTGTTCTTTAATGCGTTCATAATATTGTACTTACTGTATAATTCGGCATCTGGTATAGTCAATATATGGTTATAGATATCAGTAAGGCTGTTTGAAATAATATACCGCGGATATTGCTGTTGTATTTTATTTATAGCGTCGTATAATTTTTCTATAATTGACCTTTTTAATAATTTATAATCGGGCAACGGTATAGGCATTGGCTCAGGTAACGGTATAGGCATTGGCTCAGGTAACGGTATAGGCATTGGCTCAGGTAACGGTATAGGCATTGGCTCAGGTAACGGCACTGGAGTTGGTACTGGAACTGGCACTGGAGTTGGTATGGGCACTCCGCTAGTTTTCAATGGCAATACATTCTCTTTGAATTGTCCAATAATATTACCCGGCGGCGACGTATTCATCGAAATTACAACTTCTTTCGTAGTAGTATTATACGAATACCCAAACCCGTGTAAACGACTTGCTTTCCATACGAGACACGTGAAATGTCCGGTACCACTAGTATATTGTGATGCGTTAAAATCGTACATACGTATCTCATCATACCATAAGTCAATGCTCTTTTTAATAAGTTCTACAGGCGTTGCATTATATCCTTGGAAGTAGGCAAGGTTCTCCCCGTATAATTTATTATTGCTATGATAAAACCCATTATTTTTTAATAAGTACGAACTCCAGTTGTCTGCAAAACTAGCAAGCTGGTCGTCCCATGTAAGCGGCGGAGAATCGTGCAATGCACGATATTGGTTAATATAATCAGTTATCAATTGTTTGTCGGCAGCCCCTAACGCAATTTGCACAATAGGCATCGTTTTATTATATATTGTTTTCATATAATAAACTAAATATACACATATCACTGCATAACATGCTGACCCCGTATTATAATGCATATGTGTGTAATCACAGATCTAGTATTCTATATTTTAGATCACTGTATTAGTTTTACTGATAATTCACAACGTTTTATTTTCAGTTATTCGATTCAATTGTATTTATGATATGTTGAGGGTAATCCATGTCTTTCAATACACGTACGCCGCCCTTTAATTTTGATATCCCCTTTTTGATTTTATATGTGTATTTGAATGTTCCGTCGGTGTTCACATTGACAACCATCTTATAGTTTTGCACATTTGACGACCCCTTAAACTTTTTACATATAGATAAGTAATGTGTGGTCAATATAAAATTCACATTCGAATACTGCTGTAAGTATTCTAAGAATGCGTACCCGGCCTTAGATGCCTCGGTCGGGTTTGTGCCAGAATATAATTCATCAAATAAGCAAAAATGACGGTATTTAATATCGCTGCACTGTTTCACGCTGTCAATAATTTCTTTGCATCGGCGCGATTCTGCCTGGAATAAACTGTCGCGTCCCGATGTATCCGGTATATTCAAATACGAATGTAGATGAGTGTAAGGAGTAATCGTGGCGGATTTGTAAAACCCACACCCGACCTGTTGTGAAAAAATAATATTCAGCGCGGTCGATTTTAGAATCGTCGTTTTGCCCGATTTATTGGGTGAAGATATGATCATGTTTTTAGTAAAATCGCAGTCATTTTTTACGGGTTCATCCCCGATCAACCCCGGATAATATTGCTGTTTAAATTTGCATGTATTAGAGTCGTCGAATGTCGCATATGAAATAATGCCGGATTGTAGGTTAGATGAAATGCCCATTAGATTATCAATGTATCCATGGTACCCAACTGAATATCGAATACAATGTTCGTAATCAGCATTCGAATGCAGTTTATAGTAACACTTCAACATATATCCAACCTCATTGAACTTTCGCATGTTGTTTTCAAACGGATAAACTAATAATAAATCTTGTTGCATGAGTCGCAATACTTCCAACTGCTCATTCGTTGTTCGTTGGAATTCGCTATACGATTTACACTGGCTAGAAATATCAGCAAATGATTCCATGGAAGAAATAGTATAATCAACGTAGTTGCGCAATTCGATTAGTTCGCGGTTCACATTAATAATGTTTGCATAAAACCGTTTACATAACATAATGTTTTGATATATTTGAAATACGTACATTCCAAACATGAACAAAATATATACCACTTTATCCCAACTTAAATCCTGAATACTACTAATCGCCTTTCCAATAAAATGGCTCTTTGCAACGGTTTTCAGGGTTTCAATATATACGTTTACTGTGATTGGTATTCCCTGGAATTTTAACAATATAAATGGAAAGATAAGAAATAACACAGGCATTGCAAAACTAATTATGGGCGACAATACATGTACAACGGATAACGACTGCAGAAATGATTGCGATTCATTAAACGGTTTCAACATTTCCCAGTCCAAATAATTGTATTTTTCTAAGAAATAATCATCCAGCTTTATTGATTTCCAAATGCTTTTTATCGCGTCACAGTTCAACACATAGTCGCATTGTTTCATATTGCGCTGATATGCATCGATATTCCTGATCAAATGTTTCGTATCGTTTAAATATAGAACATCGGTCGTGTATTGTTGGTGCCACATGGGTATCATATTTTTAGCAAATGCATGACTTGGTTTAAATAAGTAATCGTACATCGTATGTTTACTATCATGATTCGAATGTATCTTTAGTTCTAAATCATACGATATGATGTCATTCAATTCAAATAGTTTGTCTTTTTCTAAATACTGAATTGGCAATTTAAACGTAGTATCAATATCAAATAATAATACCGAATTCTCCACTGGCTGCGGATTAACAACCTGTTTATTCGTTATATATGCAAACATTTCTATTACTATACATATTATAGTAATAAAAAGACACACTGTTAAACGCATAGCAAACCAACTCACATGATGCTAGGAAACTCCTTAATTGTGATGCTATAGTGACTTTCGATGTGCTTCATCAAATGAATGTCCCCCTCAGTAACAAAATTAATTGCGAGTCCCTTTCGACCCCACCGCCCACTTCGACCAATGCGATGCAAATAGGTATGAACACATTTGGGGATATCAAAGTTGATAACCGTTCCAACCTGTTGAATATCAATGCCGCGCGCAGTAACATTCGACGAAATTAACACACGGTATTTGCCTGCACGGAATTCGTCGAGCGCTGCACTGCGTTCATTTTTCTCCATTGAACTGTGAATACAACAAACCGGGAATCCATCTCGTTTCATTGCTTCGTATAGATCGCTCACACGTTTCACATTATTTGTGTAAATGATAGTCTGCGAAATCGTAAGTTGTTCGAACATCTTTTTCAGCATTTCGAACTTTTCATTGTCGGTATACATGGCCAAATAGTACTGTTCAATGCCATCGAGTGATAATTCTTCGCGCTTCATGGTAATGTGAAGTGGGGACTGCATAAATTTATCAGTAAGTTGCATGACTTCGCGCGGCAGAGTTGCACTAAAAATCGCGACATGAACCTTCTGGTTCAAATACTGAAAGATATTGTAGATTTGGTCTTTAAATCCCTGTGACAACATTTCGTCGGCTTCGTCCAAAATAAACAAACGAACCGTGCTTAAGTTTAAATGTCGTCGCTTAATCATATCAAAAATGCGACCAGAACAGCCAACAACAATATGTGGAGGTGCGTTGCGGAGCCGGTCGATATCTCCTTGCACGGATGTGCCACCTACAAGTAATTGTGTACGCAAACCATCCATAAACGAACCTAACTTATTAACAACATTATGGATTTGACGAGCTAGTTCTTGTGTGGGGGCAATGATCAATGATTGCAATTCATCCATGGATACGTCAGTAATTTGCAATGCGCTGATTGTAAATGCACCCGTTTTACCTGTGCCAGATTGCGCCTGTGCAATTACATCGTTTTTATTGATAATCGGCAAAATCGCTTTTTTTTGAATTTCGCTCGGGTTTTCGAACCCGTTTGCGTAGATGCCTCTAAGTAAACCGTTCTTTAGGTTTAATTCGTCCCACGTTTTTATTTCATCTATATGTTCAGGTTTCGTGTTAGAAACTTCCATATTTACTATCGTAATTATCAGTTTATGTTTAAGTCCTTTGCATTTACACCATTGAAGATTTAAAATGGGACAAACTAAAATGAAAATATAATAAAAATTATATAAATATTTTTTATTATGTATAGTATCGTAATGGATAAGGATGAAAAAATAAAGGAAATGGAAGAACATATTTCCAATTTAGAAACAGAACTTCAAGCAACCAAAGAGCATCTCAAAAAATATACAGCACCAGCAAGTAGTAAGGTATATTATGAAAAGCATAAAGAAGCACAAAAACAAAGAGTTAAAGAATATCAACAGAAAACAAATTATAAAAGTGATTATAAACCTACCCCAGAACAAAAGAAAGAATATAATAGACGAGAATATTTGAAAAGAAAGGAAAAACTCAAAAAAGAATTGGAAGAAAAACTGAACGACGAGAATATTTAGGAATATTATTAATAAATAAAATTACTTAAAAATAAAATATTTAGTAAGTATATAGAAACTTAGAATGGTGAAAAAGAAAAATAAAGATACTTTCCATGAGTTTCGTTCCACAGAGAAATCTGCTTACACCACCATCAAAACCACACTCAAATCTGTATTACATAACCATAAAGATGTCCAACAAGTCATTGCTAATTTGGTTTTTGAAATGAATGATTTGATTATACACGCTTATCAGTTTATTCGGTTATATGTATTGAAATGCTATAACGACAATCAACATTTACCTGAAATAAATGAGAAGTTTATTCTGTATTGTATCAAGACATTGGGAGTGAGAAGTAATCAAGGAGCAAAAAGTAAAGATACTGACCTTTTAGAAACATTACATGAGTTTTATGATAAGGAATACCAACCTTTACTTAACCACGAAAAAACATCTTTGAAAAACAAACCACATCTACTTCCTTATTTAGCAACACAACTTCATACTTCCTTATCTAACAATGCACAAGAACGATTTATCCAACACTTTCTTCGTTTTATCAATAAAACCACTACGAATATTACAGAGGATAAAGCAACCATTTTCAAGTTCAAGAAGCAATTATTAGAATGTAATGATGAAACTGATATGATGTTTGATAACTGGAAAACTACTCATTTACCGAATATTTTTCCTGAAAATATAAAGAAGTCAGTTCATTATGATGTGAAAGTGAAACCCTTTGATTACTTGCAAGGCATGCTCTATATGAATGCTGTATTAGAAAAGGAAGACCACAAACTATTCCAACCTTTACCACTTCGCAATAACATTATTCCCAAGCATATCATTTTGGATACAGCGTGTATCATCAGTTTATTTTGTCCTGAAACCGCAAAGAAGGGTGAGTTGTTACAGAATGTAAAGGAAAATCAATATGATGTATGGAATAATTTATTGAACTTACAACATAAAACATTCAAACGCAAACATTACCAGTTTCACTACCAAATACAAACAGATGGTATTAGTTGTTCTTTGTTGTTTATTCGTAAGGATTTGAAAGATAAGAAATGGGGAAGCAGAGTTCCTACTTTACAAGAACAAGATTTCCATAATATAGAAGATTTATCCATAGAACAACTCAAATATGTAGCACCTCGTAATATTGTAGGTTGCGACCCGGGAAAACGCAGTATGGTGTATATGATGGATAGTCAAGGAAACAAACTCCAATATACTGCACCACAAAGGAAACGAGAAAGCAAAGCAAAAACAAACCAACGAATATTATTGGTGGAAAAGAAACGAAACAACATCATAAAAAAAGAAACACATTTATCCTTTCAAAATAGTAAATCCGTAGATTATGAAAAGTTCAAAGAGTATTTAGTAGAAAAGAATAAACTGAATAAAGAAACGACCGAGTTTTACAAGCGTGATGTTTGGAGGAAAATGAAGTTTAGACAATATAGTTATGGTAAGAAAAGTATGGATACATTCCTTAATAAAATCAAAGAAACCTTCGGCGACAACATTCTTATAGGATATGGTAATTGGAGCAGAAGCACCCAAATGAAACATTTTATGCCTACTATGAATAAAGGATTGAGAAAGCAAATCCATAAGAAATATGATACAATTACCATAAACGAATGTAATACAAGTAAAAAATGCTGTGAATGTAATAATGATTTATCTTATTACAGACATAGCGATGGAAACAAGCAGTTCCGTCTTTTAGTCTGCCTCTCGTGTAACAGAGGCGACGACTATTCGCCTACGGCGAATGGAGTATGTTCTGGATGTGTGAGACCCCAAGTCAAACAAACCGTATTTAGAACAAGAGACGCTAATTCAGCAATCAACATAATGAATATTACAAAATGCTGGATAGAGAAGCAAGAACGCCCTGCTTGTTTTCAAATTTCGTCTTTCACCTCTTCAAATAATCAAAAGGAAGAGGAAAAAGTTAGACCATCGTAGGTGAGATTCCTACTATTGATTTACATTTTTGATTTTTATTTTGGGATTTTGTCCCATTTTAAATCTTCAAATGTGTATATATTAAATGTTCAACAAATATAGAAATTACATGTATATTATATTAGATACGCAGTTATGTATACATTAGCGTTTTATGAAACAATGTGCGTCCAGCCGAGTACGTATACTCTGCCACAGCTAAATCTAGATAATATTAATGCATTGCATCTGCATATGGGTGTTCATAATATACCGGCTAAGACAAAACCCGTGGATAATCCATTACGACGACAAAAACAGGAGAATATGGAGAATTGGAAGAAACGCGAAGAGTTTAAGGCAACTGTTATTGCAAAGAAAGAAGGATACGACAACCTATTTGGCGAATTAAAGAAATTTTTGAATAAATTAACTACAGCTAATTATGATACGCAGGCAGAGTGTGTGATTGAAACTGTAAAATCAATTATTGCACTTGGCGATGATGATGATGCCGATAAAATTAAATTGGCATTAACGCAAACCACAGAAGTTATTATGCAGGTTGCGTGCAGCAATAAATATTATTCGGCACTGTACGCAAAGTTGTATATGCGACTGGTTGATATTCACGAGCAGTTTTTAGAAGAAAAAAGCCGGATATGTGATAAATTTTTAAATGCATTGCAGGAAATCGAGATTGTAGACCCGAACGTGGATTACGACCGTTTTTGCATCGTAAATAAAAAGAATGATGAGCGCCGATCAATGATGCTGTTTATAATCAATTTATACAAAACGGGCGGGTGCAATATGGCCGAACTAAGTAGCGTTGTTATTAAAATCGACGAAATGATTCATAGTCACGTAAGTGCATCCAGTTTCATTGAATACACGAATGAGCTGACTGAAATTATGAATATATTCGTTACAAATATGGTAAGTGAAATCAAAAGTAACAAAGAATGGGTGTTTGTAAAGGATCGAATTGTAGATTATTCGAAGTATAAGACAAAGGACTATCCAGGAATGTCAAGCCGGACCATTTTTAAGTACATGGATATGGTGGATTTGTTCAAGTAGCGAAGATTTAAACAAGGGTTTAGAATACAATATTGTAACTCAAATATTATTTTTATTGCAAGCGAGATAAAAATAATACTATTATGTATACATAATTATGATACACTCTATATTAGAACCAAAAAATATACATTATAAATCTGGATATGGTATCGATGAAGATGATATTGAATATAATACCAGCATATATGATTATGAATGGAACGGCATAGAACTCGAAATTGCACTCGGTAAAATTAAATACACATATTCCAAATACGGCGTTTTATTTTGTTCCATTTATCTTATTGTAAACGATTCTCCTGCATCACGCATTGGAGTTTTTGAGATTAAAGAAAGTGAAATACTTAATAGCATGGATGATGATGGGCTGGATATGGAAAAGGGCAATATTTTAATATTTGCATCCGCAAAATACATCAACCGTATGTTACAAAAAACAACAAAGAAACCGTCTATAAATATAGACAAAACGGCTGATTTGGAAAAAACGGCGTTAAATGCGGTTGAAGTCGATGATGTGATGAAATTAGACATCGCGGATACACAAATATCTACAGGCGCGGTTGCTGCGGCCAACATTATCGGCGATAATATTTTTACGAGTGACGCAACCGTGATTTCGCCTCCGTTATTGCCCGACGAAAATCAACTCGACAGCGATGAACTCACCGCAGAATATAAAGAATCCCCCAAGAACAATTGGATAGAAACGTTCTCCCGTAACAACAAATATTCGATTATTGAGAACGAGGGAAAGGGCGATTGTTTTTTCGCTGTAGTTCGCGACGCATTTCGACAAATAGGCAAACAAACCACTGTTAAAAAGATAAGGGCAGTATTAGCAAAAGAAGTTACGAATGAACTGTTGGTGCAATACAAAACGCTATATACGAATTTTTTAACAGAATACCAAACGTTGAGTGCAGAAATGACGGCAATCGAGAAAATGAACAAAGAAATGAAACGCCGGATTTTAAATGTCACGGATAAAACCGAACATAGCCAGATTTTAAAGGATGCGGCCGAGTTAACGGACAGATACAAACGGCTGAAGGAAAATAGAACGGTTACAAAGTTGCTATTGAACGAATTTTTATACATGCAGGAAATTAACTCGATTGAACAATTGCAAGCATTTGTTATGACACCCCAATACTGGGCAGATGAATGGGCAATTTCTACATTGGAGCGCGTATTAAATATTAAGATGATATTGTTGGATGAGAAGGCATACGAGAACGGCGACAATGATAGTGTGTTATTGTGTGGACCGACGCATGATACTACTAAAATCGGTGATTTTTCGCCGGATTATTATATTATGACGAGTTATGATAAGAACCATTATCGATTGGTTTCGTACAAATCTAAATACATCTTCAAATTCCGCGAAATACCACACAATATAAAAACAATGGTCATTAATAAGTGTCTCGAGCGTAATTCGGGTATTTATTATTTAATCAACGATTTTCGAAACTATAAAACAAAACTGGGCGTAGATGCCAATTATGGAGAACCGGTCAAAGACGAAGATGATATATTAAACAAAGACATGTATGACAGTGATACTGTTTTTATGTTTCATGCAAAATCAAATAATATTCCACATGCAGGTAAGGGAATTGGAGAACATATACCTGTAACTAAAATGACTCAATATAATGAGTTAAATGGTAAAAAGAAAACAGATATTACATATGATTGGCGCAAAAAGTTAGATGACGCATGGGCATCGCCTTTTACATTGGACGGGCATAGATGGAATACCGTAACACACTATATGTCGGGCGCACAATATAAAAAAGGATTTCCCGATTTTTACATGTTATTTTCATTGGATAGTGAAAGCGAAATATCAAAAAGCGTAGATATGGCAGTCGCCGCGACCAGCAAGTCGGGCAAATACAACGATATATTGCTACGTCCTGACAATGTTACTGTTGATGCCGACTTTTATGGTGCAGAACGATCGCCGAGAAATGTGGAAGAGCGGTACCGCGCAATCGAAGCGAAGTTCTCACAGAATTTGGATTTGAAACGCATATTAATGGATACAAAACGAGCAAAGTTGGTCAAATTTGTTCGAAGAAACGACCCAGAACCAGATGCGTTGTTGATGAAATTGCGTAAAGAACTCGCATAATGCGCCATCTTATTGTCCTCATTTTACAAAATAGTGTGTATTTTGTAAAAAATTGATTTGGTTTGCAAACATTACTCAATGGTATCTTCTTGAAGTTTACTTCTACAATTAAAACATGAGCATTACTGAAACCCAACACGAGACCAGCGAGTTTGTTGTCGAAACTCCCACCGAGTTTGCCAGAATGGAACTGGCGGCCGGAGAATGGAACAGCATTTACATTCCCTATTTGTCAAACCAATTAGTATTGATGAATCATTATGATGTGGTGCATCCTTTCTTGCCAAAGTATTTGCGCGACTTTTTGGAAAAGGTGGTTCGCATTGGAAAGGTTCGCAGAATCGACTTTGTCGACCGCGATGTTCCCAGCTCGACCGTTCCAGTCAAGGCCGCCTTCGTGCATTTTGAGTATTGGTATGATACACAGACCGCGCGAAATCTCCGCGAAAAGCTTAATACCTATGGTCAATATAGACAAAAGGGCTATATTTACAAGGGTAAGAAGTGCAACTTTTATCAGTCCATGACAACATACCAAGACGGCACCATTCGCCCTGGATATTTCGACATTCGCATCAATCACAAGCCGATTGAAGAGACTGATTGCGACAGAAATATTCATCAGCTGTATGCCGAAAATCTGTTACTCGAGCGCGAGTTGGCGGAACGAAATGCGCGCATCGAGGAATTGCAGCGCGAGCTTCAACAACTTCGCTCGTCGAAGACTATTGGCGCGAATACCCAAATGGATTATGCGACCGATGACGACGCACAAGTCGAAACGGATCTCGACACGGATGAAAATGACAAGACATTCTATCCAGTACTCTCCCAATCAATGAGGGAGATTGTGGAATCTGAAATTGATATGTTGGAATGGGAAGGGGACAGAACGATGGATGCTAAGGGACCAATGACCATGGCGGAATTAAGTGAAACTGGCAAGACATCCGTTGCCACGGCACCAAT
>Ga0209246_10000324_pt1 | contig 21170 bp, 23 predicted proteins | sample LauGreSpBDMM15SN_2_FD_187560 | JGI IMG/M metagenome (GOLD analysis project Ga0209246, IMG submission 187560) | Freshwater lake microbial communities from Lake Michigan, USA - Sp13.BD.MM15.SN (SPAdes) (version 2) | ecosystem: Environmental > Aquatic > Freshwater > Lake | place: Lake Michigan...
GCGGTTTTAAGATTGTTATACTTATCTCTTACATACATCATTACACTATCACCAAGAGTAGCGTAATAATATAAATTACTGATAATACCAATATAACCATTTGGAACAGTAATAACACCAGCACCAGAAACAAAAGGGCTAAGTTGATTTCTAAATACTACATTTCTAGCTATAACGGTTCCACTATTATTACTATTTGTTGGAGCAGAAGTCCAACTAAGATTATTTATATTTACAGCCCCAAAAAGTCTATCAGTATCTACATTTGTAATACTTATAGTTTCCACAACCCTATCCCCAATAGAGTTAATATAATCAACATCAACACTTTTAGTTATTGTAGGAGTAGGATTAGTAGGGGAAATATAAATACTAAAATTCTTAGGTTGGTTTATACCAATTGTAAAAGTCCTTCCATCATAATTAGTATTGGCTTCGGGGCCCAAAAACTGATATGTCTGAGTAGAAGTAGAAGAGCCGGCCAATCTATAAATAAGTGTTTTAGGATATATTTGATAAACATTCAAACCTACAACAGAATTATTATTTGTTGTTGTTGTTAACTTTCCATTAATTGTTGATAATGTGTTATTAGTTGTCGTAAGTCTTGAATTAGTTGTTTCAATATCAGTTTCAATACTTGTTAATTTCGTAATAGCGTCTTCGTCTCTTGTTTCTAAATAAGCTCTTGAGCCATTTGTAATACAAGTTAAAGATGTAGAAACACCACCAAATGCGGGTGCTCTGGCGAATAAACAACTTGAAGTTATTAATCCTCTTTCACTGGATTGAATATCAGTTGCCAAAATTGAAATACCCGCAGTTGCTCCCCCACTTCCTATATTAACGCTACCGGACACTGGTTGTGTTGCAGGATAGAATGTTCCACTTACAGGAACAGTATTTGCAACATTTACATCTAATGATTGTTTTAATCCATTTAATGTAGATGTTAAAGATACTCCGTCTCCATCTTGCATACTTGCATTAACTAATAAGTGACCGTTTGCCGCACTTTCAACCTCAACCCAGTTACTATTATGAAAAGAATATAGATGAGTATTTAATGAACTATTTTGAATATTAGTTTTAAGATTTCCTGATAAGTCAGCATATATATTATTACCGCTTGTATCTTTAATGTTTACACTACCTACTGATAATGAACCAGCACTTAAATTTATTTTTAAATTTCCACTACCATCATAAGTATTCTTATCTGTGTTTGCTTTCAGTAATGCTAAATTTCCACCAGTTTCTAAAGCAAACCCGCTAATTTGATTTGATACAGCAACATTTAAATTATTAGTTCCAGAATTTATAACTTCACATCTCAAGTCTTCCCCTGTTCCAAATTTAAACTTATCTGTATTTGTTTTTATACTTAATAAATTACCCGATTCAGTAGCAAAACCCGAGATTGTATTTACATGTAATGTTTGCCCGCTAATATCTACTCGTTGGCCTGATATATCAGTTACTACTCTTTGTCCCGATATATCAGTTATTACTCGTTGTCCGCTAATATCAGTTACTACTCTTTGACCGCTAATATCTACTGTCTGACCTGATATATCAGTTAATACTCTTTGTCCTGATATATCAGTTATTACTCGTTGACCACTAATATCAGTTATTACTCGTTGACCGCTAATATCTACTCTTTGTCCTGATATATCAGTTAATACTCTTTGTCCTGATATATCAGTTAATACTCTTTGTCCCGATATATCAGTTATTACTCGTTGACCGCTAATATCTACTCTTTGTCCTGATATATCAGTTAATACTCTTTGTCCTGATATATCAGTTACTACTCGTTGACCTGATATATCAGTTAATACTCTTTGTCCTGATATATCAGTTATTACAGTTTGTCCCGATATATCAGTTAATACTCTTTGACCACTAATATCTGTAACTACTCGTTGACCTGATATATCAGTTACTACTGTTTGACCGCTAATGTCTACTCGTTGACCACTAATATCAGTTACAACTCGTTGACCTGATATATCAGTTACTACTGTTTGACCGCTAATGTCTACACGTTGACCACTAATATCAGTTACAACTCTTTGACCTGATACATCTATTGATGATGTTAATTTGTTTAGTGTTTTATTTGTAATTGTTGTATTAATAGTATCTAATTTTGTTTCGCTTGCTCTATCATAAACAATTAATTCATTAATACCCGTTGTATTAGAAAAAGCTAGTAAGTTTGTTTTATATTCAATATCTGTTATATTATTATTAATATTAACTAATGTTTGATATTCTGTAGGAGAACCTAATAAATTATATTCTCTTGCTTCTAAATCAAAAACTACGCCTAACGCCTCAATACTGATTTTAACATCTCCAGCAGGTGTTGAAGAATTAGTGTTAAGTGTAACACTTAATATTTCTTCTGATGGGTTTGCGGGCCCCGTTGTTGTAACTGATGTAAAATTTAATCTGGGTAAATTAGGATAAATATATTCATCAACAGCTCCCCAGAATAAAAGATATTTACCACCTGCTACCATATCAACACTACTAACTGGTGAGTGTGTTACTCTTGTTGTAAAAAAAGATGTGCCACTCTTAGTATATATTCCAAATATCATACTATCATTTAATTTTGTTGATAAGTTTGTAACAACTGCATATTGACCTATTACTTGACCTAATGTTTTAGTTTCATTAAGACCATTAAAATAAAAAAGGTTCATAGTATTACCTGTATTTGTATTTGTATATAACCAACCATTTGGATTAAGAACATTTACAGTAGGTATAGGAGCAGAATCAGCCCACACCGATGCACCCTCAGTATAATATATATTACTTTGTATATCTCCCCCTTTATTTAAAATTCTGTTTAAAACATCATTTGTTGATAAAGTTGTTGTATCTAATGTAAAACCACTAATAGTATTTACATTTAATGTTTGTCCTGAAATATCTATTGATGAAGTAGTTTTATTTAATGTCTTGCCATTAATAGTTGTATTTATAGTATCAAGTTTTGTTTTTACATCTTCTAATTTACCGTGAGTAGTTACATCATTACTTTCAACAGTAATGTCACCCATAACAATATCACCAACGTTAATAGAAATTGATTTTACAGCGGTGACAACTTCTTTTAATGTATGTTCTGTAGCCATACCTGAAAAGATTTTGTTCTTATCTAATTTAGAACTCATATTATATAATAGTAAATGATAAAAATATTTTATATATTTTAATCATAATTTAATTAAAGACTGACAACACCCATAAAATGCATATATGCACTAAATGGATTAACTGATTGAATACCTGTTTGAAGGTTAACACCAATTTTAGTTTTTGATAAATCAATATATGAACCAAATTGGATTCCAACACCATAAGCGTCATTACCAGCAAGAGTTGATAAATCAGCAGTGTTATTACCACTTACTTTTTGAATTGCTTTAATATAGTTTGTAAGAACTTCTTCTTCATTATCAATTTGATATGTAAATTGTTGTGAAAGGTTGTCATTATATGTTACTTCGAGGCGTTGGAATGCTGGGAGCTTTTCACATTGTGAAGAGTTATAAAGAGTGTTATTTTCGTGGTCCTGACGAATAAAAGTCATAAAAAAACTATCACATACGATCGGAATCTTTGAAGAGATATTAGCGAATGATGATTGAATTGATTGTTTAAGTGATGAAACAACACGCATATTATATTTAATAGCTTTACCATCGTCAGGGACTGACATATATGAAAGTCTAAGATTAGAGAGTGAATAAACACAATCACCACCGACATCAGTATCTCCAAATAATGCAGCAACATTACGGGCAGTTTGTAAAGAGATTAAAATATCTCCAGTTTTAGCAAATGAAACAAGGTCATCACCAATCATATTATTTAAACAGAAATCAAGTTTTACACTAAAATCGAGTTTAGCAAGTGCAGAAACAGTTGAAGCAGTGACGACATCATATCCGACAACACCTTTGAGTAACTTACGACTAAGGATATTATCAGGAACACGGCCTTCACATACATACATAGAATTACCAGCAATATCATTTTTAGTAAGTGAAGCTTTAGACTTAGCACTAACAAAGCGGGCATAATGATCAAGATTTTCAACTTGACCTACATTTGAGAAAGATGTTTTAATATTGTCAATAAGAGTATGGAGACCACTAAAGCCATCGTAACAAATATTTTTAGAAAGGGCACTATTACCACTAACAACAATGTCACCTAAGAGACGAATACTAGAGCCAACAAGTTTACGGCCATTAGCAGTTAGTTTAAGATCGATGGTCTCATACTCTCCGTAGCTATCTTTCTTATTTTCTGGAATTACAACGTGATATTTTAAATCGTTCATATATATATATAGACTTATATTTTTATTTTATATTATTTAAAATAAAAAATTATACTTTATAATTAAAATTTAATAGTTCTCATAACTTGTTTGTATAAAATTACATTATCAATTGTTCCACCATCAGCAACTAAATTAAATTGTAATTTCTTTGATAATGATGTTAAAGGTGTAGGACAGCAACAAAGCATTAATTGTTGTGAAGGAACAATAAAACGACCTTTATAGTCATCATTTAATAAATTAACATTTCTTTTAAGAGATAAAAAAGACATATCTTTTAATGGATAGTTTGCATTAAGAAAAGTTCTATATACACTATCATAATGTAAATTATCGTGAATATGAGATTCAAAATCATTTTCTTTATTAACTAAAATATCTCTATTATATACATCTTGGTTATCAACTCTCATACGGTATGATTTAAGAGTTGTTTTATTTGAAATAAGATTTGAAGTATTACTATCAAACATTAAAAAGGCATTAACACATTCTGGTTCTACTTCAAATATCTTATTCATTGTAGCTTGTGAACCATTTGTATATTCTTCAGTAGTAAAAGTCATATATGATAATTCATTCATTGATGATTGAGAACCACCAATAATTTCAGATAGACCTAGTTCAGCAGTTTCAATAAGAATTGAACTTGTATGCATAATTGCAATTTCAGAAAGAAGTATAGTAGTCCAACTAAAAGAACCTGTAGGGTCAGGGAGAGATGGGGAAATACTTAAAGTTAATGAACCATCATCGTTTTTAGCAATACCTGTTATTGTTGTTGCAACATTAGGATTAGGAACTGAACCGCCACTTTTAACAGCAGTAAGAGTGTAAACGCCACCAACATAAAAAGGTGAAAGTTCGAGATTAGGGTATTTTGTAGTAGTAATAAGTTGTGATAAGTTAGCACTTTGAGCAACATTATTGCATTTACCTTCATCTGAACCATTCATTAATGTTACTTGTTCTACAGTAATATATGAAGAGTTTTCAATTTCAAGATGTAAAGTAAGTTTTCCAGTTTTAGATGTATCAATCATTTCTAATGAACCGAGTTCAAATAAATCTTTTAATGGAATGCGTAAATAAACATCTCTATATTGTGATGGAATTTGACCTTCTTTATAAAAGTCAACAAATAATGATAAAAGTTCATTAGAGTAAAAGTTTGTCATTTGGTAAAGACTATCTACTAATGAAAGTTTTTCATCTGATGATTTAGATAATGAGTTAAGGTTTCTTTTTAAAATATTGACTCTGCGCACGTCTTCTAGTCTTCCTACTTTAGAACCAGTAAGTGAACAATTACGAATTAAATCAGAATTCATATTTACATAATCTGTAGTTCCTGATTTGTGACAGAGATTAGTAACATTTGGAGCATTGGTTTCTAAATGTAAAACTAATTGAACGAAAGAATTAGACATATTACACATTAACCCCTCGGGTATTTCTATATCAATCATTCTATTAGATGGAGTTTTGAAAGGACCGGCTTGAACCGAGTTTAGCTTTGAATAACGAAACATATTATATATATTATATGAGTATATATTTATTTTAAAAATTATATGTTAAAATAAATTAATTAAATCCTTACAAAAACTGTTCACTTGCATTTAATATACCCTGAGGGACACTTGGTCTTTTTTCACCTTCAACAATGCCAACAATACCACCAATCAAACCAGCCACTAAACCAATAGGGCCTAATATCTCACCTATACCAGCTTCCACTGCCACGTCAGCAACACCCCCAGCAATATCAGCCCCTGTATCAACTGTAGCATCTACAGCGGTTGAAACAACTGGAGCTTTGGATGGAATACTAGCCATATCAACTAATTCTATATCTTGTAATTCTGGTGGAGGTTGTTGAGTTATCATATTCATAAATCTATTACCTATACCACTCATAAAACTATCATTTTCCATAAGAGAAGGCATTTCGCCATTATCTATTCGAAAACTATTATATTCCTGCATTGCTTGAGCTTTTAGATCATCTGCCATACCTTGAGATGTTGAAATAGTTTGTTTTAAATCATTACCAACATTATCTATAGTATCACTTATTTGATTTTTAATATCTGTAACGTTGCTTATTGCTTCATCTACTTTTGCTTTTACTGCTCCATTAAAATCACCTTTTAAAAGACTGGTTATAGTATCGTCATCTACTCCTGCTTCTTGCATCTTAGTTTTTGCAACATCTAACGCTTTTTGTTTTGCTACATTAATTAAAGATGATACTTTAGTTAAATTTGTTAAATCACCGCTTAATACACTATCAATTGTTTCATTATCTACACCTGCTTCTGTCATCTTTCCACGAACAAAGTTTTTAACAGCATTAGTTCCTGCTTCCTTTGCAAACTCAATTCCTTTTTCTAAAGCAATCTTTCCACTCTCACCTAATGCGAGTTCTGAGAATGGCATAAGTGCCTCTCTTTGTTGCATTTCAGTTTGAATCTTTTCATTAATTAATTCCTTAGAGAAATTAACTTGTGAAAGTGAATTTAAATAGTCTGATATACCAGTATTCATTATATATTATAATTATATAATAAATTAATTATCAACTTTAGAAATCACATCAAAGTTCTTATCTAAATATCTTTGTTCCATAGGGTTAGTATAATTAACTACTAAAAACGAATGTGGAACTTTCATAACATTTCTAAACATAGTCATAAACTCTTTTTTATTATCTAAATAATTATGGTCTGTTTCAATCATTTCTAATTCTCTATTATTAGTATTAAATATAATTGCTCCATTACAATTCAAACGACAGGAAGTAAGAACATCAGAATATTTTTGAGATGTTAAAATACAGCTAAGCATTATATGGCGACCGTTTGAAAATATCTTATTAATTATGCCGTGCTTTTTTGCTTTCAAATCTCCATCGTATGATATATCATCAAATATAATTAATTTATTCTGTGGTTTCTCTCCGTTAGCTTTTGCTTCTTCGTATTCATCCTGTAAAACTTTATAAAGTTCTTTCAAAACATCTTCATCATATTCTAAAAATAAGTTCTCATCTGGTATCTCTTTTACTTTAATAATCTTTTTTAATTTATCATCATTAGTAATACTAGGTGAAATTAAGAATATATTTTCACCGTCAAAGTCTTTATTATAATATTCATCTCTTAATAGTAAATTCACTAATAAATTACTCTTACCGCTTAATTGTGATTTACCACTTATTAATAAACGAAAAGGAACATCGAATATCAACTCTTTTTTAGAATAATGTTTTTCGGCATCGTCCTTTACTTTATAAATTGATAATGTCTTTGGCATATATATTATAAGTTTATATTATAAAATATAATTATATAAATTTTATCTTCCCCACATAGGTTTTTTATAGTTACTAACTATTACGTATGGTTTAATTGGTTGAGGTATTTTAACAGGTTCTACTTTAACTTCTTGTTTGACTTGCTCTACTTTAACTTCTTGTTTAACTTGCTTTTGTTTCTTCCATTCTAAATATTCCGGGTCAACTTCCTCTTTTTGTTTTACTACTTCTTGTTTAACTTCTTGTTTAACTTCTTCTTTTGGTGGTTGTTTATTTGCTTTCTTTTGTTCTCTAGCTTTCTTAAGATTTTCAATTAATTTTAATTTACGTTCATTCACATCTAGTAAACTTTTAGTTTCTTTCTTTACTGGTTCTCCTTCTGGTTTTGATAATAATGATTTCATAAATTCGTCTTTTTCTTTTTCAAAATCTAAATCTAATTTCTTCTTTATAGGTTGTCTTTTTCTTTTAGTAACTACTTCTTTAGTTTCTGTTATTGGTTCATTTATTTCTTCTCTTTCAAAAACATCGTTTAAATCTTTACTATTCATATAATATATATTTATATTATATAATTATTTTCTTATAATTAATTATCAATTAAAATAGTGATTTGAGAATAACCAATAGTATTAAGTGGTTGTAAATCTTCTTTGAGTATACGACATCTAAATTCTCTTAAGTTAATGGGGTAAGGATTATTAAGACTTAAAAAGACTGGATACACTGCATTATAAACTAGTCTCTCTCTTACACTATCAAATTGTGGAATAACTGCTAGTAAGTTCATATGTTGTTTTTTAATACTATCAAATGAATTAATATTTAAATTCAACATCTCGACTAAATATGTATCAGCAATATCACGAAAAGATAATATATTATTTGCCTTATATTCTAAAGTTCCTTCTGCGTTTGTTTGAACAAATCCACTAATAGGAATACGTTGACTTCTAAAGCCAATTAGTTTTGCGAGGTCAATATCATTAAATTGTAAAAATGAATTAACTACTTTATTTGATTTAATTTTTTCTACTCCTCCTACTTCTTCTTCTTCGACGTATAAATTTGAAATAGTAGTATTTTTAGTATCAGTATAAAAAGGGTCACATAAATATTTAATATCTGATATAAGAGTTCTTTGTGATACAAAACATAAAAAAGGATATAATTCGGTAGTATGATCCCAATCTAAAGTATCAATAATTAAACCATTTTCTCTACCTGCAATATTTTCATTATATACTTTAGCATATAGTTGTCCTTGATAACTATCAATTAATAAATAATCATTATTTTCTCCTCCTGTATCTGTATATACTTTAGGTAGTTCTGCACTTATTGATGATTGCCCGTCTTTATAAATTCTATAATTTTGTAATTCATCAATAAATTGAATGCCAAACTTTATTTTTGTAGGTTCAATAACTAATCCTTCGGTCAATGGCTCTGTATAGTATCCCATTAAAAAACCGCCTTGATTTGTTACATCATTAGCATATAAACGGGCTCTTAGTGTTGATACACCTTTACAAATAGTTGATTTAAAATATAAATAACTATCAAATGTTGTATCTGTTCCTCCTTCTCTTAATAATGCTTTGTTATTAACATTAACACCAACATTAGAAGAATTAAGAAATTTTGATTTAACTGGATTATTCCATATAGGAATCGGTGAAATAATAGCTCCTGTTCTTAATTGAAGAGTAAATATATTTCCTGCTGTTGATGCTAACCATTGTCTTCCAATTGTGCTTTCTGAATATTGCATAGCTGCGTTACATTTATACGTAAAGTCTAGAAAGAAATCGTCAATATTAGTTTTGTCATATGTATTATGTTCTAAATGAATTGTGTAATTTATTCCTGCAAAATTTAAAACAATATCATCATTTAAAGCATCTATTACTATTTGTTCTGTTTGAACCTGTGTAGTGAGAGAATGGAGAGCCACCTTACTATTTGCAGGAATATTTATATCCTCGTTAAAGCTGTTAGAAAATAAAGCATTTTCATCGGTAGTTGTTAATCTAATAAGTTTCATATATTATATTATAAGATAAGATAATATAATAATATTAATAAATTTATATTATTCTTTAGCATAATATTGTAGGGCTGTTTCGGGTGAATGCATCATAACATTACTTAACGCCTTAATTGCTTTCACATCATATAAACTACTTACGATAATCTTTCTTATCATCGTTGCTGTTATCTCTTTATTGAGATTATCGAATATTGATTTAAAGAATATAGTAAAATCATTTGTGGTAAGAGCATTACCTTTTTTATCAATCAAAAATAAATTATTATCAATACTGTTTGTCTTCTTATATTCATTTAATATCTTTTCATAATTAATTATCTCCTTTGCTATCTCTGGAATAATATTTAATTCTTTTCTGTTATATGTTCTCTTTGTCTTGTATGCTTGAATAATAAATTTTGCGCTCTTATTCTTTTTGTCAACAATAATATAATTATCATCGTTGTTAATTGAATCGGATTTATTAACTATTAACGCTTTACTCAAATCATTTCTAAACGGATAAGTAATGTGTATGAGTAATATAATATACTTCATCCACTTTATTAAATCTCCATATGAACTAATCTTCTTTGGTAGTTGTCCTTTTAGATATTCTAATTGTTTTACTAAATCTTCTTTCGTTAACCAGTTATCTTTTTCCTTATCGCTCTTCTCCATCTTCCGCGATTGTCTCGATAGCTTACCATCTAGCATATCAAAATAATCTTTATATTCTTGAATTAGTTTGACATCTTCTTTTTTCATCTTCAAATATGATATAATTGCTGAGACTTTATTTTTAATTGTATTCATAGAATACTCTTGAGATGTTAGGTAATCTTTCATCACGTTAAACTCTTTGAATAGTTCCGGGCTTAATTCCTCATCAAAGAATTTAGAAATAATCATAAGGTTGTAAACATATGTTTTGATTGTGGTATCTGTTGCTTCTTTTGCTTGTTCTTTCAGTTCTTTGAATATATTTTCATCATAAGATAATTTTTTACGACCCATTTTATATATAATATATACAGATTTTATATATAAATAATAAAAATTGCAATTTTTATTATTTTAAGCCTATATCTTTATATTTCTTTCTATTATTGGAGTTATTTTAATGCTTTTTTTATTTAAATAATCTTTTAATCAGTTTATATTACATATAAAAATATTTTGTTAATATAATTTATATAATGGAAGAAGAACATAAAATTTTATTAAAGGAAGAAAAGAAGATAGTAAGAAAAGTTTTATATATTTTATTAGATTGTAATACTAAAATTAAGAATATTGAAAATGAAGGAGAGAGTGATAAATTAAATGAACTATTACAACTAAAAGTAAACATACTTAATGTTCTTAAATGTTATAATTGTCAAATTGAAGATTTAGAATTTAATTTAAATTAATTTATTTTTTTGTTAATATAATTTATATAATGGAGTATGAAAGAAAATTAAACTTACTAAATGTAAAAGAATTAAAAGCATTTATAAGAGGTTATAATTTACAAATGAAAATAGTTATGACTAAGAAAAAGAAAGAAGAGCTTATAATGGAAATCTTAAAGCATACGGATTATTTAGATGGTAAAGTTATTATTAAATCTCATCCTATCGAAGGTAACGTAGAGGCTAAACCAAAAGTTGTTAAAGCAAAGAAAGAAGTTAAACCAATGAAAGAAGTTATGAAAGTTGAAGGATTAGAAGATAAATTTAAAAATTATGGTTTAGCAATTAAGAAAATAAATGATGATATTAATAAAAATGGTGAAAAATATAATACTTTAATTGTTGAAAGAATGAAAGAAGTAGTGAAAGAAAGACAATCTAAAGGTGAAAAAATGAACCAGGGTAAAGTAAATAGAATAAGAGATAATCTAATTAAAACTGAATTTAAAGAATATGCTAATAAAAGGGATACTTTATATGATGATGGTGAAAAACTTAAAAAAGAAGTATTAACACTTTTAGATGAAATTAAAAGTAAAGATATGTCTAAAGCAAAAGAATTATTAAGTATATATCAAAAATATATAAAATAATTATTCTATCTTTTTTAAATATTCAATGGGGATATATACATACTCTTTTTGTTTGTCGTTGTAATCACTCCTTTTATTTCTTACGAATTCTTTACATTCAAATAATTCAAATATATGAGGTTTATATTTGATATAGTATAAGCCATTAGTAAAATTAAATAAAAATATTATTCTCTTTTGTATTTTATCTTTTGATATTAGTGTTGTAGGATATGTTTCATATTTTACATTTCTTGATTTTAATTCATATTTGTATTTCTCATCATAGAAATCATATAATTCATATCTTTCTGTTGTCTTCTGTATTTCTCTTTCAAAGTAGTTTTTAATCTTTGGTAATACTTCTTCTTCTTTTTGCTTTCCGTTTTGATAATCTATTTTATATGTCATGTAATATAATATAATGAAAGAAATAAATTATTTTAAATTATAATTAAATTTAAAGAAATCTATATATTATTTATTTTTTAATAAGTATATAATATCATATCTGAAATAATATAATTTAAAATTAATTTTAATATATACTATTATTATATATTAAATGTCTTACTATACTGAAGCTATAGAAACTATGATAATTGATCCAGTTTTCAACCAATCACGCTACAGATCAGAATTTAAAATTACTGAAGATGGTTTATACACTCCTGCAATGCGTATTTGTAATTTAGGTGTTCTAGCTACTAGTGCTAGCACTGCTCTCTCACGAACATATAATTATATTACCGGAACTGGTGGTATTATTAAAAATATTTTTTTATACGACGACAAAACAGTGTTAGACCAAGTATTAAATTATAAAGACTATGGCGCTTTCAAGAACATTCAAGCATCAAACTCTGATAATATGGATGTGAAAAAAAATCTAAAAAAAACGGGTTTAGGGTTTGCATATGTTACAGTTGACCCTTTTACTCCTTCTGGATCCATTTTTACAACAACTATTAAACAATATAATCCAGATACAGGCGGTCATATTCCTACAGATAGTGAAGAAACAACTACTACTGGTTATCTTGATTTACGTGACGTGTTCCCACTCCTTAAATCTCTTGAATTTCTTTCAACCAGTGTATTCCCTAAACTTCGTGTTGTTTTAGAATACGATGTTAATAATGTTTTAACATATTCATCAACAAATGCTGATAAACCAACTGCAACTACTACACCTATTTTAGTTGTTGATAAAGTTGTTGATGAACCTTTTGTTTCAAAATGGGTTAGTGAATTTAAAGGTGTTTCTTGGAATTGTGTAGAAACTGAAAATGTTATTTTACCTGTTCCTGCTAGTGTTCCATCAGATGGTGTTCAATCTGTTAAATATAGATTAAATGCATTCAATAATAAAACTCTTGGTAATCTTCTTATGCAAAAAAAAGCAAGTGTTACTGGTGCTAATTTAAGCGCTCTATATCTTAACAATTCATCAGTTTCTATGATTAATGAAACTATGCAAGTTTTCGTTAATGGTTCAGCCCTTCTTCCTGATAGTGGTGTTCTTTCTGCTAATCATAGATTAGGTTTATTAGTAGATACATTTGGTAATATGAATATTCACCCAGGCGCAAATGTTCCCTGCTTTCCAGGTGCAGATAAATCAATTGAACTTTTTAGAAGTCGTGTTGGCGAATTAGATTATTTTGGTGTTACTGTTGGTAAAAAAATTAATCAACTCGATATTACATTTTCAAGACAATATTCATTGATGGTTGATGAAGCTGATGTTATTAATTCATTTTATAAACAACAACTTCAACTCCAATTTTTTGGAACTGTTGCTAAATCATTAATTGTTGGTAAAGGTGGTTACCAAATTATTTACACATAAAATATTTATTTTAATATTATAATATAATTATATATTATAATATGAACTCTAATATAATTTTAGAATGTAGACAACAAGATACTCCTAATGTTGTCGCTAATGGTGTTTATGAAACATATCTCGCTAATGAAGTAATTATTAATGATGGTGATATTCTTTTAATGAAGAACGCTATGATTGACACTAAAAAAGAGGGCAATATAATAATTGAAGATGATTTAATATTAAATATTAATTATGGTGTCTATATGACTGATTGGATAGAAGACGTAACAAATAAAAAAGAATATATTGATATTAATGGTGGTAATTTATTTAATTATGATCCTGCAATTGCTAACATTTATAAATTCGGTGCTGTTTACAAGGGTCAAAATTTTATTCCTTATTATTTTAAAAGCACAACTGGGGTAGATTATCAACAAGTCAATTCAGTTACTTATAAAGCATTGGGCCAAGTATTTGGCGAACAATCACCAGATATGCCTGTTACATATCAATATACTGATGCTCTTACTAATCAACCTGTTGTAGTTCATAGCACTATACCCGCTAGTGAACCAAATGTAGTATATACTGACGTATTAGGTTTTTTAATTGTAAAAGATACATTTTCTATTTTATCCCCTTCAATGAGAGATATGGAAACTGATTTTTTTTGGAAATATATAAGTGAAGATGTTACAGATGTGGCAAGTGATGGGGTTTATTCACCTTATGTATTTACTAAAACATTTACTTTACCAGCTGGCGTTTATAGTCCTAATAATTTAAGTTTATTAATGTCAAAGTTAATGTCAGAGAATAATATTAATGAAACTCCTTCTACTATATCTAATAATAGTTTTGTAAAATATGTTAGTCAGTTTTTACCAGGAGCACCTTTCCCTAATGGTGCCCCTGGTAATATTGGTCAGGATGGAACATATTTTTTTAGTAGCGATATGACAACACGATTTAGATTTGAAACAGGTAGTCCAAATTATACTTTTGGTGCAACTCAAACAGCATTAGAGTTTGATCCGGATTCTAATCTTTTTTCGTTTCAATACCTGCATAGTCCTATATTTGATTTAACAACTGGTAGTAATATATCTGTAAGAATTGCTAATTTAGGAGTTATAACTGGTTTTCAGAGTGATAATGTGACTCCTATTATTGCTAATAATTATTTAAAAACAACAGATAATGGAGGAATTTTCATTACGGGACTTCGTGCAAATTTGGCATCTAATGGTGTTCCTTTTGATTTTTGGAAGGGTGTATTAGGTTTTGATTTAAGTCAAATAACTGTTAAACCAAGAAAGCCAGTAATAGAACCTTCTACTGGTTCATATTTTGGATTAACTGGTTCATTCTATAGTTACTTTTTAAATCCTGGTGTTAATATTACATCTGGTTATAGTGGTGTAGATGCATCTGTTATTAAAAAGATTGGTGCTACTAATTGGTATACATTGAGCAGTGTTGGTATTCCTGCCCCTAGTAGCGGTAGTTCAATGTATAGTCAACAACCCGCCATATTTTCAACTATTGATGAAACTACACCATTAACTGCCTATATAGCATATAATGAATTATTAGATAGCTTTTCGCATTATGTTATCGATGCTGATTTGAAATTTATAGGAAATTATATTGGTAGAGATAAATATAATAATATTCAAGGAACAGTAAGTAAATATTACCAAACAGCAAATTATATTGTTTCTGATGGTGATGGAGCCATTCAATATACTCATCGTGGTATGCCGTTAATACTTAAGAGCATTAAAATTAATATTCTTAAATCAAATAAAACGGTTGATATAAATTTGGGCCCTGATAACACTATTATATTTCAATTAATTAAATCAACTAAACCATCTTCTTAGATTTAATCTTAATTACTTTATTCTTTTTTATTTGTGGTGGGTTTTCAAATACTTCTTTATATTTATATTGCTTCTTCTTTTCTTTTTGTTTTCCTTCTTCTTTTAGTTTGCTTATGTAATCCATATTATATATAATATATGTATATAATATTTTATTCTACATTGACATTATTGGCAACCATATTATATAGTTGTTCTTTTAGTTTATGTTTTTCACCCATATTATGATTAAATTGATTTCTTTGTTTCATTTCTTTATTACAATATACACACGTATATTTTTCATTATTAATCTTTTCTTTGTTCTTTTCGTAATATGTTTTATTATATGCTTTTTGGTCGTAATTGGTTTCAGAGCCATCTTTTTTAGTATATTTATTTACCATCTTATTATATATATTAATAAGAGATATTTATTTAAATCTATATCTAATTTAAATAAATTAATAACTTTATTTTATAAAATTATATCTTGATATTCTTTCTACTTCATTTTCATAATCTTCTTTATCTTCGAAATCTTCTTCTTCTGGTAATTTAAATTTATAATTAACTAAACATTTTACTTTATCTATAATAATAAAGTTCTTCTTAAATAAAAGGTTTTTTTCCATATATTCAATTAAGTTTTCTTTTGTAAATTTCTTTTTTTCTCTTGCTGTCATTTTTTCATAGTTTTCACTTCCTTTTATTCTTAAATATAAATCTTTAATCTTAATATATATATTATCTTCAGTCTTTTCTATTAGATTGTATATATTAGTTAATGTTGTTTCTGATTTGCTAATATATTTTTGTTTTGATAATTCAAATTCTTCAATTATTTCATATGTATAATTTCTTTGTTTATAATTTTGATATGCTTCTATTAATATTTGAAAGAAAGCATATTTATATTGTTGTTGTTTATCAATATTTGCTAATTCATCATTTGCTTCAAATACTGTTTTATTATCAATAACTGTTTTATCTGTTGTAAATGTTGCCTTAAAATCTATAATATCTAAACGACGTATTTCACCATTAGTAACCGTTGATTTCATTTCTGGTAGTTCATTTGTTAATAATACATATGTGTTTGTATTATTCATTTCACAAGAACTTACATATAAGTTTTTACCAATAAATTTAGTTTCACCGGTTAATGCTTTTAAATATGCATTATTTAATTTTTCACCACTATCTGGTTCACTAAATAAACATAATCGTTTATTATGTAATGTTGCTTTTGCGTCTGAGGTTGCTTTTGAATTTGTTAATATAAGTTCAACTTGACCCGTGCAAAAATAATTACCTAATGTTGCTTTAACATAATCTAAAATTAATGATTTACCATTACCACCATTACCATTAAATATATGTAACCGTTGATTAAGTTTAGCAATTAATCCAGTTGCTATAATCTCTAAGAACTTTTGTTTATGTTGTTTATTATATAAAAATATTTTATTAAGTAAATTATTCATAAATAATAATTCTTCTTTTTTTGGTTCTTCGTATATATATCCACAATCTATTGTAACATATAATGTTCTAAAATAATCAGTATTTTCTTTATTACAAAAAATGAACTTCTTTTGTTTTAAATCATAACAACCATTATTAAACATAAAAATTTCTTCTTCTTTATCAAAAATAATTTTATTTGATGTTGTATAATTTTGTCTCTTCTCAAATAATGTTTTAATTATACTTTCTTTATGTTTCATTGTCATACAATATTTTTGTAAGTTCTTTACTAACTCTGGGTAATCTCTACTTTGTGCATAATGTATTAATATATCTGATAATATAAACATATATAATTCATTTGATATATAACCTTTCATATAATTTTCTGCTTCTTTTCCATATATCCAAATACGATTGTTAAAATAATATAATACACCATCTTGAACTACAAAATTATTATTATATGTATAAATATAATCTGAAAGAGTTTTTTCATTAATTAAAATATCACTATTAAATAACTTTTGATATTCTTTGTATTTTTCAGGATTATCTTGTTTAGCAATATAAACCAAATAACCAATATTATATTTTTCTAATTTAATATTGTTCCATATTTGTTTATTCTTTTCTTTATCATATCCTTTATATTCTTTATTATATTCATCATATGTATTATAATAATCTTCACCAAATGCATTCTTAACAATAGTTGTTAATTTAAACCATTCATTATAATCATTAAATCTTTTATCATTCATACAATCTAATAATTTACGTAACATTTTATCAGTTGTATCATCATTGTCTAATAATTTATTTGCTAATGTTTCTTTTAACTTTTTAGTTTTCTCTTTTGTTTCTTTCTTCTTCTTTTCAATATTTTCTTTTTTCTTCTTTTCATTTTCAACTAATTTTGATAATATTATATTATCATCTTCAATAGTTAATTTTGGTTTAACTTCTTTAGTTGGTTTAACTTCTTTAGTTGGTTTAACTTCTTTAGTTGGTTTGTATACGAGATGAATAAAATCTATCAACCATTTTGTAAATTCATCTTTCTCACTTACGTTTATATTTTTTAGTAATAATTTAGATGATGTATATTCGTTAGTTTCTTTTTTATATTCATTATATCTAACTGAGTAAAATGTTCTTCCTTGACATTCTTTATTATGTATTTTACATTTAGTAATAGTTGGTGGTAAAACTACATTTGAACCATTTACAAATACTTCTAATCCTTTGTATGAGTATTTTTCTCTTCCTTTACCATCATTATCTTTTATACTTTTAATAAGTTCAATTAATTCTTCACAATTTGTAATATCTACGAGGGCGCCATAATTACCACAGGTTGATGTTTCAAAAAATTGAAATGCTTCAATTTTATTTAACATCTTTTTAATCTTTTCAAATTGCTTCTCTGCATACTCTGAGTAATCCTTACTATCATATATATCAAAATCTAATGATATAATAAAGCGGCCGTCTGCTTGTTCTCCTGCAAAAAAACCAATTCTTTCTGAGTCGTGATTTGATGTATTATAAGCTTTAATTCTTGTTTCAATATTTTCTTTTTTATCTTTATAAGTTAAATCTTTTTTACCTCCGTCTTTATACCAAATAGGGGCTTTTCCATCTTTTTGAATACTGTGAGTAATAATACCTGCTTTAGAATAGTTTCCTAAATAATCCATTTTATTATATATTACAAATATATAATTATTCTTTAAATAAAAAATTAATTCTTATATTAAAATTATTATTTCCCGAAAAATAGGAACAGTTCCCGGAAAAATGCGACGCCTAAAAAATCACTTTATTTGTTACTCTTATATACTTTTTTTTTAGATAACGGAAAAATAGGAACATAAAAAACTAAACTATTACTGTAAGTGTGATAAGAGATATTATAAAAAGTCGTGTCTCATTTTTCCTTTTTATGTATAAAAAGTAACTAAGGAGACAAAAAAATATGTGTTTTTGGGCGTCGCATTTTTCCGAAACATTAAAAGAAAAACTTAAAAGTGTTCCTATTTTTCCGAAAAATACTATATTTTTGATGTAAAAAATGTAGTTTTTTTAGTAAAATATCCCTATTTTTTCGAGATATTTATTAAAATACAGTAAAAAATTAGATAATTTTGATAAAAAACATAAAATTATTAATAAATAATTTATAAAATATAATTCTAATATATATGTCGAGTGAATATAAGTTTAAAGAATTAAAACCCGCTAGAGATAATAAACATAAATTGATTGTAACATTAGAAAACAAAATAACAGGAAGAGAGAAGAATATAAAGTTTGGTGCTTACGGAGCATCTGACTATACTAAAACTAACGATAAAGAACAAAAGATGAGATATATAAAACGTCATAAGGGTATGGGTGAAAATTGGTCTGACCCATCCACTAAAGGGTTCTGGGCCGCAAGAATTCTTTGGAACAAACCAACAATAAAAGAATCTTTAGATCAAACAAAAAAGAAATTTAAATTATAATAAACTTTAATCAATATCTAAATATATTTCTCCAATCTTTTCATTTTTAATTTCATCTATTTTTTTCATTATATATTGAAATTTAGTATCATTCATAGCCATTAGATTTAATAGACTAACTGAATTAGCGGGTGATAGTTTCTTACTTATCTTTCTATTACAACATCCTATTTTGACGGTAACCTGTGCGTCTGACCCTTCCGTAGATGTGGGTTTCATACATTCAAATATCATATACTATATATCAATATTTAAATCTTTCTTATTTTTAATGGCATATTCTCTCATCTTATAAAAACCCTTAATCCAAATCTTCGCGCATTCACTACATGTAGGTATGTCATCTATTTTAACATTTTTACGCATTACTTTATTACAAACTCCACAGTTCATTATATAATATAATTATATTATTCTGAATCTGTGGAATGATTGAGAATATCATCTTGTAGCGTTTCTACACTAAAATTATCATTTTCTAATTCTCTCAATTCTAACTGCATAAAAGTAAGTGATTCCTGCATACGTATAATATTTCTTTTTAACCATAGAATATGACATTGTCTACATTTCATACCGTGTAATAAATCACCATCTAAACAATCATCACATATCAACCGTTTACACTCATTACATTTAACATTTAGTTTATCTTTGAGTCTATCTTTATTACAATCAAAACAAAAATTTAACTTATCCATTATATAATATTAACATATTTTATAATTTTTTCATTTAATCTATCTTGTTGTTCTTTAGTTAACTCTTCCATTAAACATTTTAATATATAATGTAATTTAAATTGTCGTATTCTTATTTTCTCTATTTCTTTTTCCATTATTATATAAATTTAACTTACATAATAAAATCATTTTATTTTTCTAATATAATATCTTCATTATCATTAAAAACTATATACGATGTTATAATACTATTTTTAGTAATTATGTTTATTATAACAACTCCTTCTTCATTATAAAATTCATATTCTTTCATTTTACATTGTTCCGTATAATTGCAAATCTTACAATCATCACATAAATATTCATAAGTCTTCATTATTATATAAATTTAACTTACATAATAAATTATTCTATAAACTTTTCCATTTCAATGATTGAATAATTAGAAAGAATATAAGGTTCAAATCCCCATTCATTCATACATATCAATTTTAATACTTCAATACTATCGTCACTTAATGGAGTTTCAAAATTATAAATAATATTTAGTTTTATTGTTGGTTCAACTATTGTATTAATTACATAAGCTTTCATAGTATTAAATATTGCTTTTTCACTTGAGTTGTTTAACTCTATCACAAGTAAGTCTTTTATCTCCTGTTTTGAATTCATTCTATATATATATAATAAGTAAATAATATTTTATTTTGATAATAATTTAAATTGCTGTCATTGTAACTATTGCGTTAATAAATCTACTACCAGAAGAAGGATTCACATTCATAAAATAAACACTGTCTCCAGCAATAAGTGACTCATTGATGTCTCCAACATTTACTGTTTTGCCTGGTGTTGGATTAATACCCTCTATATATCTCGCGGTTTTAAGATTGTTATACTTATCTCTAACATACATCATTACACTATCACCAAGAGTAGCGTAATAATATAAATTACTGATAATACCAATATAACCATTTGGAACAGTAATAACACCAGCACCAGAAACATAAGGGCTAAGTTGATTTCTAAATACTACATTTCTAG
>Ga0209246_10000326_pt1 | contig 21125 bp, 20 predicted proteins | sample LauGreSpBDMM15SN_2_FD_187560 | JGI IMG/M metagenome (GOLD analysis project Ga0209246, IMG submission 187560) | Freshwater lake microbial communities from Lake Michigan, USA - Sp13.BD.MM15.SN (SPAdes) (version 2) | ecosystem: Environmental > Aquatic > Freshwater > Lake | place: Lake Michigan...
CAGACGCGGTTGTAGCAAAGTTTGACACATCTGGTTTAGTAGGTGAAACAGCTACTGGATCGGATGTAATTGCGGCAGGTAAGATATTTACCTCAACCATAACGGAAACCTCTACAGGCACAGACGCTACCGAAGGGGGGCCGTTGTATGCTACAACGGTAACAGAGGCAAGCACAGGCACAGACGCGATTTCTTCGGTCATAGCTGTAGGCGCGGTAATTACCGAAACGGCTACGGGTGCAGATGCAACAGTAGGCGGGGAAATTTATTCAGCAACGATTGCTGGAACGGCTTGGGGACAAAACGGTTGGGGCAGTAATTCGTGGGGTGGAGAAGGTGAGTTAGCTACCGCTACTGATGCGGTAGCTTCTACTTTAACGCTTAATCCAACAGTAAGCGAAACGGCAACGGGCACGGATGTTGTAACTGCGGGTATAGCGTTTGTTTCTAGTATTACAGAAACGGCAACGGGCACGGATGTTGTAACTGCTACACGGACTTTAAGTCCCGCAGTAAGTGAAACGGCTACAGGCACGGACGTTATTTTGGCTAACGCAGGGTTTGCAAGTGCGGTAACCGAAACAGCAACCGGAACAGATAATATAGCTGGAAGTCTTGTATATTTTGGAGATATACAAGAAACAGCGACAGGCACAGACGCAGTAACGGCGGTAGTTGTAGTTAATACGGCAATTACAGAAACCGCTACGGGAACAGATGTAATTACAACACAAGTAGCGTTTAAAGGCTCAATTACTGAAAATGCAGTGAGTGCAGAAACTTTAACAGCGGCGGCGGTTTTTTTGGCTTCTATGAATGAGCTAGCAACAGGTACAGATGGATTGACTGCACGACCATTCTGGGAAATAATTGACAATACGCAAACAGCAGGTTGGGTTGCTGTTGCAACGAACTAGGAGTTAAAAATGGCATCAACATGGTCAGCACTTAAAATAGAGTTGCTTGAAACAGGGCAAAACTCAGGTCAATGGGGTAACCTTACCAACACAAATCTGGGTGATGCAGTTTTGGGAGAGGCCATTACAGGCTCTGCCACAGTAAATTTTGCAACGGACGCAGATGTAACAATTACGCTTACCGACTCAGCAACCACCCAAGCGGCTAGAAATCTGCGTTTAAACATTACAGAAAGCTCCACGGGCATAGGTTCTGTACGTAATTTAATACTGGGTTCTGGTTGCCAGATTGAGAAGTTTTACCTTATCAATAATACGGGCACAGGCGCTAAAACAGTTAAGAACACTTCAGGCACTGGCATATCTGTTCCCGCGGGCAAGGCAACTTTAGTATTTAACGACGGCACAAATGTTGTAGATGCATCTTCTTACTTTACTTCTTTGACGCTGGGTTCTGCATTACCAATTGCTTCTGGCGGTACTGGAACTACATCAACTACGTTTGCCAATCTAACAACCAATGTAACAGGCACACTGCCCATCGCCAACGGTGGAACAGGCACGACTTCAACTACGTTTGTAAATGCTGCTACAAACGTAACGGGAACGCTCCCGGTCGCCAACGGCGGCACTAACTTGTCTTCTGGCACATCCGGCGGTGTTTTAGCTTACACAGCTTCTGGTACTTTGGCTTCTTCTGCCGCTTTAACTGCAAACAATGTGGTGGTTGGTGGCGGTGCAGGTGCTGCCCCTTCTTCTACAAACTTACTGGCTATCTCTGCCGCTGTAACATCAGGCAACTACATTAAAGCAATTGGCTACGCCGACACAGTCACAGCGCTGGGTAACACCGGCACAGCAATCAACCTTGATTTAACAAGCGGCAATGTATTCTCTGCAACACTCAACGGTAGCGCCACAATTACTTTACGTTTTCCAGTATCATCAGGCGCGTCTTCGTTTACACTGATATTGACAAATGATGCAACGCCCGGTAGAACAGTCGCTTTTGTTGGTTCAGGCGCAACAATGAAATTCCCCGGCGGCGCAGCATCGCTTTCACGAACAACAACCGCAGGCGCAATTGATGTTTGGTTCTTTTTTACCCCCGATGGTGGAACTACTTACTTTGGTTCCATCCCAATGAAAAACTTGATTACTTAATAGGAGCATAAAATGGCTTTAACCGCAGAACAACAATCTCAAGTTGACGTTGCTAACGCAATGGAAGCAGCACGTCATACAAACAGCTTAGCCTTACAAGCTAAACAAGCAAAACTGGAAGCAGTCCGTTTGGCTAAAGAAGTGTTGATTGAAAACGCACGCAGCAAAGCTGTGGACTCCCGTGATGTGGCTGCGGCTGACATTACTGCTTTTGCTGGGACATTGGTTGCATATATTGATGCCTGATGGACAGGTACGACTACTTCTCTAGTAGCGTATATCGCGAAGAGCACCCTGACTGGGTTGAACACACTCGTCAGGTTGTTCAGAAGTATTACGACCAAGCCGCATCCAACGGTGCGTTGGATCAAACAGACCACATGGTGGGTGACCCAGATTTAAAATTTCTGGTGGATTATTTGTTGTTGGCGTCTGACACTATTCTGCGTGAGCAGGGCTATGACATGAACAAGTACGAACTGTACGTGTCTGGTCTGTGGGGGCAGGATGTTAAATGTAACGGTAGCACCAATGTGCACGCCCACAAACATAGTCAAGTTTGCGGTTGGTTCTTTTTAGATACGCCAGAAGGCGGTTCGTACCCTGTGTACCACGAGCCACGCATGAACAAGCAGATGGTTGAACTGGACTATGTACAAGGCAATGAGCTTACAAATGCTTCGCCACAAGTGCATTTTAACAATGTCAAGCCCGGCACAATTTTGATGGCAAACTCTTGGATGCAACATCAATTGACGCAGAACTATTCACAAGAACAAACAAAGTCTGTACACTTTATCGTTTCACACAAGGATCGTTAATGCAACACTTACTAACGCCTTACACTAAACTTATGCCGCCATTTTCTTGGTGGGAAGGCGCTTTTACCGATCAAGAACTAGATTGGCTGCAAAATAAAGCAAAAAATGCTGAACAAAATGCGCAGATTAGTGACGGTGCAATAAGTACAGATATTAGACGTTCTCAAGTGTCGTGGCTTAACAATGACGCTGATACAAAATGGGTGTTTGAAAAATTTGCTGATGTAGCTTCAAAAATAAATACCGCAGATTTTCGGTTTGACTTAACAGGTTTTGGCGAACCCCTGCAACTTACAAACTATAGCCAGTCGGAAAACGGTATGTACGGTTGGCACTTAGATTACGGTGCAGCGGGCGTCAGCCGTAAGCTGTCTATGGCTATGCAATTAACTGACCCATCAGAATATGAAGGTGGTAATTTACAAGTTATGGCTGGTAATCAGCCGCAGAACGTACGTAAGCAAAGAGGGTTGATTGCAATTTTCCCCTCATATGTTTTACATCAAGTCACTCCTGTAACACAGGGCAGTCGTCAATCCCTAGTAGCATGGGTATCGGGGCCAGCATTCAAATGAACATAGAATACTTTGAGCATATTGCGTTATACAAAGACGTATACCCAGAAGGGTACTGCCAGCATCTTATTTCTGAGTTTGATCGCTTGGAAAATGGGGGTGCAGGTGCTAATAGGCAACGTTCAGAGAATGCATACAAGCACGCCAAAGACGATTATCAAATTGGCATTGAGTTAAAAAACCACAATCTTCTTAATTTTAATGGGCAAAGCGCAAGCGCTTTATATTTTGATGGGTTGCAACGTTGTTACGACGATTACACAAACAAATATTCTGTGCTTAAATCCACTGGGAAAATTAGGGCAACTGCAATGAAAATGCAGCGTACTGGCCCCGGCGGGGGATACCATATATGGCATTGTGAACAGGGGCCCGAAGAGCAAGCTAATCGTGTTGTGACATACATGTTGTATTTAAACAACATTGCGCCGGAAGAGGGCGCTGAGACAGAGTTTTTGTATCAAAAGAAGCGGTTTAACCCAACAGAAAATACAATGGTTATATGGCCCGCCGCGTACACACACACACATAGAGGTAACCCCGTGTTAGGCGAGAACCACAAATACATTGTTACGGGTTGGTTTTATTATGATTAAATTCATACTGTAAAAAGGAGTTAAGTCATGGCAATTGGAACTTCAAAAATTGGTGTGCTTGGTGGGGGCGTCCCCGCCGGAAGCGAAACTTTTAATACATCGGGAACATACACTTCAGTTGGAGTTACTAAAATTTCAATTGTGGGTAAAGGTGGCCCCGGAAATTCTGGAAATTCTGGAAATCCGGGGGCTAATCCGGGGAAAGGTGGGGGCGGCGGCGCAGGGGGGCCCAATAGTACTTTAGCCTCAATGCGAAATACGGGTCTTCAGGGTGGTGCTGGTGGTAACGCTCAGTCGGGAGGTGCAAAAGGTAGTGCCCCTTTCGGTCCCTCAGGGGGTTCATCAAACCCCGGCGGTGCAGGAGGTTCCGGTACTGGCGGTAACGCTGGCAGTGCGGGCAATGCGGGCGCGGCATCTACAGCGGTATCTTTAACTTTTCCGGGCGGAGCGGCGGGTAATGGTGGTGCAGCAGGGTCGGGAGGATCGGGAGGTAATGGCGGTGGGGCGGGTAATGGCGGATTAGAAAATAATGTGTCTGGGCCGGGTATTTCTGCGGGTAACGGTGGCGGTGGGGGTAATAGCGGCGGTAATGGCGGCGCTGGTATTATTAGAAACGCTCGTTTTCCGGGAGCTGGCGCTGGAGGCGGGGGCGCAGGTTCCGTAAACGCCGGAAGTCCGGGAAACCCTGCTAACAATGCCGCACACCCCTGTGGTTGTGGCACATCTGGTGCTGGAGGTAATTCCGGTGGCGGTGCTGGTGGTGGTGGCAATGGCGCTTGTGCAACTAGCTGCCAAGCCGGAGGTGGTGGGGGAAGCGGTGGTGGTGCAGGGTCTTCAGGAGATACAGCCTCAGGCGGCGGTGGAGGTGGAGGTGGACGAGGCAATGCAGCTAATGCCGGTAGCGCGGGCAATTCCGGAGCAACAGCAAACAATACCACTTTTAACTGCGTAAGTGTTTCTTCTGGTACTTCATATCCTGTTAGTGTGCCTGCTGGAGGGCAAGTTGTTATTTCGTGGAACGCGCAATGAAACCGTCTAAAGAAATTAAAAACCGTTTGGAAGCGCTTGAAGCAGAGCGCGCTGTGTATGAAGCAGAACAAGCTTTTAGAAATTTAAAAAGCAATGCTTCTAGAGCACGCGCTATTACTGTGGGCACTGCGTTCGGTGGAACTACTGAAATAAGTATTCGCGGTGAGGGCGGAGATACACTTTGGTGCTTGATGCAGCCCGTAGAAGTAATAGAACTTATCAATCAGCTATCCGCGAACATTGGTTGCCATATACACATTCAACCCCGTAAAGATTTTTCAAGCTGGCGTGAATGGAACTTGACAGAAGCTGAAAAACTACACTACAACGGGCATGTGCCATTTGTAAACGATATGGCTCCATTTAACCAAGTAGGTATTACTGGGGCAGATCAAGCGCTTATTGAACGGCTAAAGGTTGAAGGGTTTCAGGGTGTTGGTGGTGGTAAAGGCGGGAGCCTGCCTCTCCATGCTAAACAAGAACTTTTAAATAAAGGTGAAGAAAATGTTGTGGCAACTAAAAAAACTGTCAACGGGCGAAGCGCTAAACGAACCACAAAAACTCCCTGAAAATTGGGGGTCGATCTTTGGCATGGGCGGCATCAAAGACCGCCTTGGGGATTTGTCATGGCTTGGCGATGCTTACGCTGACCAAGGATGGTTTGAAGTGGGTGAAGAAACGCCTACATCACTAACCGCAGATGAAGTTAACGCAACCATTGCGCAGCGTTTAAGAGATTCTGCATGGGCGGTTGCTGAAGACGATCTGACCATTACACGCGGCCAACGCGCTGACTGGATGGCGTTTAGACAATCATTGCGTGACATACCCTTGCAAGCTGGTTTCCCTACAAACATTGTTTGGCCTACTGAGCCTGCATGAACAAGTACTTGATCCGGTTTAACAAAAGCCGTGGGCAACCGGGTCGAGGTTCTGAAGATCATGCTTGGCGTGTATTTGAGAATGGTCGTGAAGTTTTAGCCAAGCATGTGCGCATTCAAGTACCTTCATGGAGCGAAGCCGATGGCCCCGACTGGAACATTGCGTGCATAGGCACGATGCTGTTTTTTGACGACACTGATACTGTGGTAATAACTTTATGAAAAAATACGCAGAAGTGTTTTGGGCTCCTTGGGTTGATAATGTAAACGCAGAAACAGTTTGGTCAAGTACTGTTTATTTGCCTCCAGTCCCCTTGTTCGGTTTGGCGCATGGAACCATACAAAATAAAAGTGAAAGCCTGTTTAAATGCCCTGCTGTAAAGGGCCTTATTAAAAATGATTTTGTAATTAAATCGCCGTTTGATTTAACGTTAACATTTGACCAAGCAACAGCAACAGTATCTACAGACAATTACGGACAAGATTTTTATGACGGTTACGTTATTAATCGTTCAATACCTAATGGCCCAATAGTAATGACAATTCCGCCACGGTATGTGTTTTTTTCTAAAGACGATGTAGAAATGATGTCTATGGATTTACCCATAATTTCATCTAACTCTAGTAAAAACATAAAAATGATCCCGGGTAAATTTAATATCTCAAAATGGTGTCGATCAATTGATTTTACGTTTACTGTTGTTGACCCATCATTGCCAGTAACTTTAAAAGCAGAAGAACCTCTTTGGGCTGTTCGTTTCTACACCCCAAACGACGTACCTGTAAAAATAACGCAGTTTGAGTTAACGCCAGACATTATAAATAAAGTTGAGTCAATGACTTCATTAAAAAAGTTTCGTAAGTTTCTGCCCCTTGAGAAGTGTTACGAAATGGCAACGGGTGTAATCCAACAGCTTAAGAAAAAATTCTAGCTATGCACGATTGGCCAGAAGCGTTTATCATTGGTGGAGTTATTGTGGCCTTCGTACTGTGGGGCACGTACACAATCATTTGGATATGGTCATGATGTATGCGCTGGCTCATATTGTTACTGCTGTTGGGGCTAGTTGGAGCCGTAGCCAAGAACGGCTGTCATGTACGCGAGTTCTACGGCATAGGTTACACAATCCACAACCCATCCGAGCGCCATCAGCAAATGATTGCTTGGCTAAAGAACAACGCGCCTTACTGCAAATCCGAAGATTATGTGGTGATTTGGAACAACCTGCCCATGTGGGCGGGTACAGCAGATTCGGCAGAAGCCCGATCTTTAATTTTGCGTGGCTATGAAGAAGCGATTAAACGTGAAAAGAAATGATTCAGCTTCGCAAATGGTATCCGTTTGTGTTCCCCACTCCATACGACGTCCGAGCAATAGCTTCGGAACGTAGGGCGGAACGACTAGAGCATGAGTACAAGGTAGCTGTAGAAGCCGAAAAGGTAAACAAAGCAGTTGATGCGCTTGAGATTGAGTTGTACAACAAACGAGCAAGACAAAACACGATTGAGTTGGAAATCTTTAACAACACAAAACATTTTGACAAATACGTATGACCAAGAAACCAACAGTCAGACCAATCAGGAAACCGCAGATGGAAACAAAAGAAAAGTTGACGCTGTGGGTTACATTGATGGTCAGCACCACCCTGTGCATCTCCGTATTGGCCATGGTAACCGCCTTTATGTTGGGTCTTTGGGCCAAGGAAGTGGACAACGCCGAGATTTTCAAAATGATTTCACCCGCTTTTTCTACTCTTATCGGCGGCATGATTGGGTTCCTGTCTGGTATCAAACTCATGCAAAATGAAGACTCTAAAAAGGATGGCAAATGCTGACACTACTCTCAACACTGATCTCGTTCCTAATGGGCGGCCTGCCCAAGCTTTTGGAGTTCTTCCAAGGCCAACAAGACAAAGCCCATGAATTGGCTCTGGCCAGACTACAAATTGAGCGTGAGTTAGAACTGCGTAAAGCAGGCTTTGAAGCGCAGGAACGGATTGAACACATCCGGTCAGATCAACTGGCAACAGAGAGTGCCGCTAACACCGCCCAAGTTCTGATTGGGGCACAGCAGGCCGAGATGCAGGCAATTTATGCCCATGACGCAAGTTTAAACGAGGGGACTTCAACATGGATGAAAAACCTGAGAGCGAGTGTCAGACCTGTCATTACCTATGGATTCTTCTTTCTGCTAGTCTTTGTGGATATTGGGGGCTTCTGGTATGGATACTATATGTCTGTCCCTTTTAACGACCTCTTAGAGATGCTGTGGGATACAGAAACCCAAGCCTTGTTTGCCTCAATCATTGCGTTCCACTTTGGTGGTCGGGCGTTTGGTAAATGAACATCTCAGACAAGTGCCTGCACATGATCCGCCACCATGAAGGTGTGCGGCAAAACCCGTATAAATGTCCAGCAAAGTTGTGGACTGTGGGCGTTGGGCATGTCATGTTTCCAGAACAGGGCAAGTTAAAGATAGACCAGCGGGATGCCTTTGTGCCACCCGCAGAAGCTATGCGCAAGTACAGCATGGAGGAAGTTGATGGAATTCTTAGAGCCGATTTGCAGCGCTTCGAGCGTGGGGTGCACACTTACTGTCCTGTCGATCTTACACAAGGTATGTTTGATGGCCTTGTTAGTTTTTCTTTTAATGTCGGGCTGGGAACACTCCAGCGTTCAACGCTTCGTCAGAAGCTGCTACGGGGCGATAAAGAAGGCACTGCTGAAGAACTCTTGAAGTATTGCATGGCGGGGGGTAAAATCCTCAAAGGGCTGCAAAAGCGTCGCATCGACGAGCGTGCATTGTTTCTATCCTAGGACTGCCAATGCCATTACAAAAAATCCTGTTTAAGCCGGGCGTGAATAAAGAGAACACGCGATACACCACTGAGGGTGGTTGGTATGAGGCCGACAAGGTACGCTTTCGTCAGGGTAATCCCGAAGTTATTGGTGGCTGGGAACGTATTTCTATTAATACATTTTTAGGCATCTGTCGGTCTTTGTGGAACTGGGTTTTATTAGACGGCAGAAACATTTTAGGTGTGGGCACAAACCTTAAATTTTATCTTGAGAATGGTGGTGCTTATAACGACATCACACCCCTTCGAGCTACCAGCACAATCAATACAAATCCTTTTGTGGCTACAAACGGCTCTGCCGTTATTACGGTTACAGACACCGCCCACGGTGCGTCAATTAATGATTTTGTAACTTTTAGTGGTGCAACTGGTTTGGGCGGCAATATAACAGCGGCTGTTCTTAACGCAAACTATCAAATTTTAAACGTTATTGACGCTAACACTTACACATTTACAGCTACGGCTACAGCCAACGCATCAGATGTTTCTGGTTCTCCCGGAGGAGGCGCTTCGGTTGTTGCGGCGTATGAAATAAATGTTGGCCCTGCCACTCAACAAGTATTAACAGGGTGGGGCGCTGGCGGCTGGGGTTTAGGTACATGGGGTAATGGCGCTCCCGTAGCCACTGTTTTTGGTGCTTTAAGATTATGGAGCCAGCAAAACTTTGGCGAAGATTTGGTATTTAATCCTCGCGGTGGGGGCTTGTATTACTGGGAGGCACCTACATTAACAACCCGTGGTGTGCTTCTTAACTCTCTTGGCGGCACGGTAACCTTTACTAACGCTTCTCCTACCGTTGTAACCTCAACTGTTGCATACACGGAGGGCGCGGCTTTGCAGTTTTCTGGCGGTTCTTTGCCAATAGGCGTGTCTGCGGCTACAACCTTTTTTGTTTTTGAGGTAAACGGCCTAACATTTAATTTGCTTGATTCCTCAGGTAACGTAGTTAATACGTCTAGCTCAGGCACAGGTTCCGTTTCTTTAATTGTAGACGTGCCCACGGTCGTCAACACTTTAATTGTTTCAGACACCTCACGTTTTATTTTGACATTTGGCGTAAATGATTACGGCAGTGCAACATTAGATCCAATGTTAATCCGTTGGTGCGGGCAAGAGGATCCTTTCAATTGGACACCTACAGCTACTAACCAAGCGGGAAGCGTGCGTTTATCCAACGGTTCTGAGATTGTTACTACAATACAAACGCGTCAAGAGATTGTTGTGTTTACAGACTCCGCTGTATATTCTTTACAGTATCTTGGACCGCCCTTTGTTTGGGGATCTCAACTTCTTGCAGACAGCACTTCTATTTACGGACCGAATGCGGCAGCCGTGGCCTCAGGTGTGGTGTATTGGATGGGGATAGATAAGTTCTATGTTTATGATGGCCGGGTTCAAACCCTTAACTGTGATTTGCGCCGGTTTATTTTTAGTGACATTAACAAAAATCAGAACCTGCAAGTCTTTGCTGGGGTCAATGAAGGTTTTAATGAGATATGGTGGTTCTATTGTTCAGAATCTAGTACGACCATTGACCGCTACGTTATTTACAACTATCAAGAAAAAATCTGGTATTACGGCACGATGGCACGGACAGCGTGGCTTGATTCAGGTTTGCGTGACTATCCGTTGGCTGCTACATACCAGCCAAATAATACGGGCAACATCGTGGAGCACGAAAACGGTTTGAACGACAACGCAACAGGCACTGCAATAGCTTTAAATGCTTTTATTTCCTCATCGGAACTGGACATAGGTGATGGCCACAACTTTGCGTTTGTATGGCGCGTGTTGCCTGATCTGACGTTTGGGGATTCTACGAATACGCCTACGGGTGCTGTTCCTGCGGTTACCATGACTTTGTTTGGATTGTCCAACTCTGGTTCGGGTACTACCAGCAACGCGTCAGCTTCTGTCCTTAAGGGCAGTACCTACGTTATAACCGAAGAATTTACTGGCCAGATATTTACGCGCATGCGCGGGCGGCAGATGATATTTAAAATTGACTCAAATCAGTTAAATACACAGTGGCAGCTTGGCTCTCCTAGAATTGACATCAGAGCTGATGGGAGGCGGTAAGTGGCTGAACTTAATGTCCGTCCTCCTAATCTGCCTTTGGCATCCGATGAGTATGACCGCAGGTATCAGGATCAATTAAACAATATCTTGCGTTTGTTTTTTGCGCAGCTTAATAATCCGGGGGACATGGGCGGAACGTCGTTGAATTTGAACCTAGACACGCTGCCCACGGAAGCTGACCTGCCGACTTTACGGCTAGGTGATGTGTACCGCGACACACAAGATGGCATACAAGCAACAAGTCAAATGCTTCGCATAAAGACGTCTACGTAATACAATTGAACAAATACCTTTTCCCAAGGAACTGACATGGCCACAGCACCCCAAACCGCAATGGAAATGCCTCAACAAGGCGCAAATCCTTTTGCCGATCCCAATACGATGGCCGTTTATGACCAGATGCGTCAGTCTGTGTCACCTAAACAATTTGGTGATGAGATGTTGGCGGGTGCCTCGCAAATCGATCCGCGGGCCACGGCCCAATTTATGGATGACTTAAGCCAGATTGATTTGTCTCCAGAAGATCTGGAAATGCTCAACAACATGGTTGATGAGATTCTGGCCAACCCAGAGCAGTATGCCGAGGTCCGTGCAAAGTATTTAGAGATGGGTGCGCCGGAGGAGTTGTTGCCCGAGCAGTTTGACCCTCAGTTCTTTGCTGCAATGAACATGGCCGTGGACCAGTTGATTGCAGAGCCTGCCGGTGTTCAATCGTTTGCCATGGGCGGTATTGCAGAGCTTAAGCCAATTGCCAAAGCGATTGCCAGTTATGGCCGCAACGGTGACACCATGCTGGCGCACATTACGCCTGCAGAAGCGCGCATGCTGCGCCGCCGTGGTGGCTCGGGCACTATCAATCCTACTACGGGCTTGCCTGAGTTTTTCTTGAAGAAGGCGTTTAAGAGCCTTGGCAAAGCCATTAAGAGTTTTGCAAGCAGCACCGTGGGCAAGATTGTTACCACCGTGGCCCTTGGCTTTTTCTTAGGCCCTGCTGCTGCTAGTTTTATGGGGGTTACCTCTGCTGCCGGAATTGCGGCCGTCACTGGTTTTGTAGGCAGCGCAGGATCTACGCTTCTTGCCGGCGGTAACATTGGCGATGCTTTAAAAGCTGGTGCAGTTGGCGGTTTGACGTATGGCGCAACAGTGGGTATTACGGGCGGTGCTGAGGCATTTGCTCCGGGACTTGAGACAACCCCCGGACAAGCGTTCCAAGGTCAGTTAGACAAGGTGAGTAACGTGTTCAGCGCGCCTACAACCGCGGCTCCTGCTCAGATTGCTACTGATGTTACACAAGCTCCATACAAGCCTTTGGAAATGACAGGCACTCCATCAAAACCGTTTGATGCGTATTTTGATTCACAACCTTCGGCCGCGGCAACTGACGTTGCTGATTCTGCATTACAAGCAAAGAGGGTGACACTGACACCAAATCCTCAAACAGGGACTCTTGAAATACCTGCCGGATCAGAGGTTCGTCCATTTACCACCCCAGATGGAGCTACATCATATGGAACGTTTCCTAAGGATGCATATACAGGTTCGTTAAAACCCCCTGTTGGCGGATTGCAGCCTAATATTGCGGTGCCTGATATGCCAGCAGGGACACAACTAAGCAGAATGCCACAAAGCATGCTTAGCCCTTCCGCTTCATTACCTACTATCTCTGGCGTTGCACCCCCTGCTGCACCTCCTGTACCTACTGTGGGTAAAGCTTTTAGCACCATCGGTGAGGGCCTAGGTATTGGTGAAGGTAATTCATTTAGCTTTGACAAGCTAATGCAGGGCGGCAAAGAGTTGTTCTCGCCAAGCTTGTCAAATGCCGAGCTTGCAAAAACTCCTGAGTATACGAATGCAATAAATAGCGGAAAAACCGTAACTCAGGCTTTGGCAGATGCAGCTAAATTAAATGCTCCTGACTTTTTTAGATCCTACGGCCCTGCCACTTTAGCGGGCCTTGGCACGTTAGGCTTGATGGGTGGTTTTAGTCCTAAGCCTATTGAAGAATCTGCTCAGAGCAAAATGCTTAAAGGCGGCCCCGGCTCGGCAGAAGATTTACTGAGCAAAAACCCATCACAGTTTTATGTACAGTATTTGCCCGGTGTGCAGTATTACAACGGCTCCCTTCGTAGACCTCCCGGCATGGCAACAGGCGGTATTGTTGATGCAATGCCAATGAACTATGCAATCGGTGGTGGCGTAGACAAGCAGCTATACGATGTTTACACATCAACAACTTTGTCTGAAGCAGACAAAGCCACAAAATTAAATGCAATTATTGCAGCTAACAATGTCACAGCCGACGAGATTAAAACGCGTTTTAATTTATCGGATAAAGACATCTCGTACATTGACAATTCAGCAGGGGTTAATTACGCCGCCCCCGTTCAAAATAGCGGAGGCATTACTACTGTCTTAAACCCCAGTGGAGAAGCATACAGCGCAGCAGATACCGCGATGTATAACGCTTTCCGCGCAGGAGACTACGGTCTATTAAACGGTTTAATGGCCACTTACAGTGTCACGCCTGCTTACATTAAAACTAAGTTTGGTCTGTCAGATGCGGATATCAACTACATTACCGGTCAAGGCGGTAAATTCTCGGCAACAGGCCCCGCTGCATTGAAAAATACGGGCACTGGAACTTCCACTATTTTCTCTAATACACCCGGATTTTCCTTAACTCCCGGTGGTTTAAAAACAATGCCAAAAACCACAGCAGGTGGCACACAAGTGCCTACCGGTGGAACCGGCTCATACCCTGCGATTGATGATTTGCAGTTAGCTGCGGGCATGGATGCCAACAACATTAGCCCACAAAAAATGGCAATTGCTTCTGGCGTAAGTGTGCCTGAGGCAACTACTCGTTATTACAACGCTAAGAATGAAGCTCTTTTGGGCAACTTTACAGTTGATCCAGCCACGGGTAGACGTACCCCCATCGCGGCCCGCGCGCCTGTGGCACAGCCCTACAACAACGCTGTTGCTTTGGCTTCGGGCTTATCTCCAACAGGCCCATTAGGCGAGTACAGCACACGCAATGTAACGCCCGTTGTGCCTGACACAGTAACCGGCGGAATTACAACTCTTCCAGATGTAAGTTTTAGTCGCCCCGGCGTTCAACGTGCAATGCCGTTGTTTAAAACAGATGGTACTTTGGGTGCATATCGTGATCCCAATACGGCTACGCAGTACACACCCTTAGAAAGTCGTTTGTATGATGCTTTTACAAGCAAAAACACACCAGAGTTAAACAATCTTTTATCTCAATTTAACGTCAGTGCGGGCGCTATTGAAAATCGTTTTGGATTAACTCCCGCAGATACTGCATCTATGGCGCAAAGTGGAGTAAAGTTTTTTACGCCTCCCGCAGCCAATACAAGCACTGCTCCTAAATTATTAAACATGGGCGGTATTGCAGGTTTAGCTCAGGGCGGTTATCCTAGGAAAACTGGTCAAATCAACGGTCCGGGGACCGGAACCTCTGATTCAATCCCTGCAATGCTGTCTGACGGCGAGTTCGTAATGACTGCCAAAGCTGTTCGTGGAGCAGGCAAAGGCGACAGACGGGCTGGAGCAAAACGCATGTACGCTCTTATGCATCAACTTGAACAAAACGCAGCACGAGGTTAAACCATGGCAGATCCCGCAATCACAGGCGAATCAACAACGATACAACGCGAAGCGCCGCTAATTGAAGCCTACAAAACAGGCTTATTAGAAAGCGCCAAAAGTCAAGTCGATGCAACGAATCGGGCCGCAACCGAGGGCCGATATTTAACCCCCGATTATCAAATTGCGGGGATGAGTCAAAACCAGATGAATGCCCTGAATGCAGGGGCTGCTGGTATTGGTGCTTATCAGCCTTATTTGACAAATGCTGTTAGACAAATGACGGGGGGACAGCAGTTATTAGGGCAGGCTACTGATGTTTTACAGGGTGCTGATACCCGTAATCAATTTAACGTAGCACAGGCTTTGACCGGGATGGCCGCCCAAAACACGTTGGGTGCGGCACGTCCTATTAATGAGCAGCAAATTGCTCAGTACATGAACCCCTACATGAATATTGCTTTGCAACAGCAATTAGGGGAGATGAACAGGCAAGCGGCTATTCAGGGTCAGAATCTGCAAGGGCAGGCCACACGAGCCGGTGCTTTTGGTGGTTCCCGTGAAGGTATTCAGCGCGCTGAGTTGGGTCGTAGTTTGGCCCAAACACAAAATCAAGCCATTGCAAACGCTATGCAGCAAGGTTATGGCCAAGCATTAGGCACTGCACAGCAGCAGCAGCAAATACAAATGGGTGGTGCAAACCAGTTGGCAAACATTGGCGCGGGCATTGGTTCTTTAGCCGGTCAGCAATTTGGTTTGGGTTCTCAGTTGGCTCAGGGTCTTGGTTCTTTGGCCGGCCAGCAAGCAAATATGGGCGCGCAAGTGGCGGGTCTTGGTCAGCAGGCACAGGGTCTTGGTCAGCAGGACGTCAATTTCTTGTACAACTTGGGTGCGATGCAGCAAAAGCAATCTCAAGCCGAGATCGATGCTTCACGCCAAAACGTTATTTCACAGAACATGCAGCCTTATCAGCAGTTGGGCTTCTTGTCCGACATCTACAAAGGTGCGCCGTCCACACAAATGGGCGTTACAACGGCATCACAGGCTACTCCAAGTCCGTTCCAACAGATTGCTGGTTTGGGAATAGCTGGTTTAAGCGCCGCCGCTGCGGGTTCCCGCGCTGGAATTCTTTAAGGATATATTATGAAGAATGAAATTTTAGAGCGTGCCATGTTTGCGATGCCCTTGTCAAAGGACGCACGCAACTCTGGGATTATGGCGGGGTTTGAAGAGGATATGCCTGAGGATATGGAAGATGAAGGCATGGAAGAAATGCCTCCTATGGCGCGCACGCCACAGAACCCAGAGATCCTGATGAATACTTTGCGTGGTGACATGCGTTCACTGGACGCACGATATCAAGAGTTGGCTCAGATGGTGGGTGAAGACGCTGCGATGGAGACGCCTCCTGAAGTGTTGGCCATGCTGCAACCTCAGTTAGCTGCACCGCCGGCCGGCATTGGTGGCTTACCACAGGCTCAAGGCATGATGCCACCCGGTATGGGCGTGCCTCCTGATCAAATGGGCGCTCCTCAACCTGCTCCGGCCATGCCTCAGGGTGGTATTCCCATGCCTGCGGGTATGGAGAGTGCACCCCCTTTTTCCCCGGGGGCTGAACCTTTTTCCCCGGGGGTTGAAGCCCCTCAAGGCTACGCTTTTGGCGGTGTTGTGCGCGGTGCACAGATGGTGGGTGACAAGTTGGGTCAGTACGGCTCCGCGGCTAATGCGGCGCTTGGCCGTATGTTTATGACGCCCCAAGGCATCTCGCAACCTGTTTTAGAAAACGTTCGCGGCCCCGGTGGCCGTTATACGGCTGAACAAATTGTGCGGGGCGGTGAGTCATTGACTGCGCCTACCTTTACACAAGGGTTGCAACAAGGTGCGTCGCAAGCGCTTACACGGCTGTCTGATCAATATCCCCGTTTATCATCAATGACGGCTCCTGCTGCCCTTGCGCTTGGGTTGGCAAATATACCTAGGGGTGGTGCAAGCGAGCCGGGCACTGATATGGCGTCCCAGATCCCAAGAGATACCATTGAAGACAGGGTTGCAAACAGTGTATTAAATAAGCCTCCTATTTTGTCAATGAGCCTTGATAAGCCGTTTACAACCACGCGTCCTGATCTAGTTACGATTACTGAAGGACCGCGGCCTTCTGTGCCTAAAATAAGTCTTGATGGCATGGCAACAACAGCGGCAGAGCAAGCAGCAGTTGATGAACGTCAAGTGGCTGCATCGGAGAAAGCCAGTGCTGACCCATTAGGTTTGTTTATCAATGAAAAATTAAAAGCTTTTGATGAGCGCGCGGCTAAAGGTAAACCCCTGTCCAAAATAGAACGCATCAAGGCAAGTCAAGCGGAATATGGGCCCTTGTTTGAGGAGTTGCTAGGCAGTGACAAAGAGTCTGCAAAGATCAATGCACTGCTCCTCCTGTCCGAGGCAGGGCTGAAACTGGCTGGCTCGACCAAGCCCACAGTTGCCATGTCACTTTCTGAGTCGTTTGCGGGTGTTCCTCGCGGTATTGCAGCAATTGCTGCACAAGAGCGTGAGTTGGCACTGAAGACTAAGAGTGCTTCCTTGCAGCAAGCCATCAGCGACGTGAGTTCTGAAGACGCTGCCGCTGCCGCAAGACAAAAACTGGTTCTCGAATACACCATGAAGGAACAGTTAGAAAAAGCAAAACAAGGCGGCGGAAACGTTATCTACGAAAATGCCGGGGCGGGCGGTCGTATTGGAAAAGATAAAGCAGGAAATTACAAAGGCTTTTTTATTGATTCAAACTCTGATGATTACAAAGACATTGCTGAAAATCCTATATTGGTCAATAACTTCACCTCTACCAATCCTTTTGCCAAAGATTTAGGAAAAGCTACAACGGTTACAGTGCAGTCGTTGAAGAAGCGCGAAGAAATACAAGAGAAAATGAATTTGCTTACGGGTCTAATTGCAAAAGTAGACACAGGCCTAGGTCAAGTAACCAATGCATTTAGTCCGGGAACGTTTGTAAATAATCTTGCAAACAATGTTGTTGTTCCGTTGGTGCCTAATTTTATTTTGCGACCAGACGTGGACCAAGCAGCCACTATTGCTGTTCTTAATAATGTGTTTAGTGACATTACCCGAGGCAATGCGGAAGTGGGCGGAAAACTTTCTGTGCAAGGTGAAAAGTGGGCACGTGAAAATGCTAAAGCTATTAAGGAACCAGCGGGTTTGTTAAAAAACCCAGAACTTGCCGCAAAAGTTTTTGGAACAATAAAAACCGGTTATCTCAATGAATACGCCCAGCTTGCTTCGCAACTGGGCATCGGTACGCGCAACATTGTTGTGACCACACCGCCTACGGGAACAAAGAATGATCCATTTGTGATACCTTCAGATGCGGCAGGACAACAACAGATGCTAAATTATTTGCGTATTAATTTTGGCGCAGTTGATGATCCTAAAGCTATGATTTATGTGCGCAACCCTGATGGAAAAATAGCGTCTACTCCTGTACAAAATCTTTTCAAGCCCGTAGGACAATAAATGGCCTCGTACATTATTGAAGACTCGCAAGGACGCCCGTTTGATCTCTTTGGCAATACCAAGGGAGCAGCAGGTGGGGCAGAGGGCGCTCCCGCTGCACGCGGCCCGAGGACCAAGGGCCCTGACCAAGCAGTTGACGACCCTGTCTCGGGTTTAATAAAACAGGCTTCTTGGGGCCTGAGCGCCGGCCTGTTTGCATTACCTGACTTGGCAGTCAAGGGAATTGGCAAAGGCTTGGGCATGGACGATAAAAACGTCATGACCTTGACAAAGCTGTTTAATCGGGGTGAGACAGCGCCGCGCAATGAGCAAGAACGTTACGCACGGGCTATTGCTGAAGGCATTGGTGGTGGTTTGTTGCCTACAGGTGTGTTGTCTTTTATTGCACGAGGTCGAGCCATTGCTCCTATTGCAGCGCCCAGCGCAGGCGTTTTCAAACAAATTGCAAACGAAACGTTGGACTTTGTTAAAAAGAATCCTAAGCAGGCGTTCACGATGGATGCTGCGTTTGGCGCGGCCCACGAGACATTGGTTCAAGCAGTAGAAGAAAACATGTCGGATGATGATCCTGAGCGCAAGCAGTTCTTTAAGGACTTCATGCCTACGGCAGCATTGATTGGTGCACCTTTGGCTATTTCAGCACTTAGCCCCACCGCCATGGCATATCGTTTTGGCAGTAAAAAGCTAACCGGTCTCAATGAGTCGTTAGGTGAGTTAGAAAAAGATGCAATCAAGGATCTTCCTTCAGGTTACAAGCTTCCGGTAATCAGCATTGCTCCAAAAATATTTGCTGCAAAAGCCAAAGAAAAACTAATACAAAACTTAGGTGCGGCTGCTGATTCGCCTGAGGGTAGGGCCGCTTTGGCAAAGATGGATGAGATATTTAATGACTATCCACAGTTGGCAGCGGCAGGGTTTAAGCCCAACATTGTTGAACAAACAATGGATCCGATGTTGATGGATAGGGCAGAGAAAGCCATATCAAGTTTGCCAGCAGGTAGTGAAGCGCAAAAACTTTTAATGGCACAGCGGACCACAAACGACGCTGCTTTTGCTTCGCTCTACGACAACTTGACGCCTCAAGCAAACATGGAACTGCAGGCTGCTTTAAGCCAAGTCCAACAGCAACGACAGCAGTTGTTTGATTCGTTGGCGGCTAATCGAACAGACGTTACCCAAGATGAACTGACCCGCTTAAGCATGTTCTACGGACCACTCAATCCTGACAAATTAAACGGTGAGCTTCGCGGCATGCTTCAAGCGCAGAATGAGCTTGATGTAGGCATGCGCAAAAACATCATGCGCAAACTGGGACTGAGTCAAGGTGTAGATAAAGAGGGGTTGCCTCTTCCTGTCCGCGATAATCAAGGTAAATCACTACTCACTGCGTCTAACATTGAACAACCCGCTGTAGACTTGATTGGTTATTACGATACGTTGCTTAAGGGCCGTACAACGATGGCCGCGGAAATGCGCAGATTTATCACAGGATCTGAGCCTTTAAATACTTTGCGCAAAAACGTTACGGACAAGATTAAAGCCCGTGATGCTATGGAAGCACAGATGAAAGAAGATCTGTTGGTTGAAAAATACATGGATGCGTTGCAGGGCACCAAACTGGCAGCAAAGATGAGCGGCCCTTTGGCAAAAGACTTTGCAGCGCAAGATAACAAAACTATTCAAGACGTTTTAAAAAATCTTCGTTTGATTCTTAAGCCTAATCCCACTGAAAAAGAGCTTGGTGACATAAAAGCGCTGGGCAGGTCGGCTCTATACAACCCTGATACAGGGGATGTTCGCTTGAGTATGGGTAAGGATGACACCCTTACCATGAACGTAAAAACTATTGGACAAGACGCCAAACAGATTGCAGAACAAACGCATGCTGTGGATATCAATATTCCAGAGGCCATTGATTACCTTGAGGCCGCTGCACGTTTCCGTAATCAAGCATTGGACAAACACAATTCTGTGCTTGCTGGAAGTCGCCAGACCCGTGTCGTAGATGCAGATCAATACCTTGCATTAGGCAACAAGGTCTACGACGACTTTGAAAAAATGATTTTGAACAACGTGCCCCGCTTGAAGCAAGAGCGGGATGCGATGAAGACTGTTTTAGATGATTACCGAAGTGTTTACGAGCAGCGGTTGCCTTTGCTTCTTGGAAGAAGATCGAACGAAGGTGGTGCTACCCGTTACTCCGTTCCCAATGAACAAGTATTGTCAGTTGCGTTTAAGAGCGCGGAAGATGTGCGAACCCTTTCCGCGTTGATTGGCAACAATCCAATTGGTTTAAATCTGTTGGAAAAAGGTACGTTGAACTGGCTGCAGAGCAAAAACATTCTGGACAAAGATGGTTTGATCAGTCCAAAAAAGATTAACGATGTCTTGCAGAAAAACCAAAACATTGTTTCTGTTTTGCCTAAGCAAGTTCAGGATACTTTACGCAATGAAGCGGACACGGCAGTAAACGTGTCCCGTCGTTTAGCTGAAATAAAACAACAAGAAGTTATTGCACAGGATGTCGAGTTTGATAACTTCCTGACCAAGGTCCTGCGCCCGGGAACTGACAATGAGATTGTTTTAAAACAAGCTTTGTCTAGTCCAATTGAAATGAGCAAGCTGGTCAGTGCTGTAAAAGGTGATCCAGAAAAACTGGCTGCGCTGCGGCGCGCTGTGTTTGATATTTCTAAGGAAGGTTCCCTGACAGGGGGATCTTTAAAGAAGTTCATGGAAGTCACAGATAAGTCGTTAAAAGTGTTGTTTGATGAAAAGCACTTAAAGAATTTAAATGCACTTGCCGATATCCAAGCACGCAATGCAGCCCTTGCTAAGGTTACTGGCACTGCTCCAAAATTTGAATCTGCAAATCAAGTATTTCAACGCCTGCTTGGGGTGTCTATTCCGGGTTTGATGACCTATGGACGAGATGTTGCGGGAGGCCGCATATCGCCTCAAGGCGCAGGCATAAGCTTAAGTGTGCGGTTGTTGTCCTCTATGGAAGAGGACCTGCAAAACAAGATGATGGTGCGTGCCTTGACTGATCCTAAAGTGGCCGAGGCATTGTCTAA
>Ga0209246_10000328_pt1 | contig 21082 bp, 20 predicted proteins | sample LauGreSpBDMM15SN_2_FD_187560 | JGI IMG/M metagenome (GOLD analysis project Ga0209246, IMG submission 187560) | Freshwater lake microbial communities from Lake Michigan, USA - Sp13.BD.MM15.SN (SPAdes) (version 2) | ecosystem: Environmental > Aquatic > Freshwater > Lake | place: Lake Michigan...
GTCAGATAAATTTACCCTAGCGTTAAATCTTGTGCTTAAATTTAAAATACTAGTGTCCGCGTCTCGCAAATACGGTAATAACATACTTGTAGTGTCCGAAATATTTAGTTTAGTATTTAGTCTTGATGTAAGATTTAATAAAGAAGTATCTGCATCTTTAAAGTAAGGTAAAAGCATAGAGGTAGTGTCTACTTTCCTTAGATATGGTAATAACATTAAAGTAGTATCTGCCCTTCTTAAATATTTGCTTAACATACTTAAAGTATCAGATATATTTAATTTAATCGCAAACCTATTTGTTAAATTTAATAAAGATGTATCAGCATCACGAAAGTAAGGTAGTAACATCGAAGCCGTATCGGATATATTTACTTTAGTGTTTAGTCTGGAAGTTAAGTTTAATAACGTTGTGTCATTGTCTCTAAAGTATGGTAGTAACATTGATGTCGTATCTGCCTTTCTTAAATAAGGCAAAAGCATTGCGCTTGTATCAAACCTTGTTACAAGAAAATTGGTATCAGCGGCCAATGTTCCCGTTGTTGTTATCGTTCCACCCGTTAATCCTGTCCCCGCCGTTACACCAGTCACCCCTTGCAAATCTGTAAACGTTGGCGTCAATGTTCCACCGTCAAGCTGCGTTAAGGTTAATGTCTTTGTATCTGTTCCCGTGAAAGCTGCATTGTTTATCTTGTCATTATACGCTGTGTTCCATTCGTTTTGTTTTATGTCTGTTGGTAGCGAATAACCTGAGGCATAGCTTAACGCCAATGTTCCCGTTGTTGTTATTGGTTGCCCAGAAATAGCTAAACCCGTCGGTACGGTCATACCAACGGACGTAACCGTGCCGTTATCCGAAAAATTACCCGATACCGTGCCGCCGTCTTGCTGAGTCAAAGTAATGGTTTTTGTCGTTGTCCCCGTTACCGCTAAGCTATTTACTTTGTCATTGTACGCCGTGTTCCAATTACTTGAATTATTTGTGATTGAAGATGCCCAGGTTGAACCAGTTGACAAGGCTATGCCTGCCTCAGGATAAAATGGATTTCCTGCCTGAGCCGAACCGACCGAACCAATACCGCTAACCGTTGCGACGGTGTAATTAGCACCTAATTTAAACGAGGTTGAAACAATGGTTATTTTATTTGTATCCGTTAGGTTATATTGGTCATTGTTCAAAAGTTGTCCATTTCTAAAAACCAAAATATACGCCTTTAATTGAATGGGAAATTTAGGCGTAATCGTCCAAGTTAATACGCTTGTTGTTGCCGGTGAATATTCCTGTTTTAAAATCTTTATAGTATCATTCCCGATAGCAACGTCAACAATGCTATCTCTTATTCTATTAAACACAACCGCACTATCTAAGCGCAAAGTACCTGTAGTGGTAATTGTCCCACCAAGTAAGCCAAAGCCTGAGCCTACACTTGTAACTGTACCCGTACCTTTTGCATCTATTCTTGTAGATAATGAAGCTGTATCCGCTGCGTTTAATTTTAAGGCAAATCTGGAAGTAAGATTAAGGCTTAACGTATCGGACTGAGTAAAAAGAAATGAGGTATCAACCGAAACCGTGCCCGTGGTGGTTATCGGATTAGGTGAAACAAGTATTCCCGTACCGCCTGAAATACTTGTAAGGCTGCCAGATCCGCCGCCCGAACCTGCACCACCACCACGGGGAAATATTACCGTATAATTTTCACCTAATTTGTAGGCAGTTGAACCAATAACAACCGTTGTTTTTGTTGGTATCGTGTATTGAGTTGGCAAAAGTATTTGACCATTCCTGTAAACTTGAACTACTCCCGTACCACCAACTACTAATGTATCGCTTTGCGTCCAAGTCAAGGTTGAGGAAGAAACATTTGTAAAATCTTGTCTTGCATAAAATCTGCCACTTGTATCTGCGTAGGCTTTGCTTGCGTAGTTAGCTAACATTGAAGCCGTATCGCTTACTAAAAGTGTTGGCGTTGTATCCCTCCAAACACCTTCACTACTTAAATAATATAATGAGGCTTTATTTACTGGCGATGTAATCCGAACATCGTGTAATTCGTCTAATTCCTGACCGTTGCGGATTTTAACAAACAATTCCCCAGAACCAGCATTACTTTTGACACAAACGCCAATATATACCGTGTGTTGTGGAGCTTGCGGCTTTGTTGATGTTAATCCTCCTGCCACTGTTGGCGAAAGGTAAACGGATGAATCCTCTACTAATGCACTTGTATTTATTCCCGTTATTAATCCTTCTGTTATTATGTAACCGCTTTGATTGTTCGCTATGCTTTCAGCAACTATGCCAAAAGTATTAGCAGAAAAAGCATCGGTAACGCCTAAGGCTTTTGCAACGGTTATCCTGTTACCTTGACTTCCTGATAAATAAACGACCGTACCTTTTGCCAAGGTTGCACCCGTGCGATTGTTAACCCTTTGGTGTAATTGTTGCCCAATCACATTAGTCACTAATCCTCCCTTTAATCCTTGAATTAAAGAGCCTTGCGTGTCATTATATTCAACCTCACCTACTCCCACTGTTCCATCTTTTGCCGTGTTAAAGGTGATAGAATCAAAAGGCATAGTTAAACCCGATGTTCCACCGCCAACTAAGCCCCAAACATTTGATGTAAAATCAAATGAGTATATTTTTAAATTAACCGTGTCAATTATTAACCATGCGTTTTGATTTGTAGTTGGTTGAATACTTGCAGTGTCGGAAATTGAACCGCGCCAGACAAGACCATCCGCTGTCGTTTGGAAACCTAATCTTTGTTTGTTTCCTGTATTTGGAAATTGAGCAAAAAGGGAAATTGAAAGGAATAAAAAAAGAATTGAGGGTAAATTTTTCTTGCCCCCAATCCTCTTAATCAAATTACTACCCACTTTCAATAAAACCTCCTGGATTAAAATCTCACCTATTTTTCCCAACGTCTTTAAAAAACGTCTTTCTTTTTTTGGTTTGTCTATCATAAAACTATGCCCATTGTGTTATAAATATCTAAGATTTGTTCCTCTTCGTCACCGTAACAAGTAGCGTCAGGACAACCAATGGCACTGGGAATGAAAGCCGCATAAGATGTGGCGCAAGAACAAAGGAAATCTTTAATCCTTTTTTTCTTTACGTCCAACCTTTGCAACAAAGTATCTTGATAAAATTTTAATCCTTCAACCCCGACGTTTTGCCCGTACTCATTATCTAAGGTATATAAACCGTTTGAACCAAGCTGCATAACCATGTACGGCGTTGCCTCGTATAAAACGGCGTTGGCACAAAAGGATTTTAATTGTTTATCCCAAAGTTGCTGATAAACCGCTGAGGTAAACGCGGTACTTGTTCCCTTTTGAGCCACCATTGCATCATACAACGTTAAGCCAATAGCGGGAACAATCCAACGAAACTCGGCATCTTGAATATGTGGGCTAATAAGTGTTTTATCAAGCCTAATATCTGCTGGCGTTGGACGTGCAATCCCTCCAGCTATTACTTCACTCGGTTGTATTAATTGGCTCATTTATTGGAGTTGTTTGTTCTATTTCTAAAGGTGCATAACCCAATATTTCTCTTTTTTCATTAATTGAAAGGTTTTCTTCCACCTTTATTTCACCCATGAAAGACACGGGCAAAGTATTTGAAATACCAAACGAAACGTCTGTAAATGCTGGATTATAAAGCCCAATTTCTTTTAAATAAGGGTTGATAATTTTTGATAGCATTAAGTTTTGACGCGGTTTAATTACCGTATTTTGCAAGTATTCCATTTCCTGCCTTATCTGTTGATTGCTTCCAAGTTGCCCCGACGTTGCAAAACCTGCTAAGGACTTGCTCCACCTATTCGCTACCACAATGGCTGAGGCTGCAAGGTTTTGAAGGTTTAAAAATTCACCTTCATTTTCTTTTGATGTTGGTATAAAATTAGCTTTTAATTTTTCATCTCTAAGAACCTGAACAAATAATTTGTGATTATTACCCATTCCTGTAAACTTTGCCTCAATGCCTTCAACGAGGCTTTTGGCTTCATCTGAGGTCATTGACCCAAAGAATTGTAAAATACCTGAAGGCATAAAGCCGTTTTCAAATTTACTTGTATTAAATCTTTGAATCCTATATTCAATTTCTGCCCACATTTTCGCCCCTATCCACTCAGGTAAACCAAAGTAAAAATAACCCGCCGCGTATTGCTTAACATGAATAATTGACCGTTCTGTTCCGTCCTCAAATTTTTTAAACTCAGGGTAAATCGGTACTTCCCTAAATCCTTCCCTTTCGTAATATGTGCCCTCAGTCGTTAACGGTACTTCTTCCCAGTTATCGTAAATGCCAACGGAACGTATAATCTGATCCGCTTCGGCTTTTCGTATGCCAATATTGTAAACAGGGACATGGTAAATATAAGTGAATGGCTCATTACCAACTTTGCCCCGTACTATTTCTGCAAAGCAATTGCCAAAAGCATCGTAATCAAAAGCCAATGAACCAAGGACTTCTTGCAAGTTTTGTGAATGTAGATTAACCTGCCCAATAACTTCTTCAATCTTATTTAAAGATTCGTTCATTATTACCTCACCCTTCATTGACGTTGTAAGTAATGTGTTAGACTTCCCTTTTATTGGAATAAAGCCGTCACCGACAACCATGTTAACCTTATCCTCAATAATTCGCCTGAGGGTTGGGGAATTGTTTACAATTGCGATAAGACTTTTAAGGAAGTCATCTTTCTGGGTAAAGAATCTAACCCATTTTGCGCCTGTGAAATCAAGTCTTTCGCGCGATGGTTCATTAAAAATATCCTCCTTTACAAGCATTGTATTGGAAGTATCTAAAGTAACAGAAGCCAATAAAGGACTATTATTTCTTTTTAAATTTCTTTTAGCCCTGTTTGGCGTCGCTTGAATCGTTTTCTTTATTTGGCTCATAGGTTTTTTTCTCAGGCGTGAAAATAAGATGTTGGCTAACAGATTTGGGGTTGGTATTGTACCAACCCCTTAATTCTGCCTGTGTAAAATTTCCGATAGCCTTCTTTAGTATTCCTGCCTTTCCAGTTGGGTCTGCACCAACGTAAATCATTAGCTTACTTTTTTCGCGTACTATCATGCTTATGTATTTTAATCAAGTGCAGCCATTACGGTTGCTCCATTAACAATAAACCTTGCTTTTTCAGTCGTTCTGCAAGTTAAAGTCAATGTCTCTTGATTTGAATCAGTAAACAAAGCACCCGATAAACCTTCTGCACTTGTAAGCCTTACTGGTCTCTTTTTAGCTCCAATTACCTCAGCGCCCCAAATCCAGTAAAGCCCTGTGTTTTCAACGTGAACACAAACCAAACCGCAAGCCTGTCCTGACATATCTTGAATCAAGTTTCTTAACTCTTGGTCACGGCAGTTTATAATGCCTGTTAAACTTTGCTCAATCGCAACCGACAAAGTGTCTGGGTCTTGCGTAACTGTCTCCGTGAATGCTCCTGAATTTTCCCTAAATTCAACCTCGTAAAATACGGCAGCAGTTGATGACATTGTTATCGCCGTGGTTGCTCCCGATGCATTGTTGGTGATGCCTGTCACCTGATTAGCATTGGCAATATAAAATTTACCAATACCACCAGCGCAAGTTCCATCCGTACATTGGTTAAGCCAACCGCTTGTTATACTACTCATGTTTTTGGTTTAGTAGCCTAAGCTGATTAAAGAAGGATGAATATAATTAACACCCATTTTGAAACGAGCCTTAATATATACCTTTTCGTCTTTCTGGTCATACCAAAGTTCTAAAGCCGTTTCAGGGCTTAACACGTCCGTTGCTAAAACCTTGTTTTGTGGCGTTGTATATTCCACATAATGAGGCTTAGTTGTTCCTAAAGACGTTGCAATATCGTCCCAACGGAATTGAGGTATAACAGTCACACCTCTAAAAGTAAATTGTTCAACTCCATTGATTAACTGCAATAAACCGTAGTCACCGCCACCGCCGTTTTCAATATCTTCACGAAGTTGTGAATAAACGCTTTGCGTTACATTGAAAACTTTTTGGTTAGCAGGTAAACCTTTTAACTGCAAAGGAGCTTGGTCATAAACGTCCCTAAGAATTGCAAATCCATCACCAGCCGCAAGGTTTGTACCTGAACCCGTGTTTGTACGTGGTACTAAATCGTCCGCAACTAACTGAGGGTAATAAACTGTCCAAAATCCGTCTAAAGAATCAAAGTTAGGATTATTACTTGATTGGTCACCAAAGTAAGATAAACGGGTAATATCATTTCTTATCGCCTGTTGAACACGGGTCAATAAAATGTTTTCAATCAAAGTTCCAGAAATGTCTGGAAGCCTTGTACCTGTTTTCAATAACTCTTCAAAAACGGTGTCCTCAAATTCATCCCAGCACATTTCAAGATCCACCTTCATTTTTTCAACGTCAATTGTACGCTGATAAATGTCAACCGCGCCGACTGGATTAAATCCACAACCAGAATATTTTCTTACAATGTTTTCCAACTGTTGTACGAAAACCATTTTCTTTTTATTCGCGACGTTTCCAAGTACACGGAATTGACCGCGTAAATCGTCATCAAAAAAGACTGGTTCTAAAAATATATTATTTGCCTCAGTACCTCTAAAGGATACGTCTAATTGGCTTATTTCAACTGATGCCATTTGTTTTTATTTTTAAAGATTTGGATAAGAAATTGTTGCCGAAGTATTGGTCATAACCAATGAATCATCGATAACAAATGAAAACTCTGTTTTTGCTCCCGCCGTGGTTGCCGTACCAAATAAAACCTTCCAATCATTACCTTTTACTAATGCTGAAGTATTTATTTGTAATATTGCCGTTGGTGCTGAAGATTGCCAGTTAGAATAAGCCTCGTTACCTGATTCGTCTATTACATTTACTTTGTAGAAATCCGATGCACTTGTTACACCAGTCAAAGGTGCAAAGTTCAAACGATTTCCCGCGGTTGATGTTCCGTAGGTAAACGATACTGGAATCCTTGTTTCAAAGGTATCAATACCATATAACTGTTCCGCATTTATTCCCTGAGCGTTTGCATACGGGTTTGTGCGCTTAAGACCTTTTTGACCGACATAAGTATTTGAGTCAAGAAAGCCGTTTACATTTGCTGTTGCCATTATCTTTGTGAAATTTTAGATTGAACTAATGAAGCAAAAGAATCAAAGTGATTTGCTTTTGCTTTTGTTTCCTTTACCTTTTCATGTGCAGATCCTCCTGAGGGAAGTCCAACGCCTTTTTTTACTTGCGCCCTTAATGCTACAAGTTCATTTCCCAATGTTTCAAGAACGCTTTCAATCTCATTAATAGAGTTCTTTTGTTCGTCGCTCTTTTTGTACATTGATTCCATTTCCTCTTTTTGCTTACTATGAATTGCCTCCATTTCATCGGGACTCATTACAAAGTAGCCATTGTCTTTTAACATTTGAATAGCGTCACCAATCTCGTCGTTTTTGGGTTCGTCTTTTTTCATGTCCTCTTCATGCATAACATTTTCGACTTTTTCTTTTTCGTCCATATTGTTAAGCAAAGATTTGATTTTTTCTAAAATGGAATTACCCATGTCATCGTCTTTTTTATTGTTGATTAATAATGCAGCTGGGACATTTAGAAATTTGCTTAGGCTATTTTGCAACGGTAATAAATCAATATTTTTTTCGCCAACTTTTACAATTTCATCAATAAATCCAAACTCTAAAGCTTCCTGAGCGGTCATCCATGTTTCAGCCGCCATCATTTCTGTAATCTTGTTATCAAGGTCTTTCTGTTTCCCTTTGCGCTTATAAACCGAGGCGGTATAAATGTCCAATAACTTTGCTTCCATCTTATCCAATAATTCAGCCGTCGCTTCGAGTTCGTCGGCGTTACCCATTGTATAACTCCAAGGTCTGTGAATCATTAAAAAAGCGTTCTCAGTCATTTTCACTTTATCCGCGGACAAAAGTACAACCGTTGCAATACTCGCTACGAGTCCGATTCCTGTTGCCGTTGTTTCATTTGGGTAGTTGGCAATTAAATCAGCTATTCCCATTCCTTCAGTGACTGAGCCACCGCCAGACGAAATAACCAAATTAATTTCCTCACCCTTTGCGTCGTTAATTTTACTTTTTACCGAATTGTATGAATTAACAGATTCCGAAATTTCCCCTAAAATATCAATATTATATTTTGCCATCGCTTTGCTTTCTTTTTTTCTTTCAATTTTTTTAAACTTTGCCTCAGCCCAATCCCTCATCGCACTTCCACCCCATGCGTCGTACATTATTGAACCACATATTTCATTTCCATCTTCGTCTGTATATTTCCCTTGGTCATACGTTTCCGCACGGGAAAGAAAAGAATAAGTTCTTTGGACGGTATCCTCCGACAAGCCTTCGCCGTTTGCAATTTGATTTGCCCTTAACCAGCCGACACGAGTTCCACAAGATGAACCGTTGTCCTTCTTATGATTTAACGCCTTCCTTGCGTTATTTTTTGCCGTGTCTGGATAATCAGCGTATGTCATGCAGTAAATTTATTTATTATTATTTTTCTTATTCCTTTTTTTGCTGATTCCATAGCCAAAGGACTCAGGGTGCTGAATCATGTTATACACGGTTTTTTCGCTTAATCCTGTACGAATGCTAATATCTAAAATAGCGTTCATCTTACTTTCATTTTCAAACAAGGCGGCTGGATAAAGTTCCATCACCATAAATTTGGCAATGGTTAAATCTTTAATAACATTGGTTTGATACAAGAAGTCAATAAGGGTATAAAAGTCTGGTGTTATCTTATCTTTTTTGCACAATGCTTTGAATTTTTCTAAGATACTTTCTTGAAATTCAATTAATAATTCCCTGTCAATGTTATTTTTCTCATTGTTCATCGCGCCAAAATTGTACTATTTGCCTCATTTTTCCAACTACCTTTGTCCGACACGCTGGGCAGTTCCTTCTTTCAGGTTCATAGTTGTTTACAAAGTTGTTGTAAATCTGAAATAAATAATCCATATCCGACGGGTCAATCGATAAAACTCGGTAAGTCCTATCAACCGTTGCCATGACTTGTGTTTTATATTCATCGGGAATACGGCTTGCCAATTCTCCCCAAATGCTATTTCCTTTCATACAATTACACATTTATAAAGTTGCTTTTACTTTTAATTTATTTCCCTCGGCTAAATCCCTTGCAATGTCATCCGAAACGACATAAGCCTGAAGCCTGTCAATGCGATTATTAATTGCGTCGGTCTTTGCCTCAATTACTTGTAAAAAGTTACTTAAATCATTGTTGCCTGATATGGCTTGTATCGGTGCAGAAATTGGAGGAACTAAACCACCTTCGGCAAAACCTTTTATGCCAATCCTTTTAAAAGTTGGTGATCCGCCTAATAAACTTTGTTGGCGTTGATTTAATACAACCTCACCGCGTTTAACATACGCAAGCACATTATCACCGTTTGAACGTGTGGGAATGTTTTGTTTTTGATTAACCCTTTGCCCTGTTACGACGCCACCTTCAGCAAGAGGCTGGGCGATAATAGTTGCGGTTTGTGCTGCTGCAAAAATACCCGCTGCAATCGCTTGTCCTGTTGATAACGGAGGAAATGGAAATGAATTTAAAGCACGTTGAACCGCTAAAGCACCTTGAATAATTGATTGAACAATAGCTATTTTCTTTTCCTGTTTTGCTGCCTTTAGTTGAAGTTCCTCTGCTTGTTTATTTTTTGCTTCAAGTAAGACTTTTTCATCCGCAGCTTCTTTTAATAAACGTTTCTTTTTTAATCCACTTGCTTTTTCAGCTTTTGCCTCAAGTGTTGCAATATTTTCTTCTGTTAATTGTATTTGTTCATTTAATTGGTCAGCGTCTTTTTTGAACCTTGCTGATTGAATTGTAGAAAATAAATCGGTCAATGCTAAAGCCGCTTGACCTGCAAGTTCAATTCTTTTTTGTCTTTTACTAAATCTATTTTCTTCTTCGGCTTGTTCTTTCTTGTCTATTAAAGCTGCTATTTCATCCTCTGTTTTCCCAATTAATAGCTTCCTTAATTTTGCTTTTTCAAGTTCTGAAAGCAAAATAAAATCTTTGTCCTTTTCAAGGTTTTCAAGGTCATCCGCTAACTTTTGTTTTGCGGCTGCAATATTCCTTTGTGTTTCATCTTTAATAGCATCAATTTCTAATTGTTTAATCATTTGACTAAACTTCTTTTCAGCCGCTAACCTATTATCATTTATTACTTTCTCTTGTTTTTCTAAATCCGATTTGCCTTTAATATAATTTGCCTCAGCCGCGCGACGTTCAATCAAAAGGTTTTCAACTTCCTTGCTTCCAGTTGCTTCAAGTGCAATTAAAGAATTTATCCTTTGTACCTCCCGATTGTAATCATTATCTAAAATAACACGGCGATTGTTTATATTTTCAATCTCATTATCCGAAGTTGTTTGCTTTGAACGCGCAAGGTTAATAACAGACTGAGCAACTTTGAAATTTTGATTAATTTCATTGATTGCATCTTGCTTTTTCTTTTCAGCATTTAAACCAAGTATTTCGTTCTGGGCATCAATCGCTGTTTTAATCTTTGCGTTGACCTCGTTTAATTTAACCGCTATTTGTTTTTGGGATTCAGACCCAAGAATTGCATTTGAGAAAGCCTGTTGTAATTTACCACGCTCGTTTTCCAAGGCAGCAATTGACCCATTTACATAATCCTTAACTATTTTTTCTCCTCCTTTCTTACCTTCAGTAACGCCGCCTTTTCCTTTTTCTATATCCTCTAAATCTTTGGCTGCTTTTTTTGCTTTATTTGCATCCGATTCCCTTTGTTTTTCTAATTGTAATTCTTTCTTCTTCCAAGCTTCACTACCAACTTTTAAACTATCATCATTTTGCTTTTTAGTCTCAGTTCTTTTTAAAACACCTTGAGCAACTAACCTTTCAAAATCTTCCTGACTTGCTCTACTGTTTTGTTCTTTTATTCTTTTTACAAATTCTTCATTTATACCAAATAATCGGGAAAAACTAACCGCCACGGAATTTAAAATACCAATAAAAGTATCACCTATAAATAATGCAATGCTTTTTAAACCATTTAAAAATTCCTTTCTTGATATTTCTGCATCAATAACCGTTTGAGAATATTTAGCCGTTTCCTCATTTAAATCCTGAGTAACCTTTATATTTCTTTCAAGTTGTTTTTGCAAGTCAGTTTCAGCAACAAAAAGATTATCCGTATTATTCAAAACGTCACCTAAAGAAAGTACATAAGCGCCAGCATCTTCACCAGCGCCTTTGAATAAACTTGAAATTAATCTTTGTAAATCAACACTATTTAAACCAACATTTTCTATTTCCTTAGTTACAATTTGTAAAGCTTCGCCACTTGTAATGCTTCCATTTTTTACATTTGCAAATAAATTTGTTGCAAATTCTTCACCAAATGCACCTATTAAAGCGTCTTTTGCTGACTTTGTTTGGTCTCTTACTTCAGTGCCAAACTCCTTAATTGCATCTAAAGCCTTATCAGAAAATACTCCCTTGTTTGCTGAATCGATTGAAACGGCTAAAAATTCTTCAATGCCTATTCCAGCAAGTTTAAATTGAGCGGGATATTCTTTTAACTCTTGTAAAAATTCACCTTGAGCGTCTGCACCTTTTAAGAATCCAGCCTGAATAGTATCAAAAGCCTTTTCAAATGGTACGCCAAATTCCTTAACCAATGTATTTGCCGCAACTGCAACCTCGTCCGCGCTAACTTTAAATATCTCGCCAATGGTTTGAGCCCTTACCGCAACTTGGTCTAAGTTCTCAGCCGCAACACCAAAGTTTTCAAGTTGTAATTTCAGGTCAAATATTGCCCTTGCTGACTGACTTATTTCATCTATTATAGCGCTTATTCCACTAAACGCGGTCAATGCTAAGCCAATGCCACCAAGACCAATATTTGCGACGCCTGTTGTTTTACCAAGATTTGCAAAACCATTTGATAAATCACCAACTAAGCCAGTAACATTTCCAATCGTACCACCAAGTTTAGGGAAAAATTGACCTAATGCCTCAGTATAACCGCCGACGTTCCTTTGAAATTGTCCAACGGTTGCATCTATCCCCTTTAATTTTTTATCTAAAGCTCCAATTGATACTAATAAATCCTTTGCCTCCTGAGTGTTATCCTGTTGCGCTGCTGCTAAATCCTTGTATCTTTTTCTTTGGTCGTTTAATTCCTTTGATAAACGGCGATAAGCCCCTTCGCTTTTATCAATACCAGCTATCTCTTCCTTCCTTAGCTTTATTTGTTCCCGGGTAACATCGTTAACAAGTGACTGAGCGGCTTTTAAATCGACTAACTTTTTTTCAAGTTTCTTGATTTCATCAACGTCTGCCGTCTTTTTTAACTCCGAATTTAATTCAGCAATCTGCCTTTTTAATTGCGTTGCCGTTTCAATCGTTCCCGCTAAGCCTTCTATCTGAATTTTAAAACCGATTACCTTTTCAGCCATTATATTTTTATTTTATTAATGACATCTTGCAGATATGCCATATTAATAATGTATTCATCGTTTTGCAAAATACCGCGTATTAATTTAAGGTGAATCATTGAAGCCTTTTGCGCAAGGTAAAAGACGCGCCCTGTATCCTCAATTTCATCATCAAGAATAAAGGTTGAATAAAATTCTAAAAATACCTTTTTTGCTAATGCTTCTTTATCTTCCATTATCCTTTTGTTACACCGTTTACAACTACTTCATAATTTGCACCGTCATAATGGGTATTCACATTTATACCAATTGTTGAACCACTGATTATATATTGAACGGTTGGTATTAACTTTTGCCCGTTCATGAATACAAGTACATTTGCATTCGTGTTGCTTACCTGAGTGATACCTGAATTTGGCGCAAGTACCAATACGTTTGTCATTGAGTTAAGGAACGGCGTGTAAGATAATTGAATGTTTACCGTCGCTCCATTTGCTCCCACTAAGCCGCTACCTGAGCCTGTTACCGTTCCACTTTGAGGCGAAGCCCCAGCAAGTGTAATTGTATTGACAACTTTTGTTAAATCGTTTGTATTAGGTTTTTCATCGTAAAGTAAAACCGTTTTTGCAGGGCTATTGGATTTTGGATTGTATTCTAAACTTTGTATAATAAAGTTAGAAGAACCAATGATTCCTTTGCGTCTAAATGATAGTTGCGTTATATCTTTTGGTTTCCATTTTGCAAAGGTTGAATAAACCTTACCTAATTCTATTCTTTTGTAAGTCTGCAAGTGAAAGGTTTTAAAAACGCCTTGCATAACGTTTGTATAATTTGTAACCTCATCGGAAAAGGATAGGTTAAAATCTGCACCACTCGGGTCATTATAATTTACCATGAAAGCTGCAGGAAAATCAAAAGCCGAAGCCGCCGACGTTGTTTCATCGAACAATCTTATTTTCCCATCTAAGCCGTTACGCCTTCCAGCGTAATAAAGTAAACGAGGCGCCAAGTTATAATTTGGTTCTGCGTCCGTCACAGTGTTATAATCGTCACCAAATACTAATGGCATTTGAGCGCCGTATGTTCCTCCTGTGGTAATGGCAACGTCGTTTATATGAATAGCTTTGGCAAAGAAATTTGTATAAATAAATTCAATACCTTTTTCAAATCTATCCTGAGGGAAATTATAACCGCCGGAATAAATATTAACCCCGCGCCTTTCTTCTTCCTTGTTCGTTGTATCGTCGTCCGTGGCATAAGCCAAAACCTGACTAGATTTGTAGCCGTCTAAAACTTGAAAGTCTGAGCCATCAATGTCCCGAATATTTAAATCGTACTTGTTTGTTCCTTTAAAGAAGCCTTCGAAACTTGTAAGGCTTGCCGCTCCTGTACTATTTGCCTTGTATCTTATTGTATAATCGTCTTTTGGATAGGCATAAACTTGACGGTTTAATACATCTGTCTCCCATGCAAGGTTAAAAATGGTAGTAAGGTCTGAAATTATATCCCTTGCATACCATGAAATAGGGATAATATATTGCAAGTTAACGATTTCACCCGTATCTAAGCCCTCTTTTTCTGCCACAACTGAAAGAGATCCAGCAATAGAAAGATTAAATGTTACATTTTCGTACCTTAATCTAAGTTTTACGGTATCATTTGCCACCAAATCACCCAGAAATTCAAGTGAAATTGAATTATTTAATGATGTTTCATTGGTTAAATCATACGTTGAAACGTTGTTTCCATTGACCTCAAAGAACAAAATAAGCTCCGCAAATTGGTTTATGTCACCAATGGAAGCCGTTAAGGTTACATTTAACTCAGCTATTAACTCATATAAAGCATTTATCGGTACGGTGTAAATTCCTCCCGTATAATTTCCCCCTGTGTCAAAGTTTGGTGACGTTGTTTCATCCGTGAATGTAATATTAACCGTTCCGTTGTTTCCTGCTGAATAAACAAAACTTGCAGGCGAAGGGTTGGAAGCCCTAAGATTTACAAAGTCTTTTATATAATCGGCGTCAAGGTTTAAACCCATTGGAATAATCAATCGGTTAAAAGGATCCGTCTTGAAAATACTGTTAAGTTGATAACCCTTATTTGCAAAAGCCTTTTCCAATATTTGCCAGACAAAAATGGCAGGCGTCAACTCATTATATAAAATATATGTCTCATTTTCCCATGCCTTCCATTTCATCAAAATAAAGCAAAACTCCGCCGTTGTTGGATTGTAATTTGCCTTAACCGTTGTTTCACTTACCTCGATTGTACTCCACCCTAAATCCCTTACTAAAATATTACCCACGTCTGCAAACCAATCCGCATTGTTTCCAATCAATGAGACCTTGAAATTGGATGCAACAAAACCTGAATTGATCGCCTGTAAATCTGCACCCTCCAGCCTTGCTTTTCCCGTGAGAATTGGCACACCGTCGGCTTCAAGCCTTGCGCTTAATAACTTGTAAGCATTGGTAACAATGGCGCCAGCATCCGTAATGTTTTGAAATATATTTACGTTTGTCTTTGTTGCTGGAAGGGTTACGTTCCTTTTGGAATGCGCACCTGATATATTACCGAGTTCAATGTTCTCGATTGAATAATCAATGGTTACATTGACCTCGTTTTGATTTAAATCTACCTCCTGCCCGCCTATAAATAATTTTATCATAACTGGGCGGTTGGTTTATTTGGGTAGGTAATTTCAAAGGATAACTCAATGTCTGTAGCCCTGTTGTTGTCCGTCAATGTTTCCGCGTTGGAAATAGTAACATTTACGTACTTACCATTCTCAATTATGTAAACCTCAGGGGAATAAAACATTGATGAAATATATAAAGCGTCCTCATGTGGTATGCTACATTTAACTTGCTTTCTTTTGTTTACCCTTTGATTTGTCTTGATAATTGTTTTATCATAACTGTTTGCTCGTGGATTAGTCACGACGCTCCACGGCTGAGATATGTTTATAATATCTGCATTGGCGTTTTGTAAGTCTTGTATTAAGCCACGGAATTGATAACTTTCTGCACCTCCATATTTACCAAACCAATGTAAGTCAATGTTATCATTGCAATTAGGCTCAAGAAAAATATCAATGCTTTCGGAACGCTGCGTATAACTTCCATCATAATAACCAACGGACACGGAATAATAATTGTACGCACTTGGTGACGCTGGAAAATTACCCATGTGAAAGACTGCGGTACTTCCAAATATATTAGCTGCACCAACAGACAAAGAATATAAATCATTGTTAGCTGAGGATACAACAAAGTCAACAATCGTTTCCGCGCTTGACCCTGATTTGGTATAAAACAAAAATCTTCCAGCGTTTACCCCTTTGCCGACAAAAGAAAGATATATATTCCCGTCCTCATTGCATCGCCTATCTTGGTTATTTGTGGTAAGGAATTTAAAAGGATTTGCCGACGGTTGATAAAAGTCGCTTAGATTAAAGTCGTTATCGTCCCCGTAAAACTGTGAAGGAATAACAAAGCCCGTTGAACTAAATTGACTTGCCGTTGACGTTACTAAAAAACCCGCACTACTTACCGTTTGGTTCTTTGATACGCAAAACACGGACTTTATTACATCTGTGTTATTTGTCAATGAATAAGTGTCAAGCGTTCCAAAGAAACTTGTTTTTGCCCCTGTCAATGGTGCAACGTCTGAATAAAGAAATGATTGAATATTAGTATCAAAGACCGCGCTACTTCCTGATGTTCCCGTCTGAGCCGCTAAGAAAGATCCAGCTAAACTTCCACCAACGTAAACATCAATTTGTTGCTGAATAACCGCCGAAGGCTCAATACTGCGATATGATACAGGATAAAGAAGGCTGCTTAATAAATCTGGGTTTATCGTGTAACTCATCTGTTAAGAATTGATTTATAATAACTTTCAATCGTTGCCTCCACGCTAAAGGTAATGGCATTCTCAATTAATTCAATAAACTTTGGAGTACTTTTTTCCAATGCTATTTCAATAAAACCCGTTCTTCTTCCTGTCTTTGAATGCTTGATAACACTATTTTTTGTAGGCATTCCTTCCAACTTATGTTTTGACGCAATAGCAAAAGCAATACCCTTTGCCTCTTTATCACTTTTGCCCATTCGCCTTTTAACGTAATCAATTAAGCCGTCAATGTACTTGCTTGTTTTTCGTCCGCTGCCAGGGTAATAAGGTATTTTATCTGAAGGTACGCCTTGGTTATTTATAGCCATGTAATCAGGAACATACCCCTCAATTACAATACTTGCTATTTCTTCTCTTATTACCGTTTCCATTTGCTTAACCGCCGACCCCGATAACTCATGACCTTGCGCCCTCCATTCATTCGCAACCACGGTAATGGCTAAAAGGCTAATGTCGTCCGCTAACTTTTGTAAACCTTCTAACATTCGCTTTTGATTGAAATATTAAAAGTTGCTTGCACTGTTATTAATCTTTGTATCGACGTAAAGGAATCCAAAACAAGATTAACTTGATCCGGAATGCTATTTGTTGTTTTCGTTGTACCCAGTTCCAAAATAAACCTTTCAGCGTATGCAATAAGATTTGACCACTTTGTAATTTGCAAAGTTGTATCAACGTCCCCGTTTTCATCATAGCCTAAAAGGTCATCAAAAAACAAAGTCACTTGATAGGTATCCCTCCGAGTGACTGGGTTGTTTGTCAAAGTTGGCACGGCAAAAAATACCCGTGGGAAAATGTTTGTGTTATTTTCGCCTTCTTCCGTATAAATTTGAGAACGGACGCGATCCGATGCCCAGCCGAAGGAGAAGCCGTTTAACCCTGGCACTGCGTCGGTGGCGGCTTCGAATATGTTTGCTAATTGGACTAAACTCATTTTTTGGCTTTAGATATTTCATGGATAACTTTTTCCTCCGCTGCATTGCTCGCAAGGTATTGAAAGACCTCGTACAATTTTGCTTTTTCCGCTGATTGTAAAGGTGTGAACCCTGTTAAATTAAACAATCCTGACTCAGCCACTTTCTTTATTGTCAAGTACCAACCGTATTTTTCATTGAGCCTTTCACTTGCTAGTTGAGATTTGCCATCGCCTTTTGAAGCATAGAGGTCTGCAAACCTAGCATATATTTCTCGCTTAACTTCGTCAAAAAAAAAGCAACCTCATAAGATGTCTGCAAAGACATTTTTAAAAAGTCAACCTTATTTTTTTCAAAGAGTTCATCGCTATAATCTTCGCCCAATGGTTTTAATAACACTGCCATGATGTTTAACAATCCCTCAGGGTCACCATTCCTTACCTGATTCATTGCCTTATCGTACTGAGCCGCCATTGTAAATTCAAGGAGCGTTGATTTTTCCATTAACCTTTCTGGAAGGGTATAAACCTTACCGTTAAAATCGTACAGTTGTTTATATTTTGTTTCCGCTGGCGTATTAATGGCATTCATTATCTTAGTGTAAATGTAAATAAGGTATTTTAATTCTAAGCTGTCCGCAACCTTACCAAAGCAAGCATCTAAAGGAATGCCTGTAAAATAATTTACAACCTTTGCCATGTACGGATACCTTACATTTGCCTCCCAGACTTCGTCCATGATTTCCAAACGTGTTGTAAGTTCTTTATCAAGTTCATTCCATTGGCTAATTAATGATGGAAGAAAACGGCGTACATTGTCCTTAACTTCCTGTTCTTGCAATATTTTACCTAAGTCGTAAACAAGGTTTATTTGTTGAACATTTTTTGAATCAACCTTCAACTTCTTTGCATACGGTAAAATCTTTTGATAAACCGCATCCCGTTCGTTCATGTATTGAATTGCTTCCAATTCAACCTTTGGATGCTGAGGCAAAAGGAACTTCGCAAAATAGATATATTGTTCCAAAGTAATATCCGACGCCGTCTCAGGATAATTGTACTTGATTTGTTTGTTTCCTATGTTAAATATTACCATTATTTTCTCCTTGCTTTTTTGGTTATCACGGGAATGTTATCAGCCAATAAATCGCCATTGGTTTCGGTTGTTGTTGGTTTAAAAGGTACTGGCTCCGCTTTGGCATGAGTAACCAATGGAAGCGACGGAGGGCGTGACCATTCCCTTTTTATTCCGTTGCCTGTGAGCTTCACGGCTTTTTCAAGGTGACTTCTCATTTGCAATAACCTTTTGCGCTGCATTGGCTTATCAATGATTTCCTGAGTAATCTTTTCAATTAAGTCAATGATAATTAACGCTTTTTCTTTATCTGTCATTAGTCTATGTTTTCTATTTCGTGTTCAACTTCTTCCCAATAATAATATTCATCTTGGCTACCAGGTACATCAATATTCCACTTTTCCTTTAAAACTTCCCTTACTGCAAACAAGGCACATTGCTTTGCCAATATTGATACAAGAATTTCCTGCCCCAGTTCACCGCCAATACTTTGAATAAGGTTGTGGTAATGGTTAAATAATTCCTTTGCTTTTTCTTCTGGTGTCATGCTTATTTTAATTAAATGCCAATAAATCGCTGCCTTGTGCAAGTCTTGAAAATATGTATCTAAGGGAATCGCATCCGTGGTTATCCGCATCTAAGGGCGTTGAAGATTTCTTATCATTCCAAATGTAATTCCTTAACTCATGCTTCAAGTTATACGATTCTGGTGTTACAATGATTTGATAATCTAACATTTTCTTAATCCCTTCCACAATTGACCCAGGGCCCTTTTCCGCTTTATGCACATTTAACCCCCGTTGTTGCAATGCCTCAATTAAACGTGGTTCACTTGTGTCAGCTATTATCATAGCGTTGGGGCTAACATAATGGTTCATTTGCTCAATGACTGCCTCGTAAGAAAGGGACTGTTTATAAATGATTTCTTCAACGTATATTTTCTTTGCCCCTTTGTCAACCGCCACTTTTACCAATGCCAAAGGATCAGGATAAAAGCCAAAGTCAAGCCCGTAACCAAACGGAAGGCTAACATCAAATTTACCCTCAATCCAATTGTCAAATATTACCCCTTGTTTCTTATCCAGCCATTTACCTAAGAACCTGTGAGCGTATGCCTCAATGTTCAACTCCTTTATCTTGCTTACCTTTTCAATGTAATCTTTGCTTAGGTTGTGGTAATTATCAAAGTACGTTGTATGTATGTGCGTTATATCTGCATGAGTGCTTATCGGTATCATTTGCCCGTCAATCGTTTCCATGCGGTGCGATTTTTCAAACCACCGTTTCCAAATCCAATGTTCCACGTCTTGCGGGTTCATGACAAGTATTACAATGTTTGGCGTGTCAGGCATACGAATACTTTCGTCGATTGTATCAAAGTCCTTTTCGCTTACAAATTCTTCAGCTTCATCAACAATAAAAACATTTAACTTTGGTATAGATTTTAATTTTGCCGTTTGATTTCCGGAACTTGTTTTGATACCTGAGAATATTATTTCACTGCCTGTTACTTTGTGGCTTATTTGCGCGTTGGTCATTTGAAATTCATCGCCGACGCCTAACAAGTCAATCTTTTCACGGAACTCAGGTATAACAGAAATGTTAGCACTTGATAAGGTGTAACGTGTGAAAAGAATCTTCCAGCCTTTGTTTGCCAAAAGCATATTACAAGCCCAAAGACCCACGGTAAATGACTTTGCCGAACCACGTCCCCCAGTTATAAGAAAGTAACGGGTTTTAGGTTGCCAAAGGGCTTCGTACTTTTCACTAACCTTTATCTGCATCCTTTGTAAATATTATCGTTGGCACGGTCACCTTTTCCCCCTGAGTCGTAATGTCAATGTTCTGCTTACTTTTCCCGTAGGCACGGTCAAGGAGCAACTGAGCCGCCTTAATGTCACCCTTTGCCGCCTGTTCCCTTAGCTTCATGATAATCGCCTCGGCTGCCGTGATACCGTCCTTTTCCTGTCCCATTACATTAGCCATGATAAGGTCAAGAGCTGGGAGTTTCTTGGGGCGTCCGTTAGGGTTGCCTGTTTCTCCTTTCTTCCAACGTGGTTCAATTTTTCCTTTCCCTCCCATTTCGTTGTTATTTCGTTGTTTTATTCAACCCCTAATAACTTTAAAACAGCTATTTCAGGTGACATTGAAATATTATTTAGCTTTTCTTTTACAATCTTATAATCCTTATTGTAAAATTTCAATTCAATTACATTCATTTCTTCTTTCTCCTCACTTGCCTCCAACTCCTCCACCGTGTCAAACTGCGGTATGTCCAAGCCCCATGCCTCCAAGTCCACCACCTCCCAATCGTTCGCCAAAGTGTCCCAATCCCATGACCCCGTGTTTGCATTGAGACGTATGTTTAACTCCTTTTCATCTGCCTCATTCAAGTCAACGATAACGCATTCAATTTCCTTGATGCCAAGTTTCTTAAGTTCACGGACACGGAAATGACCGCCGACAATGTACCCCGTTTGTTTATTAAAGATAATCGGTTCAACCAGTCCAAACTTTTCAAGACTTTCTTTCAAGTCGGTTAATGTAAATGATTTTCTTTTGTCCTTTTTAATTAATTGTTCTCTTTGTAACTTTTCATTGATTGCATTGCGAATGACTGTGGTGAGTTCTTTTTCGCCACCCTTGTTCATCATCACGTACGACACACGACTCATCAAGTCTTCGCCGAAGCGAATCTGTGGGTTCATTACTCCACTGCT